>Ga0315553_10000041_pt1 | contig 96725 bp, 73 predicted proteins | sample SalMarSW160140MG_FD_203099 | JGI IMG/M metagenome (GOLD analysis project Ga0315553, IMG submission 203099) | Salt marsh sediment microbial communities from the Plum Island Ecosystem LTER, Massachusetts, United States - Salt Marsh Sediment SW1601-40 ... | reverse complement strand
TGAGGAACCGCGCAAAAAAAGCCGCGGAGAACGATACTGCAAGGACATACGTTGTCTGCCGCGGACCTAAAAGAGTGGTCGGCTTTTATGCGTTAGCCGCGGGCGCCGTCTCTCAAACCGAAGCTCCGGGCGCTTTGCGCAGGAATTCACCGGATCCGATCCCTGTCATAATACTTGCCCTACTGGGCGTAGACAGAGCGGAGCAGGGGAAAGGCATCGGCAAAGATTTGCTTGCCGATGCCATGCGCAGGGCCATTCAAGCCGCAAGACTCATCGGGGCAAGAGCCTTGCTCATTCATGCGCTGGATGAGAAGGCCGCCAATTTTTACATTGAGCATGGCTTCAAACCCTTCGATGAGAAGGCCGAGACGCTTTATCTTGCCATGAAGACAATTCGTGATGCTCTGTGATGCCTTCCCGCTACGAGCAATCCCATGGCTATGGCGATCAGCCTCCCTCGCGCTGGGAGCAGGCACCGGGCTTCCAGGCCTTTTTGATTAGCGTGCCATTACTGTTGCGGGGAGCTATCTGAGGTTGAGCGTCGGGACGGGCGAGATGTTCAAGCTGCTCGGAATTGAATTGACTGTTGGTCACGGCCTGGCCCCGGATGGGTGTGGGCGTACCTGATTGCCCCGGCAACTTATGGTGAACGTCTGTCGAAAGTTTAATGGGCGCGGGTCAACGCGCCCGCTAGGCCCCGAGGGGCAATCCCGGGTATCGTTGAGTCATGGCCGAACTTGCTTCGCCGTCTCCTGTCGACGCCAGGTTCGCGCGCAAGGTGCGCGCGAGCCGCTGGGCGCTGCTGTTTGAGCGGCTGTGGCCGCGCCTGTGGCTGATCCTCGCCATTGCGGGCCTGTTCCTGCTCATCTCGCTTCTGGGCGTTTGGCCGCTTCTGCCCGAGACCCTGCACGTGGGGCTGCTCGCCGCCTTCGCCACCTCCGGCCTGGCGGCCCTCATCTACGCCGCCCGCGTTCCTTTCCCGAGCCACGACGAAGGCGTGCGCCGCATCGAGCGCGTGTCGGGCGTCCCCCACCGGCCCGCGTCCTCCTATGAGGACACCATCACGGCCAACGCCGATGATCCGCGCACGTCCGCCCTCTGGCAGGCGCACCGGGCGCGGCTTGCCGCGGCTCTGTCGCGCCTGCGCGTGGGCAAGCCGCACCCCAGAGCCGACCGCGCCGACCCGATCGCGTTGCGCGCGCTGTTGCTGCTGGGCGTCGTCGCGGTGGCCGCACTCGTGGGCGACAGCGCGTCGGACCGCCTCCACTCCGCGTTCCGCTTCAAGTCGGCGGCGATGCTGGCGGCTGCGCGTCTCGACGCCTGGGTGACCCCGCCATCCTATACCGGGCGGCCGCCGCTCATGCTGGCCGATGGCGCCCGCGGCAGCGCCGTGCGGGCCTCTTCTTCGTCCAAGCTGATCGAGGTTCCCGAGCGCAGCGCCCTCATCGTGCGCGCAAGCGGCAGCGGCTTGGGCGCGCTCAGCCTCGAGGTCCTGTCCGAAGGGGTCGCCGAGAAAAAGCAAGTGAAGGCGCAGGCGCCGAAGGCCGGCAAGACGTCCGGCAGCAGCAGCAAGATCTCCGAATTGCGCCTGGAGCTCATGAAATCCGCCGAGGTCCGCGTGCTGGCCTCCGGCACCGAGCTCGCGCGCTGGGTGTTTTACGTCATCCCCGACAAGGCGCCGACAATTAAGCTCAGCAAGGCGCCCGAACGCACCCGGCGCGGCTCGCTGAAGCTCTCCTATACCGTTGAGGACGATTACGGCGTCGTCTCCGCGGAGGCGAAGGTCAAGAAGGTCAAGGCCAAGAACAAGGCCGATCCCTCCAAGGCCTGGGCGCGCAACGTGCTCAAGGGGCCGCGTCCGCCGCTCGAGCGTCCGCCGAAGATCACCTTGCGCCTGCCGCACGGGGCTTCCCACGAGGCGCAGACCTATATCAATTTCGGTCCGCACCCTTACGCCGGCCGCGAGGTCGTCATGACGCTCGAGGCCAAGGACGTCGCCGGCCACATCGGGCGCAGCAAGCCGATACGCCTGGTGCTGCCCAGGCGGCACTTCGAGAAGCCGCTCGCGCGCGCCGTCGTCGAGCAAAGGGCCAAGCTCTTGGAAGATCCCCGCTACCGCGGCCAGGTGCTCCGCGCGCTCGAAGCACTGACGCTGGAGCCCGAAGGCTTCATCGACAACATCTCGGTCTATCTGGGATTGCGCACCGCTTACCACAGCCTGCAGCGGGATACCTCCAGGTCCGGTCTCAAGAGCGTCACGGACGGACTTTGGGAGCTGGCGCTGTGGATCGAGGACGGCGATCTGTCGGAAGCGGAGCGGGCGCTGCGAGAGGCCCAGGACAAGCTCGCCGAGGCACTCGAGAAAGGGGCGCCGGATTCCGAGATCCAGCAGCTGATGCAGGAGCTGCGCGAAGCCTTGAGCAAGTACGTGCAGCAGCTCGCCAAGAACGCCAAGGATCAGATGAGCCCGCCGGAAGGGCTCGACCAGCAGAACCAGCAGCTCTCCCAGCAAGACCTCGAGCGCATGATGCAGAATCTCGAGAACATGGCGCGCAACGGCTCGCGCGAGCAGGCCCAGCAGATGCTGAGCCAGCTGCGCGATATCTTGGAACGGCTGCAGGCCGGGCAGATGTCGAAGAAAGAGGCCGAGCGCGGCCGCATGATGATGAAAAAGCTGGACCAGCTCGGCAACATCGTGGGCCAGCAGCAGCGCTTGATGGACGACACCTTCCGCGAGCACCGTCGGCAGCTGCAACAGGGGATGCCGGGTGGCCAGGGTCAGCGCGAGCGCCAAGGCCGGCAGGGCCAGAGCCGTCCGGGCCAGCGCGGTCAGGGAGGACAGCAGGGTCAACGCGGCACCGGTCAGCAGGCCGGCAAAGGCCTCAGCGAGCAGCAACGCCAGCTTCGCGAGGAGCTCGAGCGCCTGCGCCGCAGCCTGGATGAGCTCGGCGCGAAGTCACAGGATCTCGATGAGGCCAACAAGTCCATGCGCGATGCGGAGGGCTCCTTGCAACAAGGCGACACCAGCAACGCGCTCGGGGAGCAGTCGCGCGCGCTCGAGAAGTTGCGCAAAGGCGCCCAGAAGATGGCCGAGGAGATGCAGAAGAACGGCGCCTCGCGTTACGGCCAGAACGATACGCAGCGCGATCCCTTGGGCCGGCCGCAGCGCTTCCAGGGCCCGGACGCCGGCAACTCCGTCAAGGTGCCCGACGAAATTGACATGCAGCGCGCCCGCGCGATTCTCGAGGAGCTGCGCCGCAGGCTGGCGCAGCCCACGCGTCCTCCCCTGGAGCTCGATTATTTCGAGCGGTTGCTGCGCCGGTTCTGATCCTCCTCAGGGCGCAGCAGGGCGCGGCGCGAACCGCACGGCCAACCCGCTCACGACCTGATGGCTGACGATGTCGGTCTCCACATGCCCGCCCGGCGGCGGCTCGTCGTTGATCGAGCGCTGGAGCTGCCGCCAAAGGTCGAGGACCAGCCAGCTGCCGTCCATCTGCGACAGCGGCGCGCCGTAGTGGCCGTAGGTGAACTTGTACTCGACGAAGAACGACATGCGCGCAAGGCGGATCTCGACCCCCGCGAGCGCCTGCCCGGCGGGGCCGGCGTAGTTGTATTCATAAGTGCGGGGATGGCCGGGCGCGGTGAGCGCGACCTCCGTATGCGGCAGCAGCACGCCGGCCCCGGCCCCCACATAGGGGCTCACGCGCGCGCCGATGCCGGGCAGCCGCAACAAAGGGGTGAACAGCAGCATGTTGTGCCCGTGCGAGAACTCGAGCTTTTTCGCGATTTTGGAAATTCGCGCGCGCGCCGGCAGCGGCTTGCCGTCGATCTGCCCGGAGAACGAGGCCTCCTCGTTGAGGCGCGCCATCGCCTTTGAGTGCATGAAGTCCAGCATCATCCCGGTCTTGCCGCCGGTGAACCATTGCGCGACGCGCGCACCGTAGTAGATCGGGTTGTGAAAGGGTTCGGTGTACCAATGCACCGGGTCGATCGTGAAGCTGTCCGCCCCTTCTGTTCCTATTCTGACCGAGCTTGGATAGGTATAGGGCACGCCCGTGTAGGCGGCGACCATGGTCTCCTTGGTGGGCAGCGTTGCAGCTGGCTCTGCCCCGCCGCTTTTCTCGGCGCGACCAGGATCGCTTTCGAGCGCGCTTTGCTCCAGCACGGTCGCCGCCGTCGTCGCCGTCAGCAGAATAGCGGCCGCGGCGACCGAAAGCGCCTCGAACAGCCTCGTTGGGCGGGGTGCTTCTCGCGCACTACGCCAGCCGATTGTGAAGGTGCCCGATGCCGGCACGTTTCCCCCTCAACCTTATTGATCTAGGTCAAAAATCGACCTGCCGATTGTGCCGACTTCTTATTGGGTAAAATAGGCGAGCGCTCGTTCAACAACAAATCAAGTTGAACGGAGCACCCGTGTGCCCTGTTGCCGCGCCTCACGAGGGCGCGCGTGGCGCTGCAAGCCGTTCCACCATGCGGCGGACGGCAACGATCTGCGGTGCGTTGCGGGTCAAATAGTCCCGGCCCGTATAGCCCCACCAGTCCCAGCAGCCTTGCGGGTTGATCGGCGTCGCCGCCGTTTGCGGAAAAAGCATGATGAGGTTGTTCGTGTCGGCCCAGCGGGCGAAGCCTGAGTCGCGGGCGAACGCCTCGCCCACGAAGGTGCGGTTCTGTCCGCAGCCGTGGAAGGCGACGTGCACGCGGCAAGCGCTGCCCTCGGCGCAGGCCTTCGGCACGTATGCGATGCCGCGGTCGCTCAACCCATGGTTGGTGAGATCGCTCGTATAGGGGCGCTGATCGAACAGGACAAAGCTGCCTGTGGCGTCCTCGGCGCGCGGCTTGAGGGGACCATAAATTTGCGCAAGAAGCGCACCGGCCTGATCGTAGTCGCAGTCGATGATGTAGGGCTTGCCCGTGTAGTCGCAGGCGCGTCCCTTGTCATCGGTGACGAACCCGTGCCCGGCGTCCAGATCGGACACAAAAAGAATCTGCGCGTCCGGCACGCCGAGCTCCTGATAGAAGCGACGCGCGGCGTCGACGATCGCGGGCACGACGGTGTGATCATCCTTGCCGGAGAACAAGTAGATGCGGTCGTCCTTGACGTTGCCGATCGGGTCGACGCGGTCCTTATCCGCCAGGCGTCGCGCCCGTTGCGCAAGCTGGGCCGGGTTGGGCACGCCGAAGGTCTGCAGGGCGTTGAGCATGCAGCCGTTGATGGCCTTGGTGAGATTGAGGAGCGCGGTGCCGGGCCCCGGTATGACGTCGGCGTAGAGACTTTCGGAGCAGCCGTAGGGGCCGCCCGCGATGATGGCGGCGCCGACGACCTCACGCGAGTGAGCAATCTCGAATTGCCCGGCCATGTAGGCGCCCGAGGAGAAGCCGGAGACGGAGATCTGCTCCAGCTTGGCGCCGAGCGCCGGCAACTCGGGTGCCTTTTCGCCGCTGCAGCCGCCGAGAAGGCCGACAAGCGCTACGACGGCTGCCGAGATGCGGAGGCGGGGGTTCATCGGGCGGCGGCTCGCTCCGGGGCTGAGGAATCAAGAGACTAGCTCGTCTGTCGGCCCCCCGCCATCACCGCAGCCTCACTTCAGCCGCACCGTCACGCGGTCGACGCGGCCTTTGGCATCGATCACCGAAAGCTTGACGAAACCAGGGCCGTCGGGCTGCCAGGCCACCTGGCGCGCGCGGGGATCGGAGTCGATCGGCGCGCCGTTGACGAGCCAGGTGAGCGGCAGCACGCCGCCGCTGGCCTTGAACTGGACAGGGGCATCCTGCTCGGTCTCGACCTCGGCGCGGTCGGGCGGAAAGGCGATGAGGACCCGGGGCTCGAGGAACGGACCCTCGGCCGTCTCGCTGCCGCCCTCGCGGAAGCGCTTCAAGGGCGGGGGCAATTCGGACCCCGTGGCGCGGACGACGCCGGGGGGCGGGGCACTCAGCGGCTCGCGCTTGTCGCCGAGCCGGGCGAATGCGTCGAACAGGATGGGGGCGGCGGCGAGGCGACCGACGAGCCCCGGGGTCGCGGCCCCATCCGGGCGGCCGACCCACACCGCGACCGTATACTTGCCGTCGTAGCCGACCGCCCAAGCATCACGATACCCGTAGGAGGTCCCCGTCTTGTAGGCGAAGCGGCCGCCCTTGGCGTTAAGCGGCGGGGGCGCATCCTTCAAGATGTCGGTCACGTACCAGGCGGCGACCGGCGACAGGAGCTGCTTGGCGGGCGGGGTAAGTTTCCCGTGAAGCAAAAGGCGCGCTGCCTCTTTGGGTGCGCCCAGCCGGTGCTTGAGGGTGACCGCGCGCCCGCCCTCTGCGAGGCTTGCATAGAGCGTTGCAAGATCGCGCAGCGTCAGCCCGACGCCGCCGAGCGCCATGGCCAGCGTCGGTGCCGTCTTGTCGGGGAAGGCCGGCTCCACGCCGATGCGCCGGAAGCGCCCGGCGAGCTTGCCGGGGCCGACGGCGGCGAGCACCTTGACCGCGGGGATGTTGAGGGATTGGGCGAGTGCTTCGCGGATCGTCACGGTGCCGTGGTAGCCCTCGTCGAAATTCTTGGGCGCATAGTCGCCGAAGCGCACGGGGCGGTCCTCGATCAAGGTCTCGGTGTGGGCGAGACCGGCCTCGAAGCTGAGGCCGTAGATGAAGGGCTTGAGCGTCGAGCCGGGCGAGCGCACCGCGGTCGCCATGTCGATGGCCCCGAACCGCGCATCGTCGAGATAGCCCGCCGAGCCCACGTGGGCGATCACCTCGCCCGTGGTGTGATCAACGACAAGAATGGCCGCGGAAAGCTTCTGGCCCAGGAGCTTCGTCTGCTCCGCAGCAAGCGCTTCGAGCGAAAGCTGCACGTCGCGATCGACGGTCAGCCGGTGCACCGGCTTGTCCGGCGCCGCCTTCACCTCCGCCTCGGCGAGATGGGGGGCGATCATGGGAAAGGCGCGGCGGCTGCGCGGCACCGGCTCGCGGCGCGCGCGCTCGGCTTCGGCTTGCGAGATGACGCCGGCGTCGACCGCGCGCGTAAGAACGCGATCGCGCGCTTTGCGGGCGGCGGGCGGATTGCGGTCGGGCCGGCGCTGCTCCGGCGACTGCGGCAGCGCCACGAGCAGCGCCGCCTCGCCGACCGACAAGTGCCACGGCTCCTTGCCGAAATAGGCAAGGGAGGCCGCGCGCACGCCCTCGATGTTGCCGCCGAAAGGCGCCAGGCGAAGATAGAGCGCGAGGATCTGCCGCTTCGACAGATATCGCTCAAGCTGCAGGGCGCCGAGGATCTGGCGCAGCTTGGCGTCGGCCGAGCGCTCGTAGTTCCCTTCGATGAGACGGGCGACCTGCATGGTGAGCGTCGAGCCGCCGGAGATGATGCGGCCATGCTCGATAAGCTGCCAGGCGGCGCGGGCGAGCGAACGGACGTCGACGCCCCCATGCGCATAGAAGCGCCTGTCCTCGAACGCCATCAGCATGGCAAGGTAGCGCTGATCGACCTCCTCGGGCTCCAAGGGAAGGCGCCAGCGGTCTTCGTTCGTGGTGAAGGCGCGCAACAAGCGGTCGTGGCGGTCAAGCACGGTGGCGGACACCGCGCGCGCTTCATCGAGCGTCGGCGGCCCCAGGCGATTGACGGCCACATGCAGTGCGCCAGCGCCGGCTGCGAGAGCGAGCGTGGCTGCGCAGAACCCGACCGCGAACCAGCGCACGGTCCTTGCGCCGGTCCACGTCCACCCCCGCGGAGGGGAGAAAAGCCACGCTCTTAGTCGCGCCGGCATCGCCGCCTCATTCGCTCGGGGTCACGGTGAGGTTGCCCGCCGCGGTGCGCGCGTAGCGCTCCGGCCGGTACATGTCCTCAACCGTCGCCGCGGGATGCACGAACGAGCCGGGGGTGACCGCGCGCACCATGTAGGCGACGGTTGCCGACGCGGCCGGTCCTTTCGTCTGCGTGCCGCCACTGGGCGTGCCCGATGTGTTTGCGCTCTGCGCGTTCGCGCCCGAGAAATTAAATGCCGCAACGAAGCGGTCGTCGCGGAACTCGCTATGCTCGGGTTGCACCGTGGTCTTGAGCCAGGAAAGCGACTTGACGTCGCCGCTGTCGACCAAGCGCGGGTTCTCGATCTCGAAGCCCGCGGGCAGACGGTCGACGAGCAGCACGCGCCCGCCCGCCTCCACGGCCTCGAGCTTCAAAACGGCGACGAGACGCTCGTTCTGGCGCACCTGGCTCGCGCCGCCGGCGGCGCTTTGCAGGTCCACGGGCTTGCCGTCGAGGGTGAAGTAGCTGCGCTCGATGGTGAAGCCCTTGGAGACGGCGGGCTCAGGGCGCAGCGCGGCACCGATCACGGTGACGACGGCGTCGACCGGAGCATCGCCCTCGTTGGTGACGGTCAGCGGCGGCGAGCTCGCCAGCGCCTCGGCGGTCATCGACCGCAGCAGCGCGCCATTGACCGGCGCGCCGTTGACGACCAGCTTGGTCTCTTTCGCCTGGTCGCTGAGCGCGTTGGCGGCGAGCAGCATCCACGCCTGCTCTTGCGTGGAGGTGTGCTCGCTGTTCAGGTACGCCTTGGCGATCACATTGACGAGCTTGGGCTGCTCCACCGTCGTCATGCGCGTTTCGGCGGCGAGCGTCACCAGCGCGGCGCTGTCGCGCAGGTCCGAGCCGTAATCGGCGCGGTAGGCGTAGGCTGCCGTCGGGTTGAACGCATCGAGACTGGCGAGCGCTGCGCCAAAGGCACCTTCCGCCCGTGTCTTGTCGCCCATCATCGCGAGCGCGGCGCCGAGCTGGGCTTGCGCCAGCGGGGTTGCGAAGCGATCGAGCCGCGTGTCGGCGTAGTAGCGCAATTCGCCGATCGGCGCCCGGCCGTTGCGCGCCAGCACGTAGAGCGCATAGGCCCTGTCCTCGCCGCCCTTGTCGAAGTCCTGTGCGTAGGCGATGAAGTTCTGCAACCGATCGAGCGCTTGGCCGAAGCCCTGCGGGTTGACGCTGAACCCCTGCTCCTTGGCTCGCGTCAGGAAGTCGGTGACGTAGCCCGTCAGCCAAAGGTCGCCGTTGCCGGGCCCCCAGGCGCCAAAGGCACCCGATGAGTCCTGCATCTCGAACACGCGGTCGATGGCCTTTTGCACCCGCGCCTTCAACTCCTTGTCGGGGGCGATGCCGAGCTCGGCCGCCACCGCATTGGCGTAGACGAGCGGCAGGGCGCGGCTGACGGTTTGCTCGGCGCAGCCGTAGGGGTAGCGGTCGAGCGCGGTCAACAGACCGGGGATGTCGAGCGCAGCCGTCGGCCCGACGCTCAAGCTGACGCGCGTCAGGGCCGGGATCAGGCCCTGCACCAGGTCGGAGGACAGCGTAAGGCTGCCGCCGCCGCCCTTCAGCGCCGTGACCGTTGTGCGCTTGATGTCGCCGGCGGGAGGCTTGACGACGAAGGTGAGGTGGCGCTCGACGGCAATGCCGTCAGGGCCGGTGACGTGAATGTCGTAGTCGAGCTCACCGACCGCTTCTGGCTTGATCGTCACGGCGGCCGAGCGGCGCTCGCCGGTCTTGAGGTCGAGCGAGCTTGTGTGCACCGCTGCCGCTCCCTGGTCGACCTCAAGCTTGTAGGCGGCGGGCGGGCCTTCCACGTTGTGGACGGCGATGTCGAGGCGGGCTTCATCCCCGAGCGTCAGGAAGCGCGGGCCAGACGCCGTCAGCGCCACCGCATCGCGCACGATGACGTCGCGGGACGCGTGCCCCAGCTTATCCGCGCTCCAGGCGACCGCCATGACGCGCACGGTCCCGTTGAAGTCGGGCACATCGAAGTCGACACTGGCAGTGCCGTCGTCGTCGACCTTGACGATGCCGGAGTAGAGGGCGACCGTCTCCTCCACCGGCGGGCTGCCGTTGAGGCCCATGTCGCCGCCGCTGTCGCCGCCCGAACGCAGCGTGCCGCGCTCCGCGCGCATGCCGTCGATCAAGCGCCCGTAGAAGTCGCGGATCTCCAGGCCCATGCGGCGCTGGGCGTAGAACCAGTCCTCCGGCGCCGGCGCCGCAAAGCGCGTTAAGTTGAGAATGCCGAGATCGACGGCGGCAACCGTGATGTGCGCTTCTTGGCCGGGCGTGAGGCCGCCGAGCTTGACCGGCACCGTCAGCGTGGTGCCGGATTTGATCTTTTCGGGCGTGTCGAGCGCCACGTTCAGCGTGTTGGCCGACTGATCGAGCCCCAGCCAGGCGACGCCGATGGCGCGGCTCGGCATGCGCTTCAAGGACTCGTCCATCGGCCGGTAGAGCATGGCGGTGACGTAGGCGCCGGGGCCCCAGTCGGTGCCGACGGGGACATCCAACTCGCCGCCGCCGTTGGCAATCTCCGTTTCCTGCATGGAGAGAAGCCCGCCCGACAGCACCGCGATCAGCGCCTTGCCGCCCTGCTTGGTGGCGATGCGCAGTTTCGCCGTGTCGCCCGCATTGTAGCTTGCGCGGTCGAGCGCCACGTCGAGAATCTCCGGGCTGTCGGCGTTGGCGCTGGCCGAATACCAGCCGGCGTTGAAGGCGACGCTGGCGGCCGGACCGTTGGGGTCAGTGCTTGTCACCTCGAGGCGATAGCGGCCATAGCCGAGGCGCGCCGCCTCGATGCGGGGCAGCGCCCCCTCGGCGGTGGCGGCGATCGTGCCGTCCGCCGCCTTGCGGGTGAGCGTGACGGGCTCGTAATTCCACTGGCCGTCGCGGCGGTACCATTGCCAAGTGGTATCGAGGCGGAAAATCTGCCATTTGAGATCGGAGGCGGCGGCGCGCTGCCCCTTGCCGTCGAGCAACGCGACCTCGAAGGCCGCCGTCTGGTCGTCGTCGAGCTCCTGACCTTTGAACAGCGGCTTGATGCCGATGCGCGCTTCGCGCAGGTCGACGGGAATGGTCACGCTGCGCTCAATGGTGCGCCCGCCCGGCTCGCGCAGGCGCAAGATCACGTTGGCCTCGAGCGGCTTGGCCGTATGCGGGATCTGCGGCAGCGTCACGGCGATGTCGGCGCTACCCTGCGAATCCGTGCTCGTTGTTGTGTCGAGCGGCTTACGCACGGTCTCGACGCGCTCGTCGGCCTGGCCGAACTGGAATCCGGGATAGCCTGCGACGTCCTCGCCCGACGCCTTGATGACGATGTCGCCCTCGATGGCGAGCTTCTCGGCCGGCGGCCCATAAAGATAGCGCCCGGTCGCCTTGATGATCTGCGTCTCCTCCGGTGCAAGCGCGGCCGCGGGCGGCTCGAGCTTGAGGTCGAGGCGCTCAGGGACAAAGTCCTCCACCAGGAAGGAGACCTGGGTGATCGCATCACTGTCGGGGTCTGCGTGCAGCTTGGCGCGCCAGGTGCCCGTCATCGCGGTCGCTGCGAGCGGCAAGGTGAGCTCGCGCCCGCCCAGGCCCCGATCGGTGAGCGTGATGCGGCGGTATTCCACGCCGTCGGGTCGCGTCACGATGAGCGTCACCGGCAGGCTTGCCGCCTTGCCGGCCTTGTCGCGCACGAGGCCGGTGATGTGCACGTCCTCGCCGGGGCGGTAGACGCCGCGCTCGGTGTAGAGATAGCCGTCGAGCGGACCTGGGGCCTCGCGGCCCTTGACGCCGCGGTCGGTGAGGTCGAAGGCGTTCGAGGTCAGATCGAGGAAGGCGTACTCGCCCGAGTCGCTCTCCGCGACCAGCAGCGCCGGCTGCAGGCCGCCTTCGCCGCGCGCAAGCCCGGCCGCGAACATCGCATACCCGTTGGCGTCGGACTTGGTGGTGCCCAGCACCTCGTTGTTGCGCGCGATGAGCTTGACGTTGACGCCGGCCCAGGGCGTTGCCGCCACGAGCGAGCGCACGAACGCGTGCACGCCGTCATCGCCGGAGAAGGCCGTGAGGCCCAAGTCGGAGACGATGAACCACTGCGTCGCCTCGGGGCTGTAGTCGTTGCGCGACTTCTGCGTCGGCTTGGCGATCATCACGTAGACGCCGGGCTTCAGCGCCTTGACGGCATCCGTCACGGGGAGCGCGGTCGTCACCTCATCGTTGAGCTTCTGCGGCACATCCATCGTGCCGGAGAAGATGCGCTCGCCCGTGCGCGACTTGATCGCCTCGACCTCATAGCTGGAGAGCTGGCGCTGGAAGTCGCTGTCGAGCGTGCCGATCAGGTTGCGGTCGCCGATGCGGTAGACCTCCACTTCGACCTTGTCGGTGTTCACGGAGACGAGCGGGATGCCCTGCTGGCCGCGGCTCGGCAGGACGTAGTTCTTGCCCGAGAAGCGCACGAACGGCTTGCGGTCGGGCACGTAGACGGCGATCTCGGCGGCCTTTTGCAGATCCTCGTCGACGTCGGACGGCAACCCGGCGCGCACCTGCACCTCGTAGCGCTTCCCGTGCGCCAGGCCCTCGATGCACAGCTGCTCGCCTTCGGCCACGACCCCCTGCGGGTCCTTGCCATCGACGGAGACGAACTTGGAAAAGTCCACCTGGCCGCGGGCCAGAGTTTCGGAGAACTGCAGACACAGGCGCGGGGTGGCGGTCTCCGATTCCGTCTTGTAGTCGACCATGCGGAAGCCGTGCGCGGCCCTGAGCTTTTCGTAGGCTTGGCGGACTTGCGCGTTGTCATTGAGCGCCAGGCTCGTTTTCAGCGCGTCGATGGCGGGACGCCAGTAGGAGCGCCGTATCAGAGCGTTGCCGAGAATGGCGAGCGCACGCGCTTTCTGTAATGGCTCGCCTGCGCGCTCATAGGCCAGATACGCCGCGCCCGAGGCGTTGAGCGGCAGATCGTAGCGCTCGCTGCCCTTGTTGGGATCGGTCGGTATTGCCAGGAGCGCGCGGGCGAGCCCCATCCACGATTCGACATCGTGATCATCGGCGACAACCGCGCCCGCGAAGCTGCGCGAGGCCGCGCGCGGATTCGTCAAAAGATATCTCTCGCCCTCAGCCCGCAGCTCTGCGGGCACGCGGCCGTCAAGCCGCCAGTTGGCCTTGAGATAGGTTTCGTAGCGCTCGGCATCCTGAGCAATGCCGTGATGAGCGAAGGGACGCTCCTCGGCCGATGCGTGGGCGAAGGGAAGGGCGAAGATGAGGGCGAGCAGGGTGTGTGCGAGATACCGCATGGGGGGCCACCTTGGGAGGACTGCGCCGGGGACGATCCAAGCATAGTATCGGATGCGCGCATGTCATGGTGAAGGCCATTGGGGCCCATTGTCCAAACAGCGGCGATAACGAAGGAATTATCGTGAGTTCCCGCTGCTTGCGGCCTTATTCGCGATTGCGCAAAAAGGAAAAGGCCGGGTCTTTCTGACCGGCCTCTTGGGATCTCACGAAATAGCTGGGCAGCGCGCCGTTACTGACGGCGCGGGTCTTCGGGCCGCGCCGGAACGGTGCCGCCGAACTCCGGCAGGCGGCGGGACGCGAGCGCTGCGGCCAGAGAGGGCATGGTCTCGACCGGCACGGCGATCCGCCACAGCCGCTCGAACGAGCGGGTGGCAAGCACGGCGGTCTCCGAGCAACTGACGGCGAAACGCTCGTAGGTGTCGCGCTTGGAGGGCTCGCGGCGCATGCAGTCGCCGATCCAGGCACAATCGGGTGCGAGCACGAGCTGCTCATGGGCCGCGAGCAGGCGAGTGTCGCGGGTGAGGCGGCATTCGCTGGGAAGGGCGAACGGCGCGGCCTGCATCGCCGCGGCCGCTCGTCCCGGCGCCGCCTCGCTGAAGATGGCCCGCACCCGCACGCCGGTCGACGCAAGCCTGCTCGCTTGCGCGCGAAGCGCCTGCGCCACGGGGCTGTCGGGGGAGCGGGCGACGAGCAAGTAGCAGCCGCCGGTGACGTGCATGCCGCGCTCTGTGCGGCTTTCGAGATCATTCAGTATGAACTTGCTGAGTATGGCTACTTTCTCCGCGAGGGACCGGCCAAGGAGTCGGGAGGAAGTATCAAATGGCATGACCGCGGTCCCTTTGCTGCTCGGGCCGAGGCGAGCCAAACGAGTGCCCCCCGAGTTGTTGATGTTGTGCGCCATTAAGGTGACAATTGGGTTAAGCAAGTGTTGCACCAGGCTCTGTCGGGCGGCCTGGATTCGCCCGTTTTGAGGCGGCTCAGTCCACCATTCTGCGCAAGACCAAAGGCGGCTGGAACGCCGCTGATTTGCCCGCATCGGCTGCCTCCTCGCTCAAATCTTGGGTTGCCATGTCCTCCGTGTCCGCGTCGTCAGCCGCGGCGGGCGTTAACGCGAGCTGCGGCGGCGCGAGGGCCTCGTCCCCGCGCTTGGCCGCTGCGGCGAGCTTGGCCAAGGCTTGGGGTAGCGACGCCTCGCTAACAGGCACACGGAACGTGGCGGTCTCGCGGCGCAGCTCGACGCCGATCGATTCGTTGGCCGCCACCAGCGCCGCCGTCAGCCGCTCGGTGAGCGCGCCAGGATCAGCCGGCGCGGCGCGCGGTGCCGGAAACGGCACCACGATGTCGGCGGGCTGAGCAACAGGCTCGCTGTCGCGCGCGTCGGCGCCGGCGCTGCCGTTGGCCGATTCGGCCGCGGCACGCTGGGACTCCCGCTCGGCGGCGACCGCCATGGCCTGCTCGTCCTGGTCGAGGTCGCAGTAGGTGGCGAACTCGGCCTGCGCATGATTGGCGTAGGAGCCGAACCGCTGGCGAAAGTCCGGCTTGGTGCCCGCCATCCGTGCCTCGCCCGCTCCATTCGTCGAGGTGCGGCTTGCGGGATGCGCCGCGCCATTGACGCGAACGCGGCCAGCGGTGCGATGTTTGAATGTCGCGCGCAGCCCCGTTGGGCGCGGGCTTGGCTCATCCTCAAGACCGGGAAGCTCGTGCCCCATCGCACCGGCACGGGGCTCGGCCGCCACGGCCGGTGCGGGCTCCTCTCTGGGCTCGGCGGGCTGCTGCTGGCGGCGCCGCTCCGCCTCGATGCGCCCGGCCGCGCCCATGACAGCGCCAAGGATCATCTCCGGCCATGCCCCGCTCTTGAACGCATAGATGCGAAAGGCCGGCCGCTCCTTCTGGTTGCGGTCGGAGATGAACAGCGCCTTGAGCGCGCGGAGCGCGCGCGGGATCGGCGCAACGTGCTGGTCGTTATAGCATTCGATGAACTTGCTGCCCTGGCGGGCGAGCTTGCGCCGGGCAACGAGGGCCGGGGCGATCTTCCAGGGCTGCGTCAGCACGCCTTGACCCTCGAGCGCGTAGCAGAGGTTGGCGAGCACCTGCGCGTCGCGCCGCAACTGCTCGCGCTGGGGATGGTCGCGCGGCGCATTCAAGGGCACCGCCACGTAGTAGGTGCCGCTCGACTCGAAGATGACCTCGCGGAACACATCGAACGTGCGGCGGATCTCCTCGTGGTTATGGATCTCGTTGAAGCGCGACAGGATGGGAAACACCGGGCCGCGCTCGGCCTCGATCATGCGCTGGCGCGTGGCGACGAAGCGGTTCATCGGCCGGCCGATGGAGACGAGCAAGAGGCAGAGGTCGACGAAGACGGCGATCCCCAAAGGGATGTAGTCGCGCTTCGACAGCCCGAAGGCCTCCTCGTTGAGCGCGTGCAAGACCGCCGGGTTTTCGATCGACTGCACCGCCTTCTGTTGCAATTCGCGCAATTCATCGGCCGAGGGCGGCAGCTTGAACGACAACAGCCCGAAGAACGTCGCGGTCAGCCGGCGGAAGGCCTCGATGGTCGCTTCGGAGCCTTCCACGGCGGCGATCTCCGGTTTCTCCAGGTTCGGCAGCTGGTCGATGGCGCGCACCACGCCGCGCAAGGCCACCTGCAGTTGCGGGTCGGGGCAGGCAAGGGTTCCCCCGTGCCCGTCGGAGAAGGTGGTGCGCTCGGCGCGGTCGGCGAGATCGGTGCGGATCTGGCGCAGCTGCGGGTCGGTGCGGAAGGCATTGAAGCCCGTCACGGTCATGTCGAGCCGGCGGCCGAGCGCGCGCATGAACGCGTTGCGGGTTCCGGTTTTGGGATTGATGATCGCGGGGTCGTCGGCGACGATTTTGGCAAGCTCGGCATCGAGCGCGGCCATCTCACCGTTGATGGCGCCGATGCGGCCCTTGGTGAATTGCGAGGCAAAGGCGAAGCGGGCGGCATCCTCGTCGCGCATCTTGCGGCGCGGACCGTCGCCGGGGGAGCTGTTGGGGCAGGACGTGCCCTTGGTGCGTTCAAGCTCCGCCTTCGCGGTGGACACGGCCGACAGCTGGAGAAGCGTCGCCTGCAACTGCTCGAGCCGGGTCGCGGCGCCGTGCAGAGAGGATTGCACCTGGCCGACGGCGCTCGTCGCCGAACGGGAGGCCTCCGAGCGGCTCTCGAGCACCTTCCAATAGAACCCGAAGCCGAACCCGACGGAGATGATGGTCAGGAAGATGTAGCCGGCGACGTAGGAGAGCTTGGTGAACCAGTCGATCGGCGAGAAGATCTGGTCGAGCAGCCACACGATCATGGTCATCAGCATGGCGACCGAGAAGCCGACGATGACTTTGTGGAGAAGCGGCAGCGAGCCCATGTTCGACTGGATGAGCTCGAGCATGCCGACGTAGGTCGCGACCCACGACAGCGCCGCGAGCCCGGTGACGAGCACGATCTTCTTCCAGTCGCGCGGCGGCCGCTCGGGCTCGGCCCAATCGTCGGCCCGGTCCAAGGGGATACGCAAGGAATCGCGGGGAGTCGTTGCGCTGCTTCGCGCCGACCTGAACGCCATGGGTGACCTGCTCAACTCTTCGCCGCAAACGAGGAGTGTCGAGCCGGCACGAATAGTGTGCGGGACCGCTTCCCCACCGAATGCGCGAAACGCCTCTCGCTTTCAGTGTCTTTAGTCAGCCCCGGCTTCGTGATCCATCGCCGTGGTAGCCATGATTTTTGTCGCGAGTGCGGCGCTCACGTGACCAAAGGCGGTTGCCCACGGCGGCATGCGCGCGGTGCGTCAGTTGGAGATGAGGTTGCGATGAATCTCGTCGGCCGCCGTGCGCGCGCGCGGCGCCTTGCGCGGGAGCGAGACGGCAAGTGGCGTGCGTCGCTTGCGCCTCAACAGATCGGGCCGCGGGTGAGACCTGGCGTCGGCCTCCAGCTCTTGCAGCAACGTGTCAAGCAGCGGGGCCGCGACTTGCGATGAATGCAAATGGCGCGCCCACGGCTCGCTTGCCGCGCCCGTGCCGACGACGACGACGTAGGAGTAGGCGGCGCCATTGCTGAACTGCAGACCGCCGGTAATCCAGGCATCGACGGTCGCATCGGGGTCCTCGGTGACTTGCGTTCCCGTCTTGGCGAAATGCAGCTTCAGGCCCTTGCGCCGCGCGGCGCACCAGTCATGCAGGCTCTTGAGCGTCCCCGTCGGCCGCCCGCCGACTTGGTAGCAAAGCGGTGCGCTCAATAGCGTGCGCAAGAGCGCGCGGCCGCCGCGGCGGATGATCTTGTCGGGAAGAATTTCCCCGGCATCTTCGTGCGCCGCCGAGTCTGCGCTGTCGGCGCGCGTGTAGTCGTAGCTCTTGACGAGCGAGGGCAATTTCACAGGAACCGCGCCCCGCCCGATGAGGCTTGCGAGCACGATGCCCGCCAGGCGGTGGACCCGGCGCGGCGCCGCCGCGACCTGGCCGAGGACGACGGCGGTCGAGGGCGGCGTGCCTTCGCCCGAGGGGCCGGCCGGGGGCATGGTGTAGCCCAACGCGTCGATGAGCCTGGCGATCCGCGCCTGGCCGGCGCGCGCCGTCCTATTCAGCAAGGGATCGTTGAGCGAGCAGGCGAAGGTGACGAGCGCCGTGCGTCCGCGCCGCTCCGACCCGTGCCGGCACGCTTCCAGGCCGCTCTTGGGCGCGTGCGTGTCGAGGTACAGCGTCTGCGGCGTATCGCGCAGGCTGTTGGCGATGGCGATGGCCGCGATCATCTTTCCCGTCGAAGCGACCATGCGGCTTTCGCGGCCCGGGTCGTAAAACCCGGTGGCGCTGTTGCGGGCAAACGGCGAGCCGAAATAAGCCGCGGTCTCACCCTGCTCGAAATAGCGCACGATCTCGCCGTCGGCGTTGGCGGCCGCCACGATGACGCTGGGGCTCTTGCGCTCATCCGTGACCTTGGCGGGATCGAGCGTGTAGCCGGGATCGATCTTGTCGGCGAACTTTGCGTCGAGCTCGGCGAGTTTGGTTTGCTCACTGCGCCCGAAGGCGAGATTTTCGCCCGCCGCAAACGTCGTCGTCACCCCGCGCACGTGATCGCGCCAGCCGAAGCCATAAGCCTGCTTCATCTCCTCGCGGATGCCGTAGCGGGCCGACGGCATCAGCACGTTGGCGCGGATGACGGGATTGGCTTGGGCAACAGGCGCTATTGCCGGGGCATAGCGCTCGAGCGCGGCCTGCAGCGTGGGCTTGATCTTGGGATCGGGCGGGCCGCCAGCCATGGCTATGAGATCGAACAGCACCTGCTTCTGCAACGCTTCCTCGCGGATCAGCCGTTCCGCGCAGGTGCGCGCGCGCACTTCCGTCAGGTAGCGCCAGCGGTCCAGGCGCACCGCGTTAAGCCGCTCGCTGCCTTGCAGCAGAATGATGGGCCGGTTGACCGCGGAGGCGAGCACGAACTGCTCGGCGACGGTCAGATCCTTCGCTTCCTTGCCGAACACGATGTGGCTTGTCACCTCGATGCCGTGCAGCGGTGCACCGCCCGTGCGCTGCGCCAGCCAGAGGTGGTTGGCCGCCCACTGCTTGAGCGCCCGATCGCTGCCGTCGCGCGTCAGCTCCCGGTAGACGACGGGGGCGAGCCACCACTCGCCGATCTTGCGCTTGAGCTTGGCAAGCGCGCTTTCGCGCACGTTCGGCGGCGTCTTATAGATGACGCGCACGAGCTGCATCGCCAGCGTCGAGCCGCCCACGCCCAGGCTCGGGTGCCGCAACGCGATCGAGCGGCGCAGGGTGGACAGTGGAATCTTCAAGACGCCGACGAGATCGATCCCGAAGGGATTGAGCAGGCCCCCGAGATTGCGGTCCTCGTGGTAGAGCAGGCATTGCCAATAACGCTCCGGCACCTGGCGGACGGGAATGGATTTGTGGTCGGGGTTGGCGACGTAATCTCCCAGGTCGATGGCAGCGTCCGTGTAATTGACGTCGCGCAGGCTATCGAGACGCGGATCGAAGGTGCCGACGAAATTGCCGTTGACGTCGTAGATGGCCGTCGCCAGCCAGCGCTCGGCGTCGTAGTGCAGCTTTTCGCCGAGCGCATAGTGGCCGACGATGCCGCGCACGGGCGCGATGACGTAGACGAGCGCAACCGCGAACAGAATGTAGAGGAGGACGGCGCTCGCCAGGTGGCGCAGGGGCCCGAGCCGGGGATTGAAGGCGACCCAGTCGAGAAGCAAGCGGAGGAGGCGAAACGGGGCGATCGCCAAGAGTTCCAGGGCGCGCGTCAGCAGACGAAAAACGGCAAGCATATGGGCCGGGGGCTTGGGATGACGGCGCACGCGCGCCCGCAAGCCCAGGCTTAGCCGGCCTTTATGGCAGATTTGGCCCCGTTGTTGGCGCCGCCCAAGGCGCCCGTTGGCTGCCGGACGTCAGAACGTGTTCAGCAAGACGAACAGCCCGACACCAACCGCTGGCCCCAAGACCGTTGCCAGCACCAACATCATGAAGGACTTCGCAACCATAACACAGTCACCCCGCACGAAACGCCGCTAGATGCGCCGACCGGCACCCCCTACGAGCCGGAAAGCGCAGCTGACGCTGGAAACCCCCAAACAAATTCCAGCGACCCCGAAAATTTACATCAGAAAAAAGCGATTGACACGCACTCTTCACGGCCGAACAGCAATTTAGCTTCGCGGGTGCGAAGCCGATGACACGTCCAAGTTTCAGGCTGCGAAAGCATGGTGCGGAAAAATCAAAACGAGCAAAGGCGTTATCGAGAACTCTAAACGATATAGATGACGTTGTATGGGCTGTTGATAAATTCCAATCCCTGCACAGGCAACCTGTGAATGCGTGGCAGCGGTGCACCAGTTCGCTATCACAAGAGCGAACTCATCGCAGGTCGAAAAGCTTGAGCTGGCGCTCGTCCTGGCCCTTCGTCTCGCGCGCGAGCTGCTCGATGCGGTCGAAGGGAACCTGCTCGGCCGTGATGAGCGAGCGCTGCGCCTTCATCGGCCGCACCAGACCCTCCTGCACCAGATGGAATTCGCCCACCGTCTGCCCCGGCAGAACGGCCGCCGGCTCCAAACCCGACTCGCTCTGGAACGCCGCCTTGAGCTTGCGCAGGGCGGTGTCCTCGCGCACGCGCCCGATGAACCAGCTCGTGATCTGGTCGCGGCTCTTGTAGTCGAGGTCGCCGGGCGACTGGGTGGCGAGCATCATGCCGAGACCGGCGGAGCGGGCGCGCTTCAACAGGCTTTGCAGCGGCTCCGCGGTCGCCGGCTTGGCGTTGGCGGGAATGTAGAGGTCGGCCTCGTCGAACATGACGACGGCCTGCAATTCGTCGTTGGGGTTGCGCTGGCAGAAGCGCAAGGCCTCCGACAGGAACTGCGAGACCCAGAACAGGATGTTCTCGTTGTCGCCGAGGAAGCCCGTGTAGATGATCGACAGCCGCGTGCGTCCCTCGCGTGCGTAACGGCCGAGGCCCAACAGCGATTCCATGCGAAGGGATTCGCCGCCCGCTTCGAAGAGCGCCGCGTTGCGGTGGCGCAGGCTGTCGAGCTGGGCGACGAGATCACGGCGGATCTTGCCCGAAGGGTCCATGCGCTGGGTGAGATCGGAAAGCTCCGGGTCCTCGTCCTCAAGCAAGTGGATGAGGTCGGACAGCGTGACTTCGCGGCTGTGGCGTGAGCCGAGGATGCGCAGGGCGACCGACAGGGTTCCCGACTGCTTCTGGTGCGTGGCGGAGTTCTTCAAGTGCAGCATCTCGCCAAGCGCCGCCGACGACAGGTTGGCCAAGAGCTGCTGCTCGTGATCGGGCAGCTCGTTGATGCCGTTGGGCAGCAACGTGATGGAGATCGGCCGGCCCGAGGCGCGCCCCGGCGTGAACACGGCGACGTCGATGGCGTCGGCGAGCTTCTCGCGCTCGCAGCGCCGCTCGGTGAACTCCTCGTCGTTCTCGCGCCAGACGTCGGGGTTGGCGTAGGAGCACAGATCGCCCTTGCGGTCGAGCAGGACGGCGGGAATGCCGCGCAGCAAGAGCTGCTCGATGAGGCACAAGGCGAGCGTCGTCTTGCCCGAGCCGGAGCCGCCGAGCACGGCGGCGTGCCGCTTCAGGACGTTCTTGTTGAGGCGGACGGGATTGGAGGCGCCGGAGAGCTCGCGTCCGGCCACAATGCTCGAGCCGGCCGCACCGTTCTCGTCGAGAAGGACCGAAAGCGGCAGCTCGTCCTCTTCGAGGACGGTGTCGGCGCTGGCGGGGCCCACGGCCGATCCCTCTGCGCCGGGCTCCGGCGGCTGGTAGGCGGCAAGGGCGCCGCCGCCGTTCGCCTTGCGTTGGCGCACGCGCGCGGCGCCGTTCGTTGCCTCGGGATCTGCAGTTGCCGGCTTGGGCACGCCGAAGCCCAGGAGATCGAGGCGCAGTAGCTGAGTCATGGGCACGAGCTTCGATAAAAGCTTGGCGCCCGCGAACCACGCGGCAAAGCCCGGATCGCTGCGATGATGGTTGTGGAACTCGCGCACCATCATCATGCGCTCCCACTCCGGAATGGGAACCAGGAACTGACGCCCGCCGGCATCACGGAATTTGCGGAACGCCTGCGCGGTCTGGTTCTTGCGGTTGGGAGGAAAGTCGGAAGCGCGCAGGATGAAGCAGGGCTTGGCGCCCATGGCGGCGAGAACCTTGTCGAGCTGCCGCTTGAGGCCGCCGCCTTGCGTTGGTCGGTTGCACAGGAAGACGCGCGCTTCCGCCGCAAGCCCGTTCTTGTGGCGCAGAGTGAGGTCGACGGCGGGCAGCTCATCGTTGAGCTCCAGACGCTCCACGTTGAGCGCGATTGCGCCCGCCCACTCCTCCGCGGCCAGGCTCAACGCGCTGGCGAGAATGCCGAGAAGCTCGCGCTCGTCCGATGGGATCTCCGCCTCGGACGCGCTCTGAAAGCGCTCCCACGTCTCCCGGTAGTCGACAGCAACGGGTGCCGCAGACGCCTCGTCGGCCGCAAGCCCCAGCCCCAGGGCCGCGGCGAGCCTGGAAACGAAGCTGTTCTTTTCCGGCTCGGCCTCCTCCGGCACGTCCCGCTCCTCGTCCGGCGCCGTCTTGTCGCGCAGGCGTGTGTAGGCGTGCTCCAAGAGGCGGCGCGTTGAGAGCCCGGCGAACTCCTCGAAGAACTGCGGGCCGAAGTAGGCGGACGGATCGGGGTAGTTTGGCCCTCTGCCCGTATCGCCGAGGTGGGCAAGGCGCTTGGCGATGATGAGTCGCGCCTCTTCCGGCGTGCGGCTCTCCAACAGCGCGACCGGGCCCGCCTTCTCGATGCGGTCGATGTAGGACTGGGCCAGCACCCCGCGCACCTGGCCGTAGAAATCCTCCAGGGAGGAGATGATGAGAATGGCGTTGGGGAGCCGGTTGGCGATCTGGATGAGGTCGCGCACCGCGCGTTGAAAGCGCTCCTCGGCGTCGGTGAAGAAGCGCAAATCCTCCACCTGGTCGATGCAGAACACGAGCGCGGCACGGTCGACGGTCCACATCAGCGTGCCGAGCGCGGTGATGATCTCGAAGGCGCGGTCCTCGCCGGTGTTGGGGTCGAGGGCGGCGACCGCCTCATGCGCAAGCTCGGTCAGGGCGCGCCCATGCAGGTACTGGCGCACGCGCTGGTCGATGCGCGGGTCATGGCGTTCCAGATAGAGCAGCGCGCGCACCACGTTGATGTCGAGCTCTTGCTGGATGTACTTCGGGCTCGACACGATGGCATCGGCGAGCTTCAAAACGAGGTCGGCGAGTTTGGCGTCATCGAGCTTGATGTCGCGCAGCGTGACGAGGTCGCGGGGCGAGACGGCATCGGCATCGGCCACCAGCCGGTCGGTGAGGCGGGTGAGCGCGCTTTCGCCGGGGCGGTCCGGGTTATAGGGCTTCTCCAGCGAGTGAACGAGCCGGCGCAGATAGTAGTCGGCATAGTTGGCCACGTCCGGCGTCAGCTGCGCATAGCCGAAGTAAGCGATGCCGCGGCGATGGGCCGAGGTCCTCAGCGCGCGGATGAGGTGGGTCTTGCCGGCGCCCGACTGGCCGTGGAACAGCAGGATCCGGTCTTGCGTGACGGTGTCGTGCCCCAAGGTGATGTTGGTCAAAAGATCGATGAACTTGGCGCGCGCCTTGGCGTGCACCTGCGCCACGTCGACGGGATCGGCCCGCCAGATGTCGTCCTCCCACGTGATGGAATGCTCGAAGGCTGAAAACAGCCGATCGGAAGTCACTTGGGTCGGAGCTTCTTGCTGCTGCATTAATCGACGGCCTCGACGTCTTTAATCCTCGACACGCACGAAGTGCCAGACGGTGTTCTTGTAGAGAATCGCCGAGTCCTCGAAGTCTTTGATGTTTTGTTTGTTCTTGAGGTCGGCGCTCGTGAGCACCAGCTGGCCCGCCCGGTGAGCACCGGCCAGCATGTCCTTGAACTCGATCTCTGAAAGACCCCACTCTGGATGCGACGTGCGAATCGCTTTCCACACCTGAGAGATAAACGCCTTGCGACTCCCTGACCAGCCCTCAGCGTGGGAGCGTGCCGCGCTGAGCACACCGGCGGAGAATTGCGCCAGACCGGGCCGTTGCATCGTGGCGGCGCTGACCCGGGCGGCCGCGGGCCTGGGGGCCTCGGCACGATCGGGCTTAGCGGCGCTCTTTGCGGGAGCGAGCTCGGCCAAAGCGGGCCCTGCGAGCCGGCGCAGGAGCCCTAAGCGCAACATCTCGATTTCGGGGCGTGCGGCGCCCACCTGCTCCGCACTCAAGGCCGCGATAAGCCGCGCATCGGTACGGAACTCGCGGGGGCTTTGCAGCAGCTGGCCGGCAAGAACGCGGCCGGCTTGCGCCGACAGACTCGAGCCCTTCTGCAGCCCGCTTTTGACGGTGTCGCCCAAGGCGCTCTCAAGCGCGAGCAACGCCAGCGCGGCGCGCAGCTTGGAAGGCGAGAGCGCCTGGCGCACGGCAAGCCCGAATGCCTTTTGAACGATGAGCGCGCTCAAGCCCTCGGGCCGGGTCAGCGCCTTGCGGATATTGAGCTTCGCCGCATCGAGCCCGAGCGCTTTGGCGAGGAGCCAGATGTCGCGCTGCTCGCTCCAGGCGCGCGCATGCGCCTCTTTCTCTCCGAGCAAGCGCGCGACCGCTGCCGCACCCGGTTCGTTCGCACGGTAGCGGCCGCGGTGTTCGCGCACGAGCGCTGCGCCATCAAGGCGGGCCAGTCCCGCCTCTGCGGCTTTGCGCCACTCGGCGGGTGAGAGCTTGTGCGAGAAAAGGGGACCGAGATCGCGAACGAGCTGGGCGCGGGTCGCCCCACCCGCGCAGGAGATGCGCGCCAGAAGCAGGTCGTCGAGGGCTGCAGGGCTTGCGCCTTTGGCCGAAGGCACCGGCGCGTGCCTGCTCGGGGCCGACATGCAACGCGTCTCCTCATGCGATGTGCGTGAGCCGTACGCGCGAATCACCGGCCGCTCGCGGCAAATTGTGTGGGAGTCGGCGCCCACTTCCAAGGGGCGCTCGGCGTTACCCAGGCGCCGAGTTGCGCCTGCGCCTCATCAAATCGCCCCGCCGCCCGCGTTTCGCCCCACGCGCGTCAAATTGGCGACACCATGTTGGGGGGGAATCGGTTCAGCGCGCTTCGACGGTTCTGGCGCGCACGAGACGGGAGCGGCCTTGCCAGCGAGATTTCGCGCTTCTGACGGGGGACTTGACCGGACTCGGGTGCGCACAAAGGGCGCGCGCGACGGGGGCCTCCCGCTTCGGGACGGACACTCGCAGCTCCTTAGCATTAACGACAAGTTAACGGGTCTACGCGATGATGAATGAGTGTATCGCGCTTTTAAGAGCGGGAGTAGCTCGTATGTACCGCGTCGCGCTATCCGCAGGGCTCATCGTGCTTTTGTGCGCCTGCAGCCTCGGCCCCAGCTCGATCTCCTCAGGCTTCGCTGAGTCCGACGACAGCACGTCCTCATTGGCATCATCGCCCAAGGTCGAGAGCGTTGCGCTCGGTGGCGAGCCCAGCGCCAAACGCGATACGGCGGCCCCACCGGCTCAGCCCCAGCGCCTCGCTAAGCTCGACGACAAGGCGCCGACGGGTTCGTATGAGCGGGCACCGGCGGGCGCGCTTGCCGACCGTGACTACTCCCACACCTCGCTCAGCCCTGCGATAGCCCGCGATCTCATCAACCAGTATCGCCGTGAGAAGGGTCTCAAGCCGCTGAAGCTCAATGCCGAGCTGACGGCCGCCGCCAAGTCCCATTCGCGCGATCTCGCCAAGTGGGACCGCATCTCCCACTACGGCTCGGACGGCTCCAACCCTTGGGATCGCGTGAAGCGCACCGGCTACCGGGCGCGGCTGGCGGCGGAGAACGTGGGAACGGGCCAGGTCGACTTCAAAGAGGTTCTGCGCGGGTGGGAAGAGAGCCCGGGCCACAACAAGAACCTGTTGCTGCCTGATGCCACGCACATGGGCATTGCGCTCGTGCAGGATCCCAAGACCGAGTTCAAATCATTCTGGACCCTGGTGATCGGCGCGCCCATGTGACCGCGGCACGGCGCATCTTTAGATCCCCTCATTGCCTCAGGAGTCTTTTGGCGTGCTCAGATTGCGCCACACGGCAATTTCGATGTTGAGACGCCGGCTCACCGCCAGATAGTTCAGCAGCGCTGCCGTCACCAAGGACACCGACGTCGCCGTGGCCGCCCCGAGCAGGCCGAAGGCGGGGATCAGCGCGAAGTTCAGCACCACGTTGAGCACCGCCGTCGTCACCAATACGGCTGCGCACAGCCGCTGCTCGCCCAGCATGTTGAGCAGAAACTCCGCCGGGCCCATGGACGAGCGGAACAGGAACCCGACGACGAGGATCAGCATCACCGGGTAGCCGGCGACGAACTGCGGCCCGAACAGCCACAAAAGCGGCATGCCGAGCGCTAAGATGAAGATGGCGGCCGCAAGCGACGGCCAGAAGGTCCAATGCACGGCGTCGCGCACGAAAGCGCGCAGGCTCTCCTTGTCGCCGCGCGCTCCGAGCGCGGCGAAGCGGTTTGCGACCGCGCTGCCGACGGCATAGTGCACGAACATGATGAGGCTCATCGTCTTGGCAGCGGCGAAGTAGATCGCGACGTCCGTCGGCGTCAGGTAATGCGAGACGATGAGCACGTCCGCGCTCTGGAAGACGAGCTCGCAGGCATCGATGACAAGCAGCGGCATGGCTGCTGTGAACCACGTCGCAAAGGCGAAGTGGCGCGGGCCCCGCTTCACCACCGGCTTGATGCGGCGGTTGATGATCGCGGCCTGCAACAGTCCCGTGACCCACGTGGCGACGATTGCGGCGGCCGCCGCTGTCTTCGCCTCCATGGCGAAACCCATGGCGTAGGCGGCGACCATGGATCCGAGCAGCAAGGCGGGCCGCAGGATAAAGGGTGGAAACAGCGCCACGCCCATCCAGGCGAAGCCTTTACCGATTCCGTCCTGCACGCCGGTCAGCGCATAGAGCGGAACGCAGATAAGCGCCAGGTAAGCCGGCAGAACGTAGGGGCTCTGCAAGGGCTCGAACAGCCACAGGCCGGCAATTCCCAACGCGGCAATCAGCGTGCCGACGCCGAGGGCAACCGCGCGTGTACCGCGAATCAGTCCGCGTAAGAGCGCCGGCTCACCCCGCTCGCGATATTGCGAAACGAAGCGAATGGACGCGAGAGACAGGCCCATGTCCGACAGGCCGCCGAGCACGAGCACCCAGGTCCACACGAAAACGTAGATGCCGTACTCGAAGCTGCCCATCCAGCGGGCGAGGACGATCTGCGAAACGTAGAGCACCACCGCGCTGGCGCATCGCACGCCGAATGCGGTCACCGCGTCGCGTTGCGTGCGTTCGCGCACGCCTTGGCCTTTCAGGATGGCGAGGGCCTGCGCGACAAATCCTTTGAAGACGGGCGGCAGGAAAGTGGCGGGCGCGGCGGCTATTGAGGAATTCTGCGTCATTGGGGCGTACGTCCGCGCTGGGTGCTCGCATGCAACCTCGTCCACCTGCCGCGTTGCCTCGACGCCCGCATTCTGGCTTGGCTCAGTCCTGTCGGAGGCGGTTGTGCTGGCGCTGTCGCACGCGCTGTGCGACGTCGGCCCAGGCGCTGGACCGGTTTTCGTCGCCCTTGTCGGTGTGCAAGCTTGCGAAGAATTCCGCCACCTCGGCCGCATGTAACCCATGTCTTGCCTCGAGGACGGTCGCCATTGCATCAAACTCACGCTCGTTCATGGCCTGATTTGGTTGCCAGTTGTTTGCCATCGTCTGCAATCCCATCCTGGGAGCCACAACCCAAATCAAAGCAATAACTGCGCCAGGCGATGTGCATCAAAATGAGACTGGACGCCACGCGCCGGCCGGTTGCCGGCCGGGGCCTGTGCTATGCTATAAATTGAGACTGGGTAACGATCGCCGAGGAGCGTGAGATGAGCCCAAGACCGAGGTTAACGCTGTTGGCCCTGAGCCTGACGTTGCCGGCTCTTGCCGGGGCTGTCGCCGAGACTCAGTCCACAGGGGCCCGCTCGTTTCGCTACGCCGCGCCGCTGGCCGCTGAGCCGCCGGGCAAGCGGGCGAAGGACGCCGCACCGGACGAGAAGCAGACGCCGCCGCCCAGCGGCTGTCCCTTCCGTAACGGAAAGCTCGAACTGATGGTTTGAGCCAGGCTGCGACGCGGCGCCTGCGAAACGGCGGCGGCTGGCTCTATTCCTGCGCGCGCGAGGCGGGACCGAATGTGCCTCTCAGCCCGACTCCCACCGACGTGGTGCTGGCGCTGGCCTGAGCGGCCTCGAGCTTGTCGGCGGATGACGGCTTCTTTTTTGGCGACCTCTGCGCCGCCCGCTTATGGTGCTTTGCCGACTTGGAATTCTTTCCATTGCAGCTCCAGGCCTCGACGCTGGCGCGTACGCTCTTTACGCCGCTTGCCGTGGGCGCATAGGGCATGTTGTCGACGGTCTTGTTGTTGAACAGCTGCGCCCAGCCCTGCTGCTGAAAGCCGTATTCCAGGAGGCTCTTGGCGCGAACATTGCGTTCCGCGCTGCTGGGATCGCCCAGCACGATCGCCACAAGATGGCGCCCATCGCGGGTGGCGCTGGCGACGATGTTGAAGCCTGAATCGCAGGTGAACCCCGTCTTGAGCCCATCGGCTCCTTCCACCGACCGCAGCAGGCCATTGTGCGAGCGCAGGTGCCGCTTGCCCAGTTTCATCTGTGGCATCGACCAGTAATGGGAGAACTCGGGAAAATCCGTGATGACGGCGCGCGAGAGCTTGGCGAGATCGCGCGCGGTCGTCACCTGCTCCGTATCGGGCAGCCCGTTGGCGTTGGTGAAGTTGGTGCGCCTCATGCCGAGACGCTTGGCGGTGGCGTTCATCCGCTCAACGAACGCGCTTTCATTGCCGGCAACCGCCTCGGCCAGCATGACGGCGACGTCATTGGCGGATTTGACGATCAGCGCCTGCAGCGCCATGTCGACCGTCAGCTCGCTTCCGACCGGCAAGCCGAGCTTACTCGGCGGCTCCTTGTGAGCAGCGGCCGAGCAGGAGATCTTCGACTTGAGCGCCAGGCGGCCGCTCTTGATCTCTTCGAACGCGATATAGGCCGTCATCAGCTTGGTGAGCGAAGCGGGATGCCAGTGGTTGTCGACATCTTCCGCGTAGAGCACCTTGCCGTTGGAGACATCGAACAGCAGGGCGGGGCCGGCGGCGAGCGCACGGGGACAAAAGGCGATGATGAGCAGCAGGGCGTAGAATGCGGTGCCGCGGCGCATGCAAGTCCCCCAGTAAGATCAGAGCTCGCCCGATACCATATTCGCCACCGGTGCGGCAACGCGGGAGCCTGGGCTTTCCCACATGTGTGACCCCCTTCGCACACATTGCCCGTTGGCGACCATAAGCGCGGCCAGGGGGCCTCACTGCATGGCTGTTGGCGCCGGCATGGGCCGACAAGCGGCCGGGCGCAATTGTGCATATCGTGATTGGTACCCCAGGCCCGACTCCAGGGCATGCCGTTGCCAGCAGCAGATCTTGAGTGTCCGGGGCTCGTTGAGCGCTCAACTGGCAAGATGACGGCGAATGGCGACGAATAGAACGAGACAATGCGTTCTCTTGGCCGCGCTTTTCTGAGCCTATGTTGAGACTAATCTGCGCAAGGTCTCTGCACGCCCGACGCGTTGCCACATCCCCTCAAGGGCGCGATCCTCTGCTTTGCGAAAGAGCGCCTTCATCTTGGCGAACACCTGCGAGATCGGATTGAGGTCGCGTGGTCAGTCGTCGAGCCCGAAGGGGGTTGGGGCGCCCTATTGGTGCAGCGCCGCCTGGGTACGCTCACCTTATAACGTAGCTCTGGGACGCGCTGGCGAGCGGTGGCGCAGGCCGTGCGTGCCATGCCAACAACGCGTGCCGACAGGGCGCCATCCGCAATCGGAACGGCCCTGCGCGCCACTGAAATTCTTGTTGGCCGCCAATGGAAATTGTTGGTGAACGTGTACAGAGGAGCGTGTATAAGTTGCAAACTTACACATCACGCGCGGGTCGTCTGTCAATCCACGCAGTGTAGGAGGGGAGGAACGAGAGCTATGCAAGAACATCTGGCGGGAATCGTCGCGGCCGGCTTTGCCCTGATCCTAGTGGCGGATCTAATCGGCAACTATATTACTTTCACACACCGCATCTACAATGCCCTTGTCACATCCATCATATGGGGCATCCTATTTACTCTATTGAATTTTCTCTACGACAAATTGACCGATATTCCGCTTTTGACATGGGAATTGGACCACTTCTGGCTGTGGGGGGCGCTTGGGGTCGTTCTTGCGTTTCTCGCCGATCTGGTCGGGAACACGCTCGCATTCAAAAGCCGCTATCGTAACGCCATCATCACGGCGTTCGTCTGGGCGGTGGCATTCTATGGTGTTTCTTTGTATCTGAGCTGCAGCTCGGAAACCGGATGTGTTTGGTTTTGAATGCCGAGCGAGACAGAATAAGCTTATAGGGCGGCACTGTTTAGCTGCGCAGCGGGTAGTCAACCAAGGGCGCGATTAACGGCGTGCGCTGGCGCTTTGGTTGCGTTGAGCCGCCGCGCCTTGCCTGTCCGGCGCTCCCTAGACCACGGAGAACATTTGCAGGGTCTCCAAACCTTTCCTGCGCAAAACTTCATCCTTTGCGCAGCTGATGCTTGCACCGCTGCGGAATTTCCCAACCAGAACGGGTTCTTTTACTGAGGCAAGCCGCAGATGCACGACCTATCGTGCGACGTTCGAGCAATCAATTGCGACGGTAAACTGCACCCTGTTGTTTGCCCTGTTTTCGTCTCGAATCGCGCGTTCCGGATCGAGCTCAATATAGATGGGGACAAGATTGACGCCCCTTTTGCATTCGTCGCCGGTGCTAATGCTGGCGGTATCGGGGGCTGCGTCGTCACCGATTTCCAATGCTTCGAACAAGAGATTTATAATCTCGGGGGAGGGTGGCCTCTCTTGAACTCCGGGCGGCGGACGTTGGCCGCGCTCCTTGAGAAAGGCGATGACGGCCCGCACCGTCTCCGGGCCGTAGTCGCCGTCGGGACCGTGGCGCAAAGGATAGCCCTTCTCAATAAGGGCGCGCTGAATCTTCTTGATCCGCCAAGCGGAATGCTCATCCGGCACTGGCCCATCAGATACGTGAAGCGGCCCGGGGCGCCCGCTGAGCCGCTCATCGAAAACAGGAGGTGCGTCGTAGTTGCGGCATTTGGGTTGGCCTTCGCCGACCGAGAGTTCCAAAAGCTCCTGTCCGAATTCTTTGAGATCGTGCGTCAGGCGCGCTTCGGCCTGTAATTCAATATTATTCGGGACATAGACCCTTACGTGAGGTGGACGGTCGTCGTCTGCCCTCCCGGCAGTGGGTGCGAGCCGTTCTGCGGGCCTGGTGGCGACTTTTATCGTGTCGCTACCGATGTTCTTTATGGCAATTTTGCCCTTCCAAAGCGGATCTTCCGTCTTGCAGCTCCCGATGATCGCCTTTCCGCTTCTTCCCAAAAGCGCTATTTGCGTGTCCTCGGTGATCACCAAGTCGCGTGTCATTCTATGATCGGAGTCATTCTCCTGAGCGGCTGCGCTGCTGACAAGAAGCAATGCCGTCGGCAACAAAACAAGTGTGGCAAGTATTTTGCCTGCTTGAGACTCCATAACGCCCCCCTACTGTATAGCCGCTCCCGTGACTGAAGCGCGTTCGGCAAGACCATGTCCTAATGCAAGCTGGAATGGACACTGAACTTGCGGCAGAATGCACTGAAAGTCCGTCGGCACACCTACCCCTGCCGCTGACCGCTCAGCCCATTCCAACAGCAACGACGTTATCATTCCAGATGGTATGTAGCGTGCCTTCGCGTGCAATTCTGTTCGCTTGTTGCAGTAATGAGACTTGTGGAAAAGTCGCCGGTCGCACCGTTCGAAGCACTGCCCCGTCTGCGCTAACAACTTGTCTTTCTTGGTATTTCCGATCCCGAAAAAAGTTGTTCGACTATCCCGGAAGGCAATGACGTCGTGCCATCGCGAGGCCGGCTTCAGTTTCACACACTGGCCGACAACGTGGCCAATTTCTTTCCCACGCCGGTCTTACTGAAAGCCAACGCCGACCGGTCGCAGCCAGCCCCGCGACTACGCATCCGCAATCGGCAGCGCCCTCGGCTTTTCGAGTGCGCCGGATTACTGCGAGCCTCGGCGGTGTGACAGTCGATGATCGACGATCAGGCCGCTATCGGCATCTCATTTGGGTGATGCCGGTTAGTAGCCCGCCGGATAGTACGGGTAGGGATAATAGTAGCCTTTGTACCGCCCGTAGACCCACTGGACATTGGTGTTGGGCGCAACGGCACGGCGCCGCTTGTAGCTATAAATCTCGTAGTTGCGACCGTAGTGGGGTCTGTGCGGATGCTTGTGGCGATGGACATGGCGGCGATGGTGCCGCCGTCTGTAATAGCAGCGCTTCCGTTCATAATGGTGGTGCTCGTAGCAACGGTGCCTACGACTGCGATAGCAGACCACCCGCTCTTCGTCGCGGCGGCAGTGCTTATAAAAGCCGACCTTTGCCACAATCGTCTCGGGGCGAGCCGCTGCCTTGAGCGCTACCCCGAGTCTGGTGTCTGCGTGCGCCGAGCCTCCGGCAAAAAACCCCAGTGTGCCCGCTATCGCCGCAAGACAGATGAATGCCCGAATGGTCATCTGATCTTCCTCTGTTCGACGGTCCCATCCCCCCGCTCATGGTTAATATAGAGTGAAATCGGAGGGAACCCTAGCTTCACGTGCATGCACAGCTCTTGCGGCGCGCTGCACATGCGCCATGAAGCCAGCCCATTGGGATCAAGCGGGATGATAAACTGCGCCGTCAACGGCGCTTAGCTCAATTGGGAGAGCGCGTGACGCGGCGCAACGCAAGGCCGTCGCCTTCCCAACCGATGCCAGTCGAACCGAAGAGCCAAGCGATTGGTGCCCAAGCCCGACTCGAAGGGCACGTCCTTGCGAACACCAGATTTTGATTGGCCGTTCGTTGATTCCAAAGGCGTTTCTCGAACAACAGACAACGCGACTGTTGATGTTGGCGGACGAAGCTAAGAAACATCATGACGTTATCGTTCGCGCCCACTTCTGAGTGTGTAGCGCCCGTGGCGGTTCAACTCGCAATATCGAGCGGACTGCGTTGAGGGAGGACAGACCGAATTGGCTTGCCCTGAGGGAGCGCCCTCCGCCGCGCGTTAAGGCGCGCTCCTTTCGATGATGAACTTCTTCTTGGCGGCGCTTTTGGACGACTTGGCGCTTGCTTCTTTCTGCTTGCGCTCACGTTCGGCCTTGGCCTTCACCAGCTCGCGGCGTCGGCTCTCATAGAAGAAGTACTGCATGCCTTTGCGGGTCACCACCCGCTCGCAGGTCGTCAGCCGCTCCAGGCGATCCTCGATCTTCTCGATGTCGAAGCGAATCTCGTCCTGGATCTTGGCGAGTTCGCCGCGCACAAAGCGCCCATGCTCCTCGGCGGCAATGATCATCTTCTGCACTTCGACCTTGTTGTAGAGCTTGTAGCCGGCTTCCGCCGCATCGACGGCAAGGCCGCCCGCAGGGGAGATCAGCTTGCCGGCGGCCTCCTCCGCCACCTTCTTGGCAAGCACCTTCTTGACGACCCCCTCGCGCAACTTTTCGGCGGCGGCAACGGCGGCTTTGCGCCCGCCGGCCGTGGCCGCGGACGACGCCCCCTCCTTGAACGGCGTCGCCATCGAGTAGGGGTTGATGGAGCGCTCGCTGTTCCATTTTGCAAGTGCCCCAAGTTCCTTGCGCTCCGCTGCGCCGCCTTTTTCGATGGTCGTGTCGATGGCTTTGATGCGCTGCTTGAGGAAGGCGAGCCTGGCTTCCAGCTCCTTTTTCTCCCGCCGGAAATTAAGCGAGTGGCAAGCCTTGTTGGCGCGGTCCTCCGCATCCTTCCAGGCTTTCTTGCGTCGCTTGGATTGTTCCTTCATCGCCTCCAAGTCGTCGCGCGGCTTGGCTCTTGGCTTGCTCGCGTACCCTCCCGGCGGATCGGAAATGTCGATGGTGCCGGTGGCGTCGCCGCTCTCGTCGTCGCTCTCATCGCCGGGCTGATCCGTGATCAAAGCGGTGCGCTCAGCCGGACCGATGAGTTGCCACAGCCTTTGCGCTATCGGGTGTCCGTCACGGGCCGCCTCGTAGGTGAGGTTGAAATCGGTGGTTTGTAGAATGGCGGCGTGCTGGTCGTAGTCGGGGAACGCGCTCGGATCGGTGCCAAGCATCGTCGCGAATCCGTTGAGCGACTCCTCAATCTCGCTGTCGCTTTGCTTCTCGAGCGCGTCGAACCAGCGCATCAGCTCGGCGCGTCGCTTGGGCAGGAAGGTTTCGTAGTTGCTCTCGACGAGCTGCTGAGTGTTGGCGTCGAAGTAGACGAACATCGTTTCCTGCGGACAGGGCTCCTCCTTTCCCACGTCCGTGACCTGCTGCTCGTCCGGGCTCTCTTTTTCCGCCGTCGCCTTGTCGAGCGCCTCGGTGAGCGCGGTGAGCAGCGCCTTGCTGGGCGCTCCGTCGACCTCAAGGCCGTGGTCCTCCTGGAACTCACGGATCTTCGCGCGTGTCGTCTTGCCGATCTGACCGTCGATCGTTCCGACGTCGTATCCGAGCTCCGACAGCTTCGTTTGGATCTCCTTGGAATCGTAGTCGCGCGCTACCGTTTGTGAGCCGCCCTGCTTTGCCTCGCGCGGCGGCGATTGCTCTCTCCGGTTGCGGCGCGCGGAGCCCGCCTTGTTCCTCCTGCGCGACTTGCTGTTGGCCCTCTTTGCCGCCTTGGCAGCCTCGTTGAGGATCATGAGCCCCTTGATGACGTTGCCTGTGGTGGAAGAGCCTTCGTGCCTGCGCATGCCGCCATGCCGACCCATGCCGCGGCGCTCAAGCGGGTTTGCCACCTCGAAGCAACCCTCACAGGACGCCTCAACGGCCCTGCACTGGGCAGGCACAAGCCGCGCCGCGGCGAGGGATCCCTTGGAGCTCAACAAGGCAGCCGCCACGGCGCCCAGCACAACGATAACGAGCGTTTTCATCGGGCCCTCCTTGCCGTGACCTAAAGCGTGCGGTTGTTGGTGTTGGGCAGGGCGCCCCGGAAGGAGCGCGGAATGTCGTCGTAGAGCCGGTTGCGCTCTTTCGTCTTTTTCTCGATCGTCTCATTCAATTTGGCGGTCTTCTGGCCGTCCGGGCTGTGCTCGCGATACTCCAGCACTGTCTTGTCGGATTTGATCTTCTCATCGAGCGCGATAAGCTTGCGCATCTTGTCGATCGTGGCATCCATCTCGCCGAGCTTCGGGTCGAGACGCTCATTCAGCGCGCGTTGCCAGAGCGCTCCCGTGGGCCCCGCGCGCAGGCTTGTGTAAGGGTTGAAGGGTTGACTGATCCTGGCGATCAGATCGTTGAGGATGAGGCGTTTGTCGGCTGCGGAGACGAGGGGGTTCCTGAGGTGCTCCAGCCACGCGCTCACCTTCTTGCGGGCGAGGCGCAGGTAGGAACCATAGAACGCGTACCCCGGCGGGCCCCACTCCAAGTCATTTAACGTCTTTAGCTCGTCGTCCTTCCAGACGACTTTTGAGACGAGCGACGCTTTCGTCTTGCCAATGCGCTTCGCCGTCTTGCACGTTTTCCCAAGTGACGAAGCGGACTTGGGCGCGGTTTTCGGCTTGGCCGGTTTCGCCGAGTTTCTGGGACGGGTCTTGAGCCCTTTGTAGGCTGCGAGCGGATCGCTGCTCTTCACGATCTCGTCCATGCCGATGTCGGACCCTTTGTCCTGCGCGCCGGCATGCGGCGCCGGCGCAACGGCCAAGATAGCGGTACCGAAAACCAGCAGAATGAAACGCGCGCCTCGACGCGCAAGGAACGTAAGAGGTTGCAACATTATTCGCCTCGCCCGCATTGCCGATCCCAGGCACGGCGCCTGAGCTGCAGCCTGAAGAGTCCTACCGATGCACGATGCGGGTGTCGTCACCAGATCTGGTGACCTGGGCGCGTAAATGCGATACAATTGCTGCGTTTTTTGCATTGAAGAGTTGATACTATGGCTGCCGTCGCACGCGACGATGTATTGAAGCTCGTTGAGGGCATTTATCGCGCAGCAACGCAGCCCGAGCAGTGGGGCAGTGTGCTCGGCCAGACCACGCAGTTATTCGGCGGCTCGGGGGCCGTGCTCGAAGTGATCAAGTTGCCGCCGCCCGGCCACGCGCTTTTTCATTCGCACGGCGTGCCCGTCGACCAGTTCGACGAATACTCCGCCCACATTGTGCCGATTGCACCGCGTGTTCACTACATAGCGCGCCAGCCGGCGGGACGCGTATTGTACGACTATCAGTTCATTACCGAGCAAGAGATGTCTCGCGACGAGTCTTATGAGTTTTTCTCGCGCCATGAAGGCCGGTACTTTGTGTGCGGCGTGCTGCAGAGTGACAAGCAGCACTTTGGCGTCGTGACAGTGCTGCGTTCGACCAAGCAAGGACATGCCGACCGCGAGCAGGTCGAGCTCATGGAACTGCTGCTCCCGCATTTCCGCGGCGCCCTCGACCTCACCATGCGCTGGCAGGATGCCGGGGCACACAATCGTGCCATCGAGGAAGCGCTGAACTGCCTTCTCGACGGCGTCTTCTTGCTACGTCGTGACGGATCGATCGCGTACGCGAATGCGACCGCGCAGGAGATGGCGCGAGTGTGCGACGGCTTTTCGATCCGCGAGAATGCGATACAGATCGACGCAACTGCGTCGAGATCGGCGCTGCAAAAGGGGCTCGATCAGTTGGTACGGTCGACCGACGGCGCTTCTTTCGCAGCGCCGCCGCTCGACATTCCAGTTCCTCGCGCGTCGGGGCAGCCGCCTCTCGTCTTCACTTTGAAGCCAACGCACCTCGAAGAAACGCACCCAAACGCGAAAGACCGACCTGTTGCGATCCTGTTTGTTCATGACCCGGTGCGCGCCACACGGCACGATTGGCGCCTGATCGGCGAATACTTCGGATTGACGGCGGCAGAGCTGGGCCTGGCCGAAAGCATTCACGAGGGCCTTTCGCTTCCCGTGTACGCAAAAAAGCACAAGCTGAGCATGAACACCGTCTACACCCACTACCGCCGCTTGAAGGACAAGCTGAAGTGCGACGGCCAGATCGCGCTCATAAAGAGGCTGACGGATCTCATGCCGCGGATCGGCTAGTCCTGTTCTGCTCCTTTCAGTCGCTGTGACGGTGATCTGCTTCCAACGGATCAGCCGATCTTGTTTGCGTATGTTGAGGAGGCGCCTGGCCGTCACTCTGCGTGCGCGAGTTCGCTATTCCGCGAGGCTGCTCGGCCCCCGCTACTTCGACGTCTTCCACCCCACTTGCCGAGCCTATTCAGTGCCCAAGATGACCATGAGCCGCGAGAAATGAGCTAAGCCGTTGGTGCCCCAGGCCCGACTCGAACGGGCACGTCCTTGCGAACACCAGATTTTGAGTCTGGCGCGTCTACCGGTTCCGCCACTGGGGCTTGAGCGCGAAAGGCGCGCATCATAACGGCGGGGGACGGGCCGTCAACGCGGATGGCCGCGCCCAGTCCGAGATGGTAGACAGCGGCAGGAATCGCAACCCGCAGCGCCTCTGCGGCGTTTCACTCATATACCCTCGCCGCGGAGGCCGCTCGCGCCGCGTCAAGCCGCAAATCGCCAAGCCGCCCGCCCGGACCATGGACAAAGATCGCATTCCAAGCCCCGCCGACAGCACTTCGGACGCCGTGTTCGTCCGCAGGGTTCTGCTCGTCGTGGCGATCGTCGCCCTGGCGGCGGCCCTTTATGTGCTCTCCGATATTCTGCTGCTGATCTTCGGGGCGATCCTGGTCGCCGTGGTGCTGCGCGCGATCGCGCGGCCGATCCGGGCCGGAACCTCCATGAGCGAGCGCTTATCGCTGCTCGCCTCCGGGCTCGGCGTCGTCGCCGTCCTGGGCGGCACGGCCTATTTGTTCGGCTCGCAGATCAGCGCCCAGCTCGCCACCCTCATCGAGAACCTACCCGCCGCCATGCAAAGCCTGTCGAAGACCGCGCCCTTCGCCTCCGTGTCGGAGCTGGTCAAGGGCTCCTCCATCGGCAACCTGCTCATGAACGCGTTCTCTTGGGGGACGACGGTGTTCGGCGCGGTGGCAACGCTGGTGGTGGTGATCGTGGCGGGCATCTACATGGCCATCAAACCCGAGGTCTATCGCAACGGCCTTGTGAAGCTCATTCCGAAGCCGCACCAGCCGCTTATCACGGCCACCCTCGACGACGCCGGCGAGGCGCTGCGCCTGTGGCTCGGGGGGCAGCTCCTGGCGATGATCATGGTGGGCGTTCTGATCGCGGTCGGCCTGGCGCTTGTCGGCGTGCCGTCGGCGCTGGCCTTGGGGCTGATCGCCGGCGTCACCGAGTTCGTGCCGATCATCGGCCCGATCATCGGCGCCATTCCGGCGCTGTTGCTCGCCTTTACGCAGGATTTGAACACGGTGCTGTGGACCCTTGCCGTCTTCATCGTCGTGCAGCAGCTCGAAAGCAACCTGATCATGCCGCTGGTGGCCGGGCGCGCGGTGGCGGTGCCGCCGGCGGTGGGCCTGTTCGCGGTCGTCGCCATCGGCGTGTTGTTCGGGCCGCTGGGGCTGTTGCTTGGCTACCCGCTCGCCATCGTCACCGATGTGGCCGTGCGCCGCCTCTATGTGCGCGAGATGCTGGGAGAGCAGGTGGAGATTCTGGGCGAGCAGGCCGGACCCGACTGAGGCCCGCTTATTTCCACGTGTAGGTGACGCGCCCGGTGCGGTGCCGGTGCTCGGTGATCTCAACGTGGTCGCCGACGTGCGGGTCGGTCGTCTTCAGAACCAGGACGTTCACGCGCCGCCCACTGTCGAGCTTGACGTAGACGGAGAGCCCGTTCTCGACCATCTTGGTGTTGGTGGTGTTGAGCGGCCCGACCGAGTCGACCGTGCCCGGCACGCGCACGTTGTCGACGCGCGCGTCATAGTCCTCATAAAAGAAGAAAAGGCCGATCGCGGCCAGAATGGCCACGCCGATGCCGGCTTTCTTCGCGCGATCGCGCCACAGGGCGCGCTCAAGCCGCCGCCTCGTTTCCTCACGCATGCGTCACGTTTCCTGTCAGGTTCACGACCCCGGATAGAATTATACAGTCCTCGATGGAGCACTTTCCACATCAACGTCGACGGGCCTTCCCCCCTCAACTGGAAGCTCGTGAAACTCGCTTCCCACCTCTCCCAGGGGCAGAGGTCGGAAGCCCGGCGTCAGTCGGGCGAGCGGGTGGGGGGAGAGCGTTATCGGGTTGGCGACAAAGCTCCAATCGAAGTCGCAGACGCTCAAGCCGCCATGGCATGGCCGGAGACGAGCTTGACGATGTCGGCCATGATCTCGTTGAGCTGGAAGTCCTTGGGCGTGTAGACGGCGGCCACACCCATGGCTTTCAGCGTCTTGGCGTCCTCTGGCGGGATGATGCCGCCGACGACGACCGGCACCTCCTCCAGCCCTTCCTTGCGCATGCGCTCGACCACCTCGCGCACCAGCGGCACGTGGCTGCCCGAAAGGATGGAGAGACCGACGACGTGGACGGCCTCATCGAGCGCGGCGCGCGCAATCTGGGACGGCGTCAGGCGGATGCCTTCATAGACGACGTCCATACCGCAGTCGCGCGCGCGCACGGCAATCTGCTCAGCCCCGTTCGAATGGCCGTCGAGCCCCGGTTTGCCGACCAGGAATTTCAAGCGCCGCCCGAGCTTGGCCGATGTCGCCTCTACCTCCTTGCGCACCGCCTCGAGACCGGCGCCGTCGCGCTGGGCAGCGGCCTGCGCGACGCCGGTGGGCGCGCGGTACTCGCCGAACACTTTGCGCAGCGTCGTGCCCCACTCGCCCGTCGTCACGCCGGCCTTGGCGCAGGCAATGGACGGCTCCATGATGTTGCCGCCCTCTTTGGCCGCGCGCTCCAAGGCAGCGAGCGCGGCCTTGACGGCTTTCTCGTCGCGCTCCGTGCGCCAGGCTTTGAGGCGGGCCACCTGCTCGGCCTCCATGGCCGGATCGACGATCATGATCGCGCCCTCGCCGGCCGACAACGGCGACGGCTCTGTCTCGGTCCACTTGTTGACGCCGACCACGATCTGCTCACCCGACTCGATATGGCGCAGGCGCTCGGTATTGCTTTCGACCAGGCGCCGCTTCATATAGTCGATCGCCTCCACTGCCCCGCCCATGGCGTCGATGCTGGCAAGCTCCGCCTTTGCCTCCTCCTTCAACTGCGCGACCTTGGCGGCGATCTGGGTTGAGCCGTCGAAGATGTCGGCGTATTCGAGCAGGTCCGTCTCGTAGGCGAGGATCTGCTGCATCCGCAAGGACCACTGCTGATCCCACGGACGCGGCAGGCCGAGGGCCTCGTTCCAGGCCGGCAGCTGCACGGCGCGCGCGCGCGCCTTCTTGGACAGCGTCACCGCCAGCATCTCAATAAGGATGCGGTAGACATTGTTCTCCGGCTGCTGCTCGGTCAGCCCCAGCGAGTTCACCTGCACGCCGTAGCGGAACAGGCGGTGCTTGGGGTCGGTGACGCCGTAGCGCTGTTTGGTGATCTCGTCCCACAGCTCGACGAAAGCACGCATCTTGCAGATCTCGGTGATGAAACGCAGGCCCGCGTTGACGAAGAACGACAGGCGGCCGACGACGGCGCCGAAGTCCTCAGGGCGAACCTCGCCCGATGCCTTCACGCGGTCGAGCACGGCTTGCGCGGTCGCCAGGGCGTAGGCGAGCTCCTGCACGGGCGTCGCGCCCGCCTCCTGCAGGTGGTAGGAGCACACGTTGGTCGGGTTCCACTTGGGTAATTCGCGCGTGGAGAAGACGATCGTGTCCTTGATGAGCCGCAGCGACGGGTCGGGCGGGAACACGTAGGTGCCGCGCGACAGGTACTCCTTGATGATGTCGTTCTGGATGGTGCCGGTCAGCTTGGAGCGCTCCGCGCCCTGCTCATCGGCAACGGCAACGTACAGCGCCAACAGCCAGGCAGCCGTCGCGTTGATCGTCATCGAGGTGTTCATCTGGTCGAGCGGGATGCCGGCAAAAAGCGCGCGCATGTCGCCGATGTGCGAGACGGGCACGCCGACCTTGCCGACCTCGCCCTTGGCGAGCTCGTGGTCGGAGTCGTAGCCGGTCTGGGTGGGCAGGTCGAAGGCGATGGAGAGACCCGTCTGCCCCTTGGTCAGGTTCTTGCGATAGAGCTCGTTGGACTTGGTCGCGGTGGAGTGGCCGGCATAGGTGCGGAAGATCCACGGCCGGTCAGGCGCCCGTGGCGCGGCGCGCGATCCGCTCTTGTCCTCACGCATGCTAAATCCTCGGCTGGGTTGGAGCGTGCTCCCCTAAAGTACCCGGCCAGGATTGCAATGCAAAATGATCTTTGGCGCAACGCGACAAGCGCGCTCGCTCAGATGCGGCGAAATTGGTGGCGCTGGACCCGCATGCCGACGACCGTAGAGGTGAGCCGGGTCACGATGAGCAAGACGAGCAGGGCAGCAATGATGCCGAGCGTGCAGGCGACGACGACGTTGGTGTCCTTGTCGGGGGTCGGGTAGAAGGCGAACTCTTCGAAAAGAAAGTTGGCGATAAGAGCCCCGAAAATGAAGCCGGGGACAAACACCAGGGCCAGCACCGTCTTCGACAGGACTTGCATGGTGAGCACGCCTGACCAGCCGGCCAGGAGCGCAACGACGACGATCGTGTACGTGTCGACCTCGAAAGTCTGATTGAGAAAGTCGAGCATCGCAGCTGTCCTTTGGACGCCCCGGGACGGGCTGTCTCTAGTACGAGAAAATGCATCGCCTGGGGGCATTTTGGCCTGAACAGCATTAAAGTTCGGTTGAGATGGCTATACAGCGGCATTCCAGCCCCTTCATTGCAGCGCGAAAACGTGCTTGAAACGGCTTGAAAACCATGCGGCCCTGTTGCCGCAACGCAAAAAACGGGCCCGCCGGGGGGCGGGCGCCCAGCACGGGAGCCAAGAATGTCGAGCCAAGGCGCCGTCACAACCGATGCCGCGATGGGTGGGCTGTCGCTCGTGGCAGAAAAGAAGGACCTCTACGAGATCGGCGAGATCCCGCCGTTGGGGCATGTGCCTAAGAACATGTACGCCTGGGCCATCCGCAAGGAGCGTCACGGCGAGCCCGACAAGGCGATGCAGATCGAGGTGCTCCCCACCTGGGAGCTCGACAGCCACGACGTGCTCGTCCTGGTCATGGCGGCCGGCGTCAACTACAACGGCGTGTGGGCCTCCCTCGGCAAGCCGATCTCCACCATCGACGCCCACAAGAACCCCTACCATATCGCCGGCTCGGATGCCTCCGGCGTCGTCTGGGCCGTCGGCTCCAAGGTGAAGCGCTGGAAGGTCGGCGACGAGGTCGTCATCCACTGCAACCAGGACGACGGCGACGACGAGGAGTGCAACGGCGGCGATCCCATGTTCTCGCCCAGCCAGCGCATCTGGGGCTATGAGACGCCCGACGGCTCGTTCGCCCAGTTCTGCCGCGTGCAGGACCGCCAGCTCCTCGAGCGCCCCAAGCATCTGACCTGGGAGGAGAGCGCCTGCTACACGCTGGTGCTGGCGACCGCCTACCGCATGCTGTTCGGTCACCGTCCCCACGTCCTGCGCCCCGGTCACAACGTGCTCGTCTGGGGCTCCTCTGGCGGGCTCGGCTCCATGGCGGTGCAGCTGTGCGCCACCTCCGGCGCCAACGCCATCGGTGTCGTGTCGGATGAGGACAAGCGCGGGTTCGTGATGCAGCTCGGCGCGCGCGGGGTGATCAACCGCAAGGATTTCGAATGCTGGGGCGAGTTGCCCAAGGTCGGCACGCCCGAGTACGACGTCTGGTTCAAGGGTGCGCGCAAATTCGGCGCGGCGATCTGGGAGATCACGGGCAAGGGCAACAACGTCGATTGCGTCTTCGAGCACCCGGGCCAGTCGACCTTCCCGGTTTCGGTGTTCGTGGTGAAGCGCGGCGGCATGGTCGTCATCTGTGCCGGCACCACCGGCTACAACCTCACCATGGACGCGCGCTACCTGTGGATGCACCAGAAGCGCGTGCAGGGCTCGCACTTCGCCAACCTCCTGCAGGCCAGCCAGGCCAACAAACTCGTGGTCGAGCGGCGCGTCGATCCGTGCATGTCGGAGGTCTTCCCCTGGGAGCAGATCCCCAAGGCGCACATGCGCATGTACCGCAACGAGCACAAACCGGGCAACATGGCGGTGCTCGTCTCGGCGCCGACGACGGGCTTGCGCACCGTCGAGGACGTGATCGAGGCAAGCCAGCATATGCCCAAGCGGTGATGCCGACGGCCAGCGTCGCCGAGTCGTGCGGCGCGGCGCCGGCCTTTGCGCCGGTCTCAGCTCACTGGCGGCGTACGCGCTTCCTTGGCGTTGTTCTCGATCGCCGCGGCGGCGCCCATCCGTTTGAGCTCGAAGATGCCGCGGTTGAGCTCGGCCCCGAGGATCACGATCACCGCGGTCATCTGAAAGAAGATCAGCGCGACCATCAGCTGCGATAGGCCGGCGTAGAAGCGGGTGTAGTCGCTGAAGTTGAGGTAGTAGGAGTAGAGGCCGGCAACCGTGAGCCACAAAGTCACGGACAGCAGAATGCCGGGCCACACGTCCTTGATCCTGCGTTTTCCTCCGGGCAGCCAAAGGTGGAACACGAACAGTTGCACGCCGATGACGGTGGCGGCGAACGCATAACGCAGGCTGGCCGCCAGCCACGAGCTGCTGAGAATGGATTGCGTCAGCGAGGGATCGAAGCGCGCCGCAACGGCGGGACCGACGACGACGGCCCACGTCAGCACCAGCATCGAGACGGCACTGACCAAGACGAAGAGCATGCTGCGCGAAAGGCAAAACAGGTAGGACCGCGTCTCGACGACGCGATAGGCGCCGTTGAGCGCGGCCCGCAACGTCTCGATCGCGTTGGTGGCAAAGAACAGGGCGAGCCCCGCGCTCGCGGTCAAGAGATCGATGCGGGTCGAGCCCATGATGGCTTCGACCTGCGGGGCAATCCCGGCAGCGACGCCCTGGGGCAGGATCTGAAAGAGCTGAGCGACAGCCTGGTCGGCGAGCTGGCGTCCGCCGAACAAGATGCCCGACAGCGCCCCGAGAAAGATGCAGAACGGAAACAGCGAGACGACGAAGGAGAACGCGACCGCGCCGGCCATGGTGAATCCGCTGTGCTCGTAAAGGCGGTAGATGGCTTCGAGCACCGCGCGGTAACGCTGCATGCCAAACTCTCCTTACGTGTTGCCGGCCGGAAGCTAGCCTCGCACCTGCGGCAGGTCTAGCTCGGCATTGCCGCGCCGCGCACCGCTCCGGGTTAACCGCCCCGCCGCCAGCATGGGCGCCTACCGCCGGCATTCCGGCGCCATGGACGGATGCCCAGTCCTTTCCTAAAGTGAGCTGTCCTTCAATCCAAGAGTGCCGCGGGCCCATTGGCAAACGACGACAGGCATAACAAGCAGGCTAAACGGCGTCCGTCGCGGGCCGGCGGCTATCAACCGACCCGCAAGCCGAAGCTCGTCGGCGCCGCGGGCCTTGCCCCTCCGCCGCTGCCGGAGGCGTACCCGCGCGCCGAGGAGGACGAAATCGACCGGTTCGGCGAAGCGGCGGAGGACGGCTTGCGCATGCTCGCCGCGCTCGAGACCATGCCCAGCCTGGAGCCGGACTTTGGCGACGATCTGGCCTCCGAAGCCTCCGTCACCATCATCGAACGGGCCGCGCGTCCCGATGCCGACGCCCCCGAAAAGGACGATCCGGTCACAGAGCCCGGCGCAACCCTGCGGGCGCGCCTTGAGGACATGGGCGAGGCGCCAGACATCGTCGCCGATGAGTACGCCGCCTACCAGGGCCCCGTCGACGAGGCGATCGTCGAAATTTTCGAGGTCGACGACACTGTCGCAGCTCTCGACATCGTCGACGTGCCGGTCCCCGAGCCCGACGCGCTTGTCCCGCGCCGGCGCAAGGAGCGTCCCATGGCGCGCCGGTTCTTCAAAACGCTGACGGGCGGCAGCGACTAGGGCGCGCACCTTGCAGGTGCGGATTGCCTTGACGGCGGTGTCGATTATTCTGCATCGACTTGAACGGCGGTGCTTGAGGCGCCCAAACCCTCGACGAGGAGAGCACGATGTCGACTGCGGCGCAGACGGCGGAGCAAGACGTCCTTTCGGTCGGTCCCGACGCCCTTCTCGATCGTAGCGAAGCCGCCGTCGCGGCGGCGGATCGCATCCTTCAGTCGGCCAAAGCCGGAGTGCACGCCAAGGTTCAAGAGGCGGGCGGCATCGATGCGGCTCAGCACGCAGCCCACGGGCTCGCCTGGCTCGCAACGACGGTCGAGGGCTTGCGCCAGATGCGCGTCTGGGCCGGGCGGCTTAAAGGGGAGGACCGCTTCGGCGCCTTCGAGCAGCTGATCCTGGTGGCTGCGTTTGCGGAGTATCTGGCGCAAATCTCCGGCGGCATTCCCATGAGCCAGGGAGAAATCATTCGCGCCGAAGCGCTCGGCGTGCCCAAGGCCGATGTCCGCCGCTTCGAGGACGAGGTGGCCGATCTCGTCGCCGCCGGCGGCAGCCAAGCGATCAAATCGCGCTTGGCCGAGCTCATCGCCGCGCAGCCGGACGCCACCTCGTTCGGCGATTCCGGTCTCGACGAGACGCATGCGGAAATCCGCGAGCAGATGCGCCGCTTCTCGGAGGCCGAGGTGGTGCCGCACGCGCACGTGTGGCACCTCGCCAACGCCTACATCCCGCTCGAGGTCATCACCAAGGTCGCCGAGCTTGGCGTGTTCGGGCTGACCATGCCGGAGGCGTACGGCGGGCTCGGGCTCGGCAAGGAGGCCATGTGCATTGTCTCGGAGGAATTGTCGCGCGGCTACATCGGCGTCGGCTCGCTCGGCACGCGTTCCGAGATCGCCGGCGAGCTGATCCTCAACAACGGCACCGATGAGCAGAAGACGAAGTACTTGCCCAAGATCGCGTCGGGCGAGATTTTGCCCACGGCCGTTTTCACCGAGCCCAACATCGGCTCCGACCTCGCTTCCTTGAAGACGCGCGCGGTCAAGGAAGGCGACACCTATAAAGTCACCGGCCAGAAGACCTGGATCACCCATCCCGTGCGCGCCGACCTGATGACGCTGCTGGTGCGCACCAACGCGGGCGAGAAGGGCTACAAGGGCCTGTCGATGCTGCTCGCTGAGAAGCCGCGCGGCACCGACGCCGACCCGTTCCCGGCCGAAGGCATGTCGGGCGGCGAGATCGAGGTGTTGGGCTACCGCGGCATGAAGGAGTACGACATCTCCTTCGATAATTTCGCGGTGCCTGCCTCGGGGCTGCTCGGCGGCGAGGAGGGCCTGGGCTTCAAGCAGCTCATGAACACGTTTGAGGCAGCCCGCATCCAGACCGCGGCGCGCGCCGTCGGCGTCGCCCAGTCTGCCATGGACTTAGGCCTCAAGTACGCGCTCGAACGCAACCAGTTCGGCAAGCCGATTTACGCCTTCCCGCGGGTTGCCAACAAGGTCGTGATGATGGCGGTGGAGACCATGATCGCGCGCCAGCTCACCTATTTTGCCGCGCGCGAGAAGGACGAGGGGCGCCGCTGCGATCTGGAGGCCGGCATGGCCAAGCTCTTGGGCGCGCGCGTTGCCTGGGCCAACGCGGATAACGCGCTGCAGATTCACGGCGGCAACGGCTTTGCGCTCGAGTACGCGATCAGCCGCGTCTTGTGCGATTCCCGCATCCTGAACATCTTCGAGGGCGCGGCCGAGATCCAGGCTCAGGTCATCGCCCGCCGCCTCTTGGAGGGCGCGAACTGAGCCGTCCGCTGCCGATGTGCTTCACGTTTGCCGGAAGTAGCCTTCGCCGCGCAAGCGCAGCAACACGATCGGATACGCCATCAGCGCGGCACCGATGGCAACCGAAGCGAGCATCATACCGGTGCCGACGCCGTCGGCTGCCGCGCGCAAATAGATTGCGCCCGCCACGGGATAGAACAGCGCCACCGCCGTGGCGAGCCCCGGCGAGAACCGTCCGCGCGTCAGCACAACGGGTGCCACATGAAAGAAAGTGGCGTTGATCAGCATCAGCGCTGCGAAGGAGAGTGGAATGAGGGGTAGCGTTGCCGCCAACTGGGCCTGCACGATGCCGAGGACGACGACGGCGGCGTTCGTCAGGTAGAAATCGCTCCACTCCACCGGCAAGCCGATGACGGCGCGCGCCCAGTCCCGCCAGTCGAGGGAGAACTCCTCCAGGATGTGCAGCGTATAGGCGGCAAGGGCCAGCCAGCTGAGCTCGGTCAAGGTCATGGGACGGTTCCCCCGGTCCGAGCGCAGACGTCGCCGATGCGGGATCGCGTGGCCGCGCAAGCGATCGACTGCAAGCTGGGTCGCTGGCGCCCTGATACACGATCGATCGCCGCCTCGCGATCGATCTGCGCTGGACGAGAGACGGAAATCGACATCAATCCACAGAGGACTCCTTGCACGCTCAGCCCGCCACCCGGATGTTCCAAGAGACGAGCCAAGGACGGCGCGCCCATCGGATCTGGCCATGAACGTCGGTTTCACAGGGGGTTAACCATAATCGGCTCACACTCGGGATGAGAGCTGATCGGGAGAGCCGACATCATGGCTGACATCATGACTGAAAGGTTAAAAATCCTCGCCTTCGAGGCGTGGGCCGAAATCGCCGAGAAGGCGGCCGGCGCAACGATCTTTGCGGCGCAGGAGCGGCGCAAGGTGCTCGGCGTCACCGTCTATCTGATGGCCGCCTTCGTCACCGGCAACGTGCTGAGCGAAGTGTGGAACATCTATCTGCGCTCGATGGTGTAGACGCGCCCCCAATTCCTCTGCCGTTGCCGCGGTGGTGGTATGCTCAAGCGTGGCTCCCGCGAACGCCCGCGCGTCACAGGCTCTCGTTCATGCGGCGCAGGCGGCGCGCCAGCCGCCGCAGCAGGTCGAGCGCGAAGGTGGGGTTCTTCTCGACCAGATAGAGGAACGCCTTCTCGTCGATCACGGCAACCTCGGTCGGCTCGCGGGCAATCGCCGTGGCGCTGCGCAGGGAATGATCGAGCAGCGCCATCTCACCGAACGTTCCATTGGGGCCGACGTTTTCCAGGACCGCGCCGCCTGCCACGATGCCGACCTTGCCCGAGCGCACCACGTACATGCATGCGCCCTCGTCGTCCTGCACGAAGATCTTCTGGTCCGCCTCGAAGCGTTGGAGCGGAACCCCGCCGCGCACCAATAGGTCGAAATCGAAGGCCATCTCCGCCATGTCGCGCGCCGCGCCCGTTGCCTGCGCCAAATGCACGCTTCAACACTAGGCCCGCGGAATCCTTGAGACAACTCCTGTTGCGGGCGTGGCGCCGGCGATACGCCGATGCCGCGGAGCGAAGGGGAGTGTGCCAATAAGGGCGACACAAGCGCGTTTTTCCTGTATCGGCCTATACAAGCAAAAGAGGGGGTCAGGGGATGGCAGAATCCTATGTGCCGCAGCCCTCCAGTTGGGGCCGCGTCACCGACTATCTGCTCGGGCGCAACACGCTGATCGGCATCGCGTCGCTGATGCTGCTCGTCATCTCGGGCTTCGCGACCTGGCACGGGATGCGCGACTTCATCATCGGAGTCTCCACCTCGCCCGCCGCCCAGCAGCAGGAGCTACCCGGCGGACTTGCGTTTTCCAATGACCTGCTCGTCATCGTCGTCGTGGTCGCGCTGACCTTCCTCATGTGGCTTGCGCTGCGCGAGACGTTCGGGGCGCGCCGCAGCGTGCTGGAGCGGATGGTGACCTTCCCGCTCTATGTGTTCCTGGCGATCTGGTCGATCGGCTTCGGCTACGGCTTCTGGTGGAGCCTGATTGCCGGCGAGGAGGCGACGCGCACGGGCCTGCAAGGCTTGCAGGAGGACGCGCGCGATGCCGGCACAGCGATCGCCGCCCGGCTCGACGCGGTCAAGATCCAGCTCGACAACGTCGTCACCTGGTCGGAGAGCCAGATGGCGCGCGAGGAAACGAGCGGAGGCAGTTGCGGGACGCCGTCGGGCGCCGGGCGCGGGCCGCTCTATAACGCGCGCAAGGGTGTGCGCGATCAGATCGCGTCGTTGCGCGACGGCGTGCAGACCTCGTGGCTGGCGCCGGTGCAATCGGATCTGGCACGGCTGCAAAAGAGTGTGTCGCAGCTCCAAGGCACGACGGTTGCGGAACGCCAGCAGAGCTTCGAGGCGCTGGCGCGCGAGATCCGCGGCCGCGCCCGCTCAATTGCGGCGCGCTCCAACGAGCTCGGCAAGTCGACGGCAGCCGAGATGCGCGCGCTCGCCGCCGCCGTGTCCGCCCCGCCGGGCAGCGCCAACTTCTCCTGCTACGACCCGACGCTGGCCCAGCGCCTGACCCAGGCCGCCGACCAGGCCGATCAGCCGGCGACGCTGAAGCTGCGCGCGGCGGTGTTCAACGAGGGCCCGGCCGGCGTCGCCAACGCCATCAAGAACCTGTGGTCGAACATGGGGAGCTATCTGTCGAGCCTCGGCAGCTACGTGATCACGGTCGGAAACGTGCCGGAGCGGCACACGACGAGCGGTGAGCCGATCCAGGGCCGCGACCTCATCGCACTGCTCGCCACCATCGGCGTCGACATGGGGCTGTTGGCGCTGGCGATCCTCAACCCGCCGGGCGCGCCGAGCCTGCGGCCGCCGGCCGCCGTCGTACGCCAGATCCGCGCCGCCATTGCGACCGCGATCGCGCGCGCGCCGGGCGCCAACATCGAGTGGGTGCGCCGCCACTTCATCTATCACAAGGGGGTGTCGTACCTCGTCATCCCCAACCTCTACAGCGCCGACCCCAACAACGAGGACGAGTCGACGAAAGCGCTCGCCATGAACCAGCTCGCCGGCGTGCTCGACGATATGGACCTGGTGCGCTGGCCCAAGCGCGGGCGCTGGTGGCTGTTGCGGAAGGGCGAGCTCGACAGATTAAAGAAGGAGGAGAAAGGCGCCAGCGACACCGACCTCACCGAGATCCGCAAGGCGTGGCTGCAGGAGCTCAAAAGTCGCAACATCGCGGTCGACAAGGAGATGGATGAATTGCTTGAAAAGGCCATGCCGATCCGCAATCACGGCCTGTTTTCCAAGGCGGAACGCGCGCTGACCATCGCCGGCTGGAGCGAACGCGCGCGCCGCGACATCGAGATCTTCCGCCTCGAGGACGTCGAGGGCCTGACGCCGCTGTTGATGGTGCTCAACGAGGACAGCGGGCCCGATGCGGAGCTGAGCGAAGGCAGCCCCGCGCCCGCGTGAGGGAGTGCAGCCGCGATGCGCCTCAGCGCCCGCGCCAGAGCCAAACCGTGGCGCCGGCGCCGACGACGGCCAGCACGTACAGCACAAACGCGGAATAGATCCCCAGGATCAGACCGATGTGGTAGCCCATGAAGGAGCCGGCGATCCCGACGAGGCCGTAGGTAATGTCGCCGACACCGGCCGCTTCACCCAGGTTTCGTCCGAGCCATCCGCGACCGTAACGGTTCATCGCGAATCCGACGCCTGCGCCGAAAATGACGAGCAATAGGAATGTGCCGAACGCGCCCATGTCAGTCCCCCCAGTTGAGTCCGAAGGCTGCTAGAAGTCCCACATCGAATCACCTGAGCATCTTATCGAACGCAAGGAGAATGCGGGACCGCCCATATGGTTCCGGCGCTCGCAGGCATCATGCCCGGTGATAGGGGTGGCCGGCAAGGATCGTTGCGGCGCGGTAGAGCTGCTCGACGAGCACGATGCGGGCAAGCCCGTGCGGAAGCGTCAGCGGCCCCAGCGACAATTTCAGCGTGGCGGCGTTAAACGCCTCAGGTCCGTGCCCGTCCGCGCCGCCGATGAGAAACGCCAGCGCTTTCGCGCCGTTATCGCGCCGCTCGGCGATCCAGCGCGCAAACTGATCGCTTGAGAGTGTGCGCCCCTCGGCGTCGAGCGCGACCTTGACGTCGGCGGTGCGCGCGGCCTTGAGCAGGCGGGCGGCTTCCTCGGATTTGCGCACCTTAGGCGTCGCCGCGCGGCTTTCGCCGATCTCCGATAGAGCGAGGGGGCCGAGCCCAAGGCCGCGGCCGGCCGCATCACAGCGCTTGGCGTAGCGGTCGTAGAGCTCGCGCTCGGCGTCCTTGAGGCGCCCCACGGCGGCAACGATCAGGCGCATGGGCGCTCCTTCCGTCAGGAACGCCGCCGCCGTCAGCCTTGCGGCGCCAGCTCAGTGGGCCGTGTGCTCGCCCGGGCGCTCCGCCGACCACATCTTTTCGAGGTTGTAGAACTCGCGCACCTCGGGCCGGAACACGTGCACGATGATGTCGCCGGTATCGAGCAGCACCCAGTCGCACGCCTCGAGTCCCTCGATGCGCACGCGGCCGAAGCCTTTTTCCTTGAGCTTGCGTTGGAGCTGCTCGGCAATGGCGCCGACGTGCCGGTCGGACCGGCCCGATGCGATCACCATGAAGTCACCGATGGAAGACTTTCCTGCCAGGTCGATCGTCACCACTCCCTCGGCCTTGGCCTCGTCGAGCCAGTGGACGATCTTCTTGAGCAGAGCAGCGGGCTTGTGTCGTTGCGACAAAAGCTCGGCGGGAGGCGTGCCCCGTCGGGCACCCTCAAGTGCGGTTCGCATCGTGTGCTGGATGTCCTTTCCTCATTCACCCCTAAAAGGGCTGACCCCGAGGTGCCGTACTGCCTCCCGTGCACCCGGGCGCTTGTTGCGGCGGGCGTTCCCAAGGCCCACCGACGCAAAACATAAGCGCTGAGGTGGGGCCGCATCAATACTTTTCCACCGGCGCTGGGGCCGCGACACCCGCTTTCATCGTCAAAAACCTGTTGCATTCCTGCGCCTTACGGCCGGGCTTTAGACCTGAGCGCGGTCGACGACGCCTCCGACAGCCGGGTTGTAAGAAACACCCAGGCGGGCGGCGTGCGGCCCGCCAGGGTGGCGGCGGCGGATTCGGGCAGGCGGCGGCGGGCGAGGAAGCGGGCGGCGGGCGAGGCGAGCGCCTTCAAGTGCCAGCCGGGCCGGTCGACCACCGCGATCGGCACCAGGCGGGCGATCTCCCGCCAGTGCTGCCAGCGGTGGAACGTCGCGAGGTTGTCGGCGCCCATCACCCAGACGAAGCTCACGTGCGGCAGGTGCCGCGTGACATAACGGATGGTGGCGTAGGTGTAGGGGCTGCCGAGCTCGGCCTCAAAGCCGGTGATCTTGACGGCGGGGCTTGGGGTAAAAGCGCGGCTTGCGGCCATGCGCTCGGCAAGCCCGGGCAGGCCCTCGCCGGATTTCAGCGGGTTGCCGGGCGTCACAATCCACCACAGCTGGTCGAGCTTCAGTCGGCGCAGCGCGGCGCGGGCGCACACCGTGTGGCCCTCGTGCGGCGGGTTGAACGTGCCCCCCATCAAGCCGATGCGCTGGCCCGCGAAGGCAAGCGGGGTGCGGGCGTTTGGGGTTCCGAAGCTTTGCAGGGCGGATCTGAGCATGGGCCGTGGCGTTGTGGCGGTTGCCCCGATTGTAGGGGGCCAAAGATGCCGCGCGAACCTCAAATACAAGGCAAATCCGCGCGGAATTGATCCCACATGCAACCACGGTAACGGGCCGGTCATCTTTGCTCTGCCAATGCTGGAGGAACCTCGACCCGTGTTTCTCAGGGAGGGCGTTTTGCTCAGGCGCGATTGTCGCCAGCGCCAGGTCCTCAGCCTGGCAGGGCTGCTTGCCGGCACGGCCGGCGTCTTGTGCGTCGTCGTTCTCGTCGCGCCGGCCGGTGCAGCGCCTGCGCGCGCAGCCAACGCGATCCGGGCCGCCTTCGGCAAATGGACGCAAGACTTCAATGCCGGCAACGCCAAGGCCATCTGTGCCCTTTTCGCGCCCGACCTGCGCTACGATTTTCGCGGCTATCCCGAGCGCGGCTACGCCGACATCTGCGCACGCCTCAACCGCTCTCTCAGCGATGCGAGCAAGACGTACGCTTACGCGCTCGACATCCGCGAGATCCTGGTGTCGGGGGAACTCGCCGTCGTCCGCCTCGTTTGGACGCTCACGGTGACGCTTGCCAACGGGCAGACCGTGACCTCGGTGGAGCCCGGCATGGACGTGCTGCGCAAGGAGCCGGACGGCGCCTGGAAGATCATTCGCTACCTCGCCTACGAGGCGCCCGAACGTGCTCCCCAACAGAAATGAGATTGGCAGGTCAGCAGTGTGCTCGGAACCTTTTTTCAAGTCGTTTGCTTTGGCCCTTTGCGCTTTCAAAAAGGAGGTGTCCCATGAAAGCTAGATTGTGCCTTGTTGCGTCTGCTTTGCTCCTCGCCGTGCCGGCCTTTGCGCAAGAACCGATCGCCGATACCGCCGCGGAGCCGAATGCCCAGATGGCCCCGCCGGCGAGCGATGCGGCGCCTGCCAACGAGCCGCTGGAAAAGGCCGGTGCCGAAGCCGCTCAGCCGAGCGACACCGCCAAGCAAGATGCCCCTGCCGAGATCGTCTTCACCGATCTCACCGAGGCCCAGGACGGCAAGAAGCTCGTCAAGCCGTGGAACGTTCCCGTCGATTCGATTGCGCAGATGGACGTCTATGACGCCAAGGGCAAGAAGATCGGCGAGGTCGACGCGGTTCTGCAGGACAAGGACGGCGACGTCAAAGGCGTCGCGGTCGGCTACGGTGGCTTCCTCGGCTTCGGCGAGAAGGGTGCGATCGTCACCCTCGATCAGCTCAAGCTCAAGGACGGCGCGCTCATCACCGAGGTCAACGAGGACCAGCTCTCAAAGCAGCCCGAGTGGCCGAAGAAATAAGCAAAAGCGCAAGGGGTCCGACTTTTTCGGGTCTGACCCCGGGTGTGATCTGTGCTGACGGCGTCGGACCCGAAAGGGTCTGGCGCCGTCCCTCGTCAAGTGCCGCACCATTGTTCGGCCTCTGTTCATCGGCATCTGTGTATGAGCCCAATCGGGCGGGCGCGCGCGCCTGCCCGTTGATCTTGTGCATAGTGTCGTCATGCCGAAACGTGGTCAAAACCGCCGCGAGCCTGAGCCATTGAGCCCCCGGATGCGCCGGCATCTGGGTCGGCTCGGCCTGCGCGCGCTTGCCGACTACCAGAAATGGTGCCGCGGGCATGGCTTCGCCGCGACGACGGAGAAGAGCCCGTATGACCTGGAGGCGGAGCTGCAGGCGCTTGCGCACGACAAGCAGCGCGCCGCCCGGCAGACGCGGCTGCACGCCAATCCCCGCAAGCTGATCGAGGCGGCCTGCGCCGGCGAAATCGATCCCGACGCGATCACCCGCCCGCAGCTGCAGGCCTTCTGCCGCGCCATTCACAGAAGCGCGCCCGACGCCGCTTCGCGCCAGTCTTTGTGCAAGCTCCTGCTCAAGGTGAAGGACAAGGGCGACTTTCTCCTGGAAGCCGTCTCGTTCGCGGGCCGCAGCTACGCCTACGTCGATGCCCTCATCACGCTGAATGATCGGCGCTGGCAATGGATTGCGCCGCTCGAGGACTGGCGCCCCGCCTCCCACAACGCGCGCCGGCAGTTCTCCTCGCTCGCCCGTCATCTTCTGGCGCGCTTTCCCGTGCCGGCGTTCATGGACCAGGCCTGGTTCCGCACAGATGCGGGCTCGGACCGCTATCGCCAATGGTTCGTCCAGCTGGGCGCCGGCAAGAACATTCGCACGCTTGAGACGCCGATCCCCTTATCGAAGCTGATGGCGCACCATTTTCTCAAGGCGCCGGACGACTACTCGATCGAGGGCGCGATCCGCTGGGGCCAAGTGCACGCGCTGGGCGGCGGCAGCCGCCTGACCGGGGCCTTGCTCGGCACGCGCCTTAGCGAGGATTTCACCCACGACGAGTTCTGGACCTCGGTCATCCGCTTCTTTATCGCCAACCCACTGCTCGACCGCACCCACGTCGGCCCCGTCATCGACTATGTGCATGCGCAGAAGTTCGAAAGGCGCGAGGTGGTCGTCGGGCGCGGCCGGGTCGAGGTGCAAGAGCCGCCGCAGCCGGGCCTCGTCATGCGCGCGCGCACGCCCGCGACCCTGCTCGCCCAGGTCGAGCGCTGGCACCGCGAGCTGGGGCGCGCGTCGGCCGCGGAGAACCTTTATTTCCGCCGCTCGGGCGTCAAGGAGATGGAACTCAAGACCGGCAAGGACGGCGAGACCGCGTGGCGCATCCGCGAGCTTCTGTCGGGCGCCGAGTTCGTCAGGGAAGGCCGCGCCATGAGGCACTGCGTTGCGAGCTACACGCGCTCGTGCGCCAACGGTCACTCGTCCATCTGGGCGATGGAGCTTGCGACCAAGACCGGCGTGGAGAAGCGCCAGACGATCGAGGTGACGCGCGACGGCATGATCGTCCAGTGCCGCGGCAAGCAGAACCGGCTGCCGACGCTAGTTGAATTCGACGTCGTCAAGAAATGGGCTGGCTTTGCCGGGCTGATTGTCAGCCCCTACGTCCGCGCCGCGGGGTAGGGCGGTGAGTGTGCGCCGGCTACGCCCACCGCCTGCTCTTGCCCCATAAACAGAATATCAGACACCAGATTTCCGGGTTAGCACCTGCCCCGTAACTGACAGAAGACGCGTCCATCTCGCACTCGCGCTGCAATGGCACCGGCTGAATTGAAAAGCATCGTCTGCTGATGGATAATGTAGGTTTAAAAAACTGAAAATCATCTCATTGATAGTTTTGGAATAGCTCACATGCACACCTACTACCTCCGTCGAACCGTTGCGGCAGGCATACTCACGTCAGCGACGTGTCTTGTTGGCCCTGCCGTCGCGCAGACGCTTGAAGGAGAGTGGACCAACACGCCTTCCTTTTGCGGACAACACTATTCGGTCAACAACGATGACATTCACATAAGCGCCGACGGCTACAGCGTTCTCGAAAGCGGCTGCCAGTTCACCGGAGGCACCAAGGTGTCCCCGTACCACTGGATCATGACAGGGATCTGCTCCGGCGAAGGCCCGGATTCTACCGGTCCGGACATCGCGATTGAGCTGCGCAGCGACAAGGGCCGGCTGAGAATCAACGAAGGTGGCCGTATCATCTACTACCCGATGAAGTGTGGAGCCGGGTGACGAGCGGCGTTTAGGCCGGATCAAAAATCTGGTTGCTGGTCGGCGTTCGGCTCTTTTCCTCAAAGACAACAGCGTCGGCGATTGAGGGACTGCTCAGATTGCCGCGCAGCACCCTCAGAGCCAGCTTTGGCGCGAGCAGCACGGCGGGCGGCGCCATCAAGTTGATGACCTCAATAAGACGTTTGGCAAGCATTGGGTCGTGTGCTCCGGCGCGGTACAGCTTGTCCAAATACCAATTAAAAAAGCGGCCCATCAGCGTGCGAGGGCCCTCAACCCTGGGATTTGCCAGGTCGCTGCCGACCGTGATTCGCCATGGAATGTCGATGATCCGCGCGGCCGCGCCAAAGAAGCGCCGCGCCAGCCCATCCTCTCCAGCGGCGAGACATTCGCCGAGCGCCTTGGCTTCCAGAACGGCAGCGGTCATGCCCTGGCCGTGCGCGGGGTTAAAGGAGCAGAGCGCGTCGCCGACGATGAGATAGCCGTATGGAAACCGTGTGACTTTCTCGTACCGGCGCCTGACGCTCGCCGGGAAACGGAACGCACGAAACGGCGACAGGGGCTCCGCATCGATCAGGATATCGGCAATCTCGCGTGCAGGCAGGGTCCGCGCGAAGGCGAGAAAACCTTTGTCGTCGAGTGGAGCGGCGTCTCCCAAATAGCCGCCTAAGGTCACGATCCAGCGGTCGTCCTCCTGCGCCAGGACGGCGCCAAAGCGATAGTCGGGCGCACCGGCCTTCACAAGAATTGCCGACTTGCCCCCGGCATGGTGCGGTCTGCGGCGATAGAGACGGGTCGTATAAGAAATACCGACGTCGACCTTCTCGGCGACGGGCACATCAAAACCGAAGGCTTCGAGCCACCTAGGGAAGTGCGAGCCGCGGCCCGTGGCGTCGACCACGAGGTCGCCGGTCAGGACTTGCCGATTACCGGCGGCATCGAATTCTACGCCTGTGACACGACCCAGTCGGGCATCGAAGGTCGGGGACAATACCTGACAACCCTCTAGAATGCGCACGTTCCCGAGCTCCATCACGCGCCGCCGGACGTGCGCTTCGAGCAAGGGGCGGCTCATTGATAAGTTTGTCAGCCCGGATGGCGACTGATGTAGAAAGACCCCTTCAATGCCGAAAAGGCAGTCTGCGAGCATGTCGCCTTTGAGCGCGCCTTGGGCCACGAGCTCTTCGGTTAGACCAGGCAACAGCGTCTCCAGGACCTCCCGGCCGCGCGCGAGGAGGCCATGCAAGTGCAGGCCCTGCGGCACGCCCTTGCGATGCCGGGCGTCCAGGGGCAGCACATCGCGATCCATCACGGTAACCCGCCGATAGTGCTCACTCAGCACGCGGGCCGTCACCAGTCCCGCAATGCTTCCTCCCATGACAACGGCGTGTTCACCCAGCTTTCGCATCGCGTGCTCCAAAACGGGTTTTCGCGCCCACCGGATGGCGGCACGCAAGCTTGCACACTGCGCCCTCGCGCAGCACGTTTACCGTCCTGACCGCTCGTGCTGGGCTGCGCTGTTACTTAGGAAACAGTCTGGATTTGGCTGCATGGCTTCGACCACAGCAGGAACCTCGTCGCGAGCATTGCCTTCTCGGGAGTTTCCAATGGTGACGGACGAGAAGACTGCGTGGGCGCTTCCTGGTTCAACCTGGAGCTGGGCCCATTCAGACCCTGCCGTCCGCAAGATTATGCAATTCCATCTGCATGCTTTGCTGGGACAGATGTTGATGTCTGCAGCCTGCAATTAGGCTATAAGGAATGGCCTATAACACTCGGCAAGGTCTCGCTTTTTTGTGTTCTTGAGGACGATGCGATGCCAACATCTCGGCTGCGCCGACGCCTCAGCAAGCGCGCGATCGTTCTTGCACTAGCGCTTCTCATGGTGCCGTGTCTCGACGGCCGGTCGGCTACGGCAGAGATACGGGCGAAATCATTCCGTCTCGACAATGGACTACAGGTGGTCGTGGTGCCCGACCAGCGTGTGGCATTGGTTGGCCATTCGGCCTGGTATCGCGTGGGGTCCGCCGACGACCCTCCTGGTCAGTCCGGTGTTGCTCATTTCCTCGAGCACCTGATGTTCAAGGATACCGAAACGCTCGGTGCCGGTGAGTTTTCAAAGATCGTGGCACGCCTGGGTGGCCAGGACGACGGGGCGACAAACTTCGACACGACATGTTTCTACCAGAGCATTGCGAGGGCGCATCTGCCCCAAGTGATGAAGCTCGAAGCGCAGCGCATGGCCAGATTGAAGCTCGACAACAAGGCCGTAATGACCGAGCGAGATGTCGTACTGGAAGAGCTCGCTTCGGATACGATTGAGGACGTGTTCGAAGATCAAATACGCGCCGTGCTATATCTTTCGCATCCCTACAAGACACCAACAATTGGTTGGGAGCACGAGGTCGCGCGCCTTTCGCGGCAGCAAGCGTTGGCGTTTTACCGCCGCTTCTACGCGCCGAATAACGCCATCGTCGTTGTCGTCGGCGACGTGACCGTCGATGAGGTGAAAGCGCTTGCGGCGCAGACATATGGAAGGGTGCCGGCGAATCCAAATGCCGCATCCTACAACAGGCCACGCGAGCCGGAGCCACGCGCTGCCCGGCGGATCGAGCTCTTAGACCCAAGGGTCGGCCAACCGCTATTCCAGCGGCTCTATTTGGCGCCCAGCTACGTAACGGCCAAGCCCGGTAAAGCCGAGGCTCTGGCCCTGCTCATGGACGTTATAGCCAATGGCCCCGACAGCCGTCTTTATCGGACATTGGTCGTCGAACAGAAAATTGCAGCGGAGACGAGCGGTGCGTATCTGGGAGAACAGCGTGACTACGGCGAGCTCTCGATCCTGGCGAAACCGGCCGGGGGACACAGCTTGGCCGAGGTTGAAGCGGCCGTTGATCGCGTGCTGGCGGAAATCATCGCGAACGGCATCACCGCAAAGGAGCTGGAACGGTCGAAGCGAAAGTATCGCGCCAAGTTCATCTATGAGAGCGACGACCAACTGGCGCTCGCCAAGCGATACGGCGGCAACCTCATTATCGGGAGGACAATCGCAGACGTGGAGGCGTGGCCTGAGCAAATAGCACAAGTGACGGCCGCCGACGTCCTTGCGGCTGCCAAGGAATATTTGGATATCCGCCGCTCTGTCACGGGCTTTCTCAAGCCGCGCGGAGCGGACTTGGATATCCGCCGCTCTGTCACGGGCTTTCTCAAGCCGCGCGGAGCGGACGCCGAGCAAAGATCATCGCTCGTGAAAGGCTTGAACGGGCCGAGTCGGGCTGTTCTTCCATGACGGGTCGGAGTTCAAGAGTTCGACCTCTGCCAAGGACGACTCCTTGCTTCATCGCTGCGGTTATCTTGTCTGCTTGCGCCGCGACCGCAACCGGGAGTGAAGCGTATTGCGCTGAGCTGGAACCCGCTCTCGAGATTCAAGCCGTCAAGAGCCCGGGCGGGATTACGGCTTGGCTGGTCGAAAACCATAGTCTTTCATTTCTTACGCTGAAGTTTTCATTCCAAGGCGGCAGCGCGCAGGATCCACCGGACCGGGGCGGCGTGTCGAACTTTCTGAGCCGTATGCTCGATCAGGGCGCTGGCGATCTCGACGCCGTGGCATTTCAACGGCGCAAGGACGACATCGCGATGCGCCTGCGTTTTGACAGCGATAGAGATCGGCTCTCGGGATGGCTGGAGACGCTGACCGAGCACAGAGATAGCGCCGTGGAGTTACTGCGGCTGGCCTTGAATGAACCACGGTTTGACCGATCGGCGATGGAAAGAGTGCACGAGCAAATCCTGGCCAAGATGGCCGCCGATGCAAAAAATCCCGAAAAAGTGGCGGCCGAGACCTGGCATTCGATTGCGTTTCCCGGCCATCCTTACGGCCGTTCCGTGATCGGCACGCAGCAAAGTGTCAAGGCTATATCTGCCCGTGATCTGTCAAAGTATCACAGGCGCATTCTTGCCCGGAATGGTCTCAAGGTCGTTGCCGTAGGCGACATTGATGTGGTCACGCTGAAGCCGTTGCTGGATAAGGTCTTTGGCGCGCTCCCCTCAGAACAACAATTGATCCCCCTCGAAAACGTGACGGTCAGTAGCAACGCCAAGGTCACAGTCGTTAAGATGCCGGTGGCGCAGTCGGTCGTGCTCCTCGGGCTCCAAGGCATCAGACGAGCGGATTCGGACTTCACGACGGCGGATGTGATCAACCATATCTTTGGGGGTGACACTGACTTTTCGCGCTTATGGACGGAAGTGCGAGCAAAGCGCGGCCTGGCGTATTCAGCCTTCAGCCGGCTAAACGCGGATAGCAAGATCCCGACGCTGACGACGACAGTGGGCACCAGGAATAACAATGTCGCGAAGGTGATCAACTTGATCCGCGAGGAGATGCGGCACATGGCGCGGGATGGTGTGTCGGCGGGTGATCTCGCCAACGCCAAGGATTATTTGACGGGGTCTTTCCCGCTCAATTTCAACACCAACGCAAACACCGCGGATATGCTCTTGCGGATCCAGGAGCAGAAACTCGGGATAGATTACGTGAATACCCGTAATGCAAAGATCGAGGCGGTCAGCCTAGTGGACATAAAGCGTGTCGCAGCGCGCCTGCTGAACGTGGACGCCTTACAGATTGTCGTCGTCGGTGATCCCGATAAATCCGAGCTCTCCACCGACTAATCCGAAGTCCGTACCAGCGATGGCCAGTGCTGTGTCTCACCGCCAATTTGACAGCGAACGCGCAAGTGGTCCTGCGGAGACACTGACTGAGCGGGCCGGTCTGTCGGCCAGGGTGCCGTCATGCGAAGCCTGGCTCCGCCATCACGGGAAAATGCCGGTGATGCCTCGGGGCACCGGATGCCCTGTGGAATGGCTGCGGCGGCTGGCCCGCTAGGTTCATGCTGAACGCGGGCCTTCGGCCTGGCGGGGGGCAGCAAGGGCCCACATCCACAACGAACAGGTAAGGGGCCTAAGCCGCCCCGCTCCCTGATTCTTTTAGCCCCTGGGGTGCCGAACACCGCGAGGTTAATGGCGCATACCGCAGACACGGGATCTTGCGGGCGGACGTGGCACCAAGGGCAAATACGGTTCACAGCCCGCGCGCATACCTGGGGATAACCCCTTGCCATGGTTCAGCCAAAGCTTTCACGATAGTGTCTGATTCAATCGAGCGAGGGTCCAGGGGGCTCAATTGGCACCTGTACGCCAGTTTGCTGTTGCTGCGACGGCATTGCTGCTGACCGCAGGCGGTGCATTCTTCGTCGTCTCGGGCGCCAATGCACAGGCCCAAGGTGCATCGGGCAGCTGTGACGAGGCGGTCGAGCTCGTGACGCTGACCTCGCCGATCGCGCCGTGGATGGGCGCGCCTTTGCGCGTCGTCTTCGCCGCGGAGAAGCCGCTTCAAGGCGAACTTTCTCTGGTCGCGCCCGATGGAAAGGTCGCGGCCAAATCCCATGAGCGTCACGGCGGACCGCCGTATTTCTGGTTCGCCGAGGTCGCATCGCCCGCCGCGGGGACGTGGCACGCCAAGCTCACGCGAGAGGGGGGACCCGCGGAGTGCGGCACGCTCAAGCGCGACATCGCCGTGACCAAAGCCCGGCCGCCGGAGCCGCGTGCGGCGCGCAACAGCGTCTGGCCCGTGCGCGAGACATGGAACCGCGCAACAGAGAGCTTGTACTCGGCATGGATCGAGAAGCTCTTCGACGCGCCGCTCGAGGAGACGCTGACGTGGAAAGCCCTGCACGAGGTGCTGCGCGATAAATCGCGCAATATCCTCTTCAATCATCTGGGTCTTGGCGAAGACGAGAAGGGGCTCGTCATTCGCCCCGACTGCGCCGATCTTTCGTACTTTTTGCGCGCCTATTTCGCGTTCAAGATGGGGCTGCCGTTCGGGTACTCGAAGTGCACGCGCGGCGGCGGCGGCCAGCCGCCGAGATGCCCCACGTGGTGGAACATTCAACACGAGGAACGTGCCTCGGCCCCGGCCCGGCAGAAAACCGCAGCCGGTGGCCCATTCGGGCTGTTCGGCCAGTCAGCCGCAAGTGCGGCACCCAGCCGATCCGCGAGGCCGAGCGGGCTGGTTTCGGGGTTTGGGTATTATTTGCAAAGGACCGTCGCCGACGGGGTTCATTCCGGCTCCGGACGAACCGCCGCCGACGACAACAATACCGATTATTATCCCGTGCCGCTGACGCAAGACTCCCTGCGCCCGGGCACCGTGTACGCCGATCCGTACGGGCACACCTTGGTGATCGCAAAGCGCATACCGCAATCGGACAGCGCGGCGGGCGTCCTCCTCGCCGTCGACGCGCAACCCGACGGAACCGTCGCGCGAAAGCGTTATTGGCGCGGCAACTTCCTGTTCGCGCAGGATCCCGCCCTCGGCGGCCCCGGGTTCAAGCGCTTTCGGCCGATTGTCGCCGCGAAAAACGGCGGCCTGCGGCGGCTGACCAACGAGGAGATCGCGAAAAATCCTCAGTACGGCGACTTTTCGCTCGAGCAGTCGCGGCTCGGAATCGAAGACTTCTACGACCGCATGGATGATGTGCTGTCGCCGAAGCCGCTCGATCCTTTGCGCGCGCTGAAGGAGGCGATCACGGCGCTCGAGGAGCAAGTGAATACCCGCGTGGGGTCGGTCGAAAACGGGCGAAAGTACCAGGCCAAGAGCCGCGGCGACGCGGACATGCCGGACGGCGCGGCGATCTTCGAGACGACCGGCGCGTGGGAGGATTTCGCGACGCCGGCCCGCGATCTGCGTTTGCTGATCGCGATCGATGTGGTGCGCAAGTTTCCCGACCGCATCGCGCGGCGGCCCGAGCGCTACGCGATGCCGAAGGAGAAGAGCGTCACGGACGTGAAGGCCGAGCTGGAAAATGTGCTCGCCTCGGAGCTTGCGGCGCGCAAGTTTTCATATTCCCGCAGCGACGGCTCCCAATGGACGCTCGCGCTCAAAGACGTGATCGATCGCATGGTCAAGCTCGAGATGGCCTACAACCTGAACGACTGCGTCGAGCTGCGGTGGGGCGCGCCGGACGGCAGCAAGGAGGCGGCGACGTGCAAGCGGCATGCGCCGGGGGCGCAGCGCGCTAAGATGGCGCAGTACCGCCCGTGGTTCCAAGAGCGGCGCCGGCCCCCGCGCTAACGCGGGCACGAGAGGCGTTCGCCAAGCTCAGCGCGCCAGCGCACCAGCGGTTGCTTTTTCCGTGGTTTGGCCCGGATCGGCGAGGGCCTTGCTTTCGCCGCGCTGCTCGGCGGGCTTGGCCTTGCGCGTGAGATTGTGCGCCGTGTTGATGATGGCGATGTGGGAAAAGGCCTGCGGGAAATTGCCGACGAGGCGCTTGGTGTTGGGCTCATACTCCTCCGACAACAGGCCGACGTCGTTGCGCAAGGAAAGCAGGCGCTCATAGAGGCGCCTTGCGTCGCGCCGGCGGCCGAGCAGCACCAGGTTGTCGGCAAGCCAGAAACTGCAGGCGAGGAATGCGCCCTCTCCCACCGGCAGCCCGTCGCGGCCCTGGCGGGTGTCGTAGCGCAGCACGAAGCCGTCGTTGGTGAGCTGGCGCTCGATCGCCTCCACCGTGCCGCGCACGCGCGGATCGGTCGGCGGCAAAAAGCCGACGAGGGCGATGAGCAGCGTGCTCGCATCGAGCGTGCTGCCGCCGTAGCGGTCGACGAACGCGCCGAGCTTGGTGTTGAAGGCGTTCTTGCAAACATCGTCGTGGATCTGGGCGCGCAGCTTGCGCCAGCGATCGACCGGGCCCTCGAGCCCGTAGCGCTCCGCGCTCTTGATCGACCGGTCGAAGGCGACCCAGGCCATCACCTTGGAGTAGGTGAACTTCTGGCGCCCGCCGCGCGTCTCCCAGATGCCGTCGTCGGGCCGGTCCCAGATCTGCTCCAGATGCTTGATGAGCGCGATCTGCAGCGCCCAGCCTTCCTTTTTGGTCGTGAGAGGCTTGACTGAGCGGGCCTGATGCACGGCGTCCATCAGCTCGCCGTAGATGTCGAGCTGCAACTGGTTGGCGGCGGCGTTGCCGATGCGCACCGGGCTGGCGCCCTCGTAGCCTTTGAGCCAGGGCACCTGCCACTCGGTCAAACGCCGCTCGCCGGCGATCCCGTACATGATCTGCACCTGATCGGGCGATCCGGCCACGGCCCGCAACAGCCAGTCGCGCCACGCCTTGGCCTCGTCGTAGTAGCCGGAGTTCATCAGTGCCTGCAGCGTGAACGTGGTGTCGCGCAGCCAGCAGTAGCGGTAGTCCCAGTTGCGCGAGCCGGCGAGCTGCTCGGGCAGCGAGGTGGTCGCGGCTGCGACGATGCCGCCCGTGGGCCGGTAGGTGAGCGCCTTGAGCGTGATGAGGGAGCGCGTGACGGCGTCGCCGTAGGTCTTGACCGGCGGCGCCTTTTTGCACCAGTCGCGCCAGAACGTTTCGGTCACGGTCAGCGCCTTCTGCGGATCGATGGGCGCGGGCGGGCGCACGCAGGATGGGGAGTAGCTGAGGACGAACGGGACGGTCTCGCCCGCCGAGACGACGAACTCGGCGATGGTCTTCATGTCCTCGCCGTGCACCGGAACGGGTGTACGCAGCAGCGCGCGGTCTGGGCCTGCGACCGCGCTCAGCGTCCGCTTGTCGAGGCGGTTGACCCAAGGGACGATCGAGCCGTAGTCGAAGCGCAAGATCAGCTCGGTGCGCATCGCGACCTGACCGCGCTTGCCGATGACGAGGCGCACGATGTCGGAGGACTTGCCGCGCGGCGGCATGAAGTCGAGGACCGTGACAACGCCGTCTTGCGTCTTGTGGGTGGTTTCAAGGACGAGCGTGTTCTTGCGGTAGGTCCGTGTCGTTTGCGCGCTCCTGTCGACCGGCCCCAAAAACCAGCGGCCATTCTCGGGCTCCCCCAGCAGCGCGGCAAAGCACGCCCCGCCGTCAAACCGCGGCCAGCACAGCCAGTCGATGGAGCCATCTGTGGAGACCAGGGCCGCCGTCTCACAGTCTCCGATCAGGGCGTAGTCTTTGATCTTGGCCGGCGTCGTGCATTCTCCCGGTTGTCGAGGTCAGTGGGCAAACACGCTTGAGCGCGCAAGGAGCTCTTCTAGCCGCAAAACTCCTTGGAGCCCGTTAATTGCATGTGCTACGCGAGGGGCCGGGCGCAAGGCAGCCTCCCCTCATTGTGAGCCGACGGTGGCCGGAGGAACGGCCGCACCAGGGGTCTGTCTGGCGGTCAACGGGCGGTCTGCACGGTCACGACTTGACCTCGCGCTCGAGCAGTGTGCGCTTGCGCGCCACGCCCCAGCGATAGCCGGACAGCCCGCCGTCGCTGCGCACAACCCGATGGCAGGGAATCGCCACCGCGAGCGGGTTGGCGGCGCAGGCGCCTGCCACGGCGCGCACGGCTTTCGGCTTGCCGATGCGCCGTGCAATCGCCGCATACGTCGCGGTCGATCCGGGCGGAATGTCTCTGAGCGCCGCCCAAACGCGATGCTGGAACGCGGTCCCGCGCACGTCGAGCGGCAGATCGCAGCGCGTGCCCGGCGCCTCGATAAGCCCGATCACCTTAGCGAGGAGCGTCTCGAAACCCTTGTCACCGCCGATGAGCTCGGCGCGCGGAAACCGGGCCTGCAAATCGCGCACGAGCGCGTCGGGGTCGTCGCCCATGAGGATCGCCGCGACGCCCGTCTTGCTCGCCGCGACCAAGATCGACCCCAGCGAGCACGCCCCGATCGCGAAGCGGATCGCGGCGCCGGTGCCGCCCTTGCGGAAGTCGGTGGGCGTCATGCCAAGGACCCGGCCAGCATCGGCATAAAAGCGGCCGCTAGAGTTGAATCCCGCCGCATAGATGGCTTCGGTCACGGAGCCGCTCCTTTGCAAGGTGTCGCGCACGCGCTTGTGGCGCTGGGCCATGGCAAAAGCTTTGGGCGTGAGGCCAGTGAGCGCCTTGAAGATCCGGTGGAAGTGATAGGGGCTCAAGCCGACAGCCGCGGCGAGCGCGCAAAGCGTCAGCGCCTCATCGGCCGCTTCGATCAGCCGGCAGGCGTGTGCGACTTTGCCCGCGTACTCGTCATGAAGCGCGGGTGCGTGTGGCTTGCAGCGCCGACAGGGGCGAAATCCTGCCGCCTCCGCCTCGGTGCAGGTGGCGTGAAAGCGCACGTTCTTGCGCTTGGGACGGCGCGCTGCGCACGAGGGCCGGCAGTAAACGCCGGTCGAGGCAACCGAGAAGTAGAACGATCCGTCAAAACGCGCGTCGCGCGCAACGACCGCGGCCCACTTGACGGCGTCGCTCGTTGCCCCTTGCGGGGCGCGCAATCTTTCGTGTGTAGGGGTCATGCCCAGCATCCGATTTTGCCTGCCTTTGCGCAGAGCCCAACGCTGTCCGCGAGGAGACGCGGAGCAGACTTGAGGGGAAGGTAATACCGCCGCCGCGCGGGGACACCCCGATCCTTGCTTTCAAATCGCGAATTTTGGGGAGGACGGGCGAAAACGGGCCCTGGGGGTCAGGAGGCCTGCCGGGCGAGCTCGGCATCGGGGGCTGTGACATGCGCGGGAAGAGTGAAATGAAACGTCGTGCCCACGCCCGCCTGCGTCTCGAAGCCGATGTTTCCACCCAGCCGCTCGACGATCGCCTTCGCGATGCTCAATCCGAGGCCCGTGCCGCCTTTCTCGCGCTTATCGGAGGAATCGACGTGTGCGAACTTCTCGAAAATGTGCTCGCGAAATGCCGCCGGTATGCCGGGCCCCTGATCGGAGATGCTGATGCGCACAATATCGCCGGTCTTTTTGGCTGCAATCGTGATCTGTCCGCCTTTGGGCGAGAACTTTGCCGCGTTGGAGATCAAGCTCGCCATGACCTGGTGGAAGCGGTCCGAGTCGGTCCCAACGACTATGTCGCCGTCCATCTCCTCCACAAGGACAGTCGCTCCATGCTCGGCGGCATGAGCGGCATTGTGCTCTGCGGCTCGCCTGAGCAGGAGCTGCAGATTTTCGGGCTGGATGCTGAATTCAAGCCGGCCCGCTTCGATTTTATCGAAGTCGAGGATGTCGTTAATGATCTTGACGAGCCGGGCTCCGTTGTCATGGGCGAGATTGAGCATCCGCTGTGCCTTTGCCGATTGTTGGCCCAAGGCGCCGGAGCACAGCAGCCCCAGCGATCCGATGATTGACGTCAAAGGCGTGCGCAGCTCGTGGGACACGGTCGAAATGAACTCGCCTTTGATCTGGTCGATCTTCTTGCGCTCGGTAATATCCCGCACGATTCCGGTGAACAGAACCTCGTCCTCAACCTTGATCTCTGCGATCGCGACCTCGAGATCGATTAGGTGGCCGTCCTTGCGGCGGCCGCGCACCTCGCGGCGCACACCGACGAATTTCGCGATGCCGATGCGGAAAGGTCGCCTTGGATGGCCGTCAAGTCGCTTGGTTTCCGATCGCGGCATCAAGAAATTGACGTTCTGGCCGATCGCCTCGCTGCTCGTGTAACCGAAGATGTTTTCACAGGCATGGTTGTAGCGCTGAATGGTGCCGCGTGGGTCGAACGTGATCAGACCGTCGATCGTGTTATCGACGATCGCCTGCAAGTTGGCCTCGCTCTTGCGCAGCGAGGAATCTCGCGATCCGACCGCCTGCTTCATGATCCGCAGCGCTTCCCCGAGTTCGCCGATGTCAGCGCTTTGATCATTTTCCGTTAGGGCCGTCACATTGAGCTTGCCTTCGGCAATGCGTCGGGCCGCGCTCATCAAGCCCTTCAGCGGGCGGCTGACAAAATGGGCGGCGAGCACGCCGAACACCGACATCGCGAGAGCGATCGCCGCCCCCAGCAGGATCAAGCTCCAGGTGCCGCCGAAGACGGTGCTGGCATCGCTATTTGCGGCCAGGACGACGAACTCGTCGGGGCGTGCTGGGTTGTAATCGACGCGGTGCGCTGCGACGAATTTATTGCCCTCGCGCAGCTTCAAGGTGCGATTTCCGCTGTCCTTCAAGAGGCTGGCAAGCTTGGGCCACTCGTGGCGAAAGCGCGATCCCGCTTGACCGTGAGATCCAAAGATCGGCCCACCGTCGGTCCGGAAGAAGTAGTCGCCGTCTTGATTGGCGACGACGAAATTCTCGGATAGACCCGAAAGGGCCGAAATATCGCGCAGCCATGTGTCAGGCGATGCATTGGCGACGATGATGCCGAACAGGGCGCCCGTGTCGGCGAAAATTGGAGTCGCAGCTCGCAACATCGGCTGAAACGGCCTCACCACGACCTTATTCTCAACGTTGGCGTTAATGGGCGACAAGTAGACGTCGCCGGCGTGCAACTTAGCCGTCTCTCGAAAGTAGGGTCGGTTGCCTTTGCGCTGCAGATCGGCCCTTTCGGCGATCATGACGCTTTGTCCGAGGCGATTGACACGCACGATCTCGCGCCCGCCATCGGCCAGGCCGATAAGTCGCGCCTGCATGAGGCTGGGGTTGGCCTGAACGATCGATCGAAAGGCGATGCTCAAGCGCTCGCGCCACACTTCCAGTGACTCCCCAACGCGGGGCGCGCCCCCGGTCGAGAGATCGACGATGCGCTCGACAGGCGGCGTGCCCGCCAGGATCAGCGGGACTTTGCGGAATTCACTTACGTGCGCGTAGAACTGACCGGCGGCCTTGTCGAGCCGTTCCGCCGCTCGCTCAGTCTCGAGCCCCCTGACGATGTGCGCGGCAACGCCGACGAGAACGGCGCCCTGAATAATGGCTCCGGCTGCGATGAGAAGGGCCGTCAGCGTGACGAACCGCTGGGACAGCGTTCGCTGCGACCACCAGTGTGTGCCCCGTTCGATGATCGCTTTGACTCTAGCGGCCATGCATTTTGCGGTCTTCCTCGCGGCTCCAAGAATCGATACGCAGATGAGTCGTCCGCCGCGAGGGAATGGGCTCATGCGCGAGGCTTCGCCGGCGATGCGAAATGGGCCTTCAAGCCTAAGAACCAGATCGCAATCCTTTCCAAGAACCAAGCCTTAAGACGAGGGCGAAAAGCGCTCCAATCTTCGAACGCGATGAACAAACTATTGCGATGATGCTTTATCGAGACGCGGCAGGATCGGCCTTGGGTCGTGCCGGATCGCTTGCGCCACGCCTGCGTGCAACGGCGGCGGTGGAGAGCAACGGCAGCTCCCGCCTCTACGCGGTGGCGAGCGTGCAATTCCCGCGCCACCGTCACTCCCCTGGGCGACGACAACAGACTTCGCCGCGGGGAGCCTTGATGCGGATCAACGTTTGGTGGATCGGGATTGCGGGGACTACTGCGGTCACTTTGGCCGGATCTGGCCCGCACCGCGCACCAGGTACTTGAAGCTCGTCAGCTGCTCGACGCCGACCGGGCCGCGCGCGTGTAGTTTCCCCGTAGCAATGCCGATCTCGGCGCCGAACCCGAATTCAGCCCCGTCGGCGAACTGGGTCGAGGCGTTGTGCAACACGATCGCCGAATCGACCGCCTTCAGGAAGCGCTCGGCGGTCTCCGGATTGCCGGTGATGATGGCGTCGGTGTGTTGTGTACCTTGGTTGGCGATGTGCGCGATCGCCGCTTCGACACCGTCAACGGTCTTCACCGCGATGATCGCGTCGAGATACTCGGTCGACCAATCGGCTTCCGTCGCTGGCTTGACACGTGTGTCGGCTTCTCGCGCGGCCTGATCCCCGCGCACCTCGCAGCCGGCATCGAGCAGGGCTTTGACCAGCGTCGGCAGGACCTGGGGCGGTGCGGCCTTGTCGACGAGCAGCGTCTCGGTCGCCCCGCAGATGCCGGGACGGCGCATTTTCGCGTTGAGCGTCACCTCGACCGCCATGGCGAGGTCGGCGTCGCGATCGACATAGGTGTGGCAGATGCCTTCCAGGTGCGCAAACACAGGTACCCGCGCTTCCTTTTGCACACGCTCAACGAGGCTTTTTCCCCCGCGCGGGACGATGACATCGATGGCGCCGTCAAGACCCGCGAGCAGGTGGCCGACGGCGGCGCGGTCGGTGGTGGGAACGAGCTGGATGGCGGCCTCGGGCAGCTTTGCCGCTTTGAGGCCCTCCACGAGGCAGGTGTGAATGGCAGCCGCCGAATGGTGGCTTTCGGAGCCGCCGCGCAGGATCACGGCGTTGCCGGCCTTGAGCGCGAGCGCGCCTGCGTCCGCCGTCACGTTAGGCCGGCTTTCGTAGATGATGGCGATGACGCCGAGCGGCACGCGCACGCGTTGAAAGTTGAGCCCGTTGGGGCGCGTCCATTCGGCGAGCACGGTGCCGACGGGATCGGGCAACTCGGCGATCTCCTCTAAGCTTTGGGCGATCGCGGCAACGCGCGGCTTATCGAGCAAGAGCCGATCGACGAACGCCGCCGGCCGCCCGGCCTGTTTGGCGGCCGCGACGTCCTTGGCGTTGGCGGCGAGGATTTGCGGCACGGCTTTGCGCAGCGCCTCGGCCGCGGCGCGGATGGCTGTGTTCTTCGCTTGCGTCGAGGCGAGCGCCAGAGTGTGCGCGGCCGCGCGCGCGCGCGCGCCAATCGCATGCATGATCTCCTCTGTCGAGGCGGCGCTGTCGATGCGCTCGGGCTTGTTCATGGGTCCCCGACTACTTTCTTTTGAGCGCCATGTCGTTGCGATGGATGAGCTCGTCGCAGCGCGAGACGCCCAAGATCGCGGCGATCTCGCCGCTCTTCTTGCCGATGATACGCTCCGCGTCGGCCTTCGCATAGGCAATGAGCCCGCGGCCCAATTCGCGCCCGTCGGCGGCGCTGATGACCACCGCGTCTCCACGGTCGAAGCTGCCTTGAACGCGAGCGACGCCCGCCGGCAGCAGGCTCTTGCCGGCGGCCAGCGCCTTCTCTGCGCCGGCGTCCACGTAGACGTGGCCTTTGGGCTCGAGCTGGCCCGCGATCCAGCGCTTCCTCGCGGTGAGTGGGTCGGAAGGGGCAAGGAACCACGTGCAAGGCGCGCCCTCGCCGATCGCTTTCAGGGGGTTTTGCACCCTGCCGCTGGCAATCACCATGTGGGTGCCGCCCGCAAGCGCAATCTTGGCGGCCTCGAGCTTGGTCTTCATGCCGCCCTTGGAGAGCTCGGTTCCCGCGTCGCCGGCCATCGCTTCGATCTCAGGGGTGATGGCGGTGACGACGTCCAGGCGTTCGCCGCCACGCTTTCCCCCGGGCGGGGCGCTATAGAGCCCGTCGACGTCGGACAGCAGAACGAGGCAGTCGGCGGACACCATGGAGGCGACGCGCGCCGACAGCCGGTCGTTGTCGCCGTAGCGGATTTCGGTCGTCGCCACCGTGTCGTTCTCGTTGACGACGGGAATCGCCTTCAAGTCGAGCAGCGTCTCGATGGTGTGGCGCGCATTGAGGTAGCGGCGGCGCTCCTCGGTGTCGCCCAGCGTCAGCAGGATCTGCGCGGCGAAAAACCCGCGGGCGCGGGCGAGCTCCTGGTAGGCGTGGGCGAGGCTGATCTGGCCTACGGCGGCGGCGGCCTGGCTGTGCTCGAGCTCGAGGGCGCCCTTGGGCAATTTCAGCGCATGGCGGCCGAGCGCGATGGCGCCGGAGGAGACGACGACGATCTGCTTGCCGCCGGCGACAAGTGCTGCGACATCGTCCATCAGCGAGGACAGCCACTGCGATTTGAGCGCGCCCGTCGCGCGGTCGGTCAGAAGCGCGGAGCCGATCTTGACGACGATGCGCTTCGCCTTTGTCCATTCGGGGCGCACGGCGGCCGGCGCCATCGCTGCTTTCGCGGCTGTTTTCACAGGTGTGCTCATTCTCGCGCCTAACGCGCAGCCCTTCTTAGACGTTCGGCCCTGCCTGATAGCTCAGCTTGCCAACGAGCGGTAGCCTAACCGCAAAACAAGAAAACGGCCGGCCCGCACCCGGCTCAACTTTAACAGGCCATTGCCGGTGCTTCGAGGCGGCGCGAGCAAAGGTGGCTGCGGCGCGGTTAGGCAGGCCCCGAGTGGCGGACTTCGAGCCCGAGCAGCGTCAGGCTGACGCCCTGCAACACAAGCACCGCGCCCACGATCGTGCCGAGCGTCCAGCCGGCAGACGAGGGAAGGTCGAACAGGACCAGCAAGCCGGCGACGATCGAGACGACCGCCGAAAGGATCAGCCACTTGCGCCCGCTCCACTCGGGAAAGCCGCCACTCACCAACAGCGAGGTGACGCCCTGGGCGACCAAGGTCGCGGCGACGATCATGGTGAGTGAGACGAGGCCGATGGTCGGATAGACGAACATCAAGACTCCGCCCACGATGAAGATGAGGCCGCCCAGCATCTGCCAGACGCGGCCGTCCCAGCCCGTCGCCTTCAGCCCATGGGCGAGCTGCAAAACGCCACCGATCACGAGGGCCGCCGCAATCCAGATCTCGGTCGTGAGCGTCGCCGTGACCACGCCGAGCGGCGTTGTCAGGATCAGGCCGCCGAACAGCATCAGCACCAGGCCCAAGGTGAGCAGCCAGCCCCAGCTGTGGTGCAGCCGGCCGCGCAGGTCAGTCATCGCATCCATGGATTTATCCATTTTTATCAATCGCCACGCGAATTACGTGGCGGCTTAGCACAGGACCTGAATATTTTTTCCTAACCGCGAGGCGCCGCCAGGACCTGCCGGGCCGCCGCCGCGCCCGCCAAAATGGCCCCCGTGTAGCCGCCGCTGCCGGCGTAGGAGGAGGCCAGACAAAGCCCCGGAATCGGCGTGCCGGGCGAGGACTCGGCGCCCTTCCAGATCGGGCCCGCGGGCGGCAAAGGCGCAAAGCCGTAGACGGCGCCGTCGGGCGCGTTGAGGTAGGTGTTCATGGTGCTGGCCGTGCTGAACACCGCGTGCACGACCTTGGCGGCGAAGCCGGGGAAGACGCCGTCGATTCCTGAGAGCAGGGCTGCGCGCCAGCGATCCCGTTTGTCGTCGTAGGCGGCGCTGTCGAGGCCGGACCAGTTTGCAAGCCGGTCCACGCCGACGACCGACACCGGATAGGGCGGCCCGCCCAGGCCGCTGTCGATCGCCGAGTAGTCGACGACGGCGAGCGGCGGAAGCGCTTCGCCCGGCATGTCCGCCAGGATAGCGGCGCCACGGCGATAGTCGCCGAGTCCGCGCATCCACTCGGGCAGCAGGAACGTGGAATAGGAGCTGAGCCCGACTTCGGCCGGAGGCGAGGACAGCCCGAAGGTGGCCGAGAACAGAGAGATGGACAGCGGACGGCCTTGGTAGGGCGCATAAAAGCGTTCGCGCGCGGGCCCGCACAGCATGTCCTTGATAAGGGCCGGCGCGGCGTTGCTGACGACGACGGGGGCCCGCGCTTCCACCCGCTCGCCGCCGTCCTTGCCTTCGTGGACGACGCCGGTGGGACGGCCCTGGTCATCGAGAAGGATCGCGCTCACCGTGCGGCGAAGCAGAAGCTCGCCGCCGGCCGATTTCAGAGCTTTGGCGAGCGCGTTGCTCAAGCGCTGCGAGCCGCCCTGAATGTAGCGACCGCCGGAGGCGAGGTAGCCGCCTTGCGCGACGGCGAACAGGATCCACCACAGCGTGTCGGGATCGTCGTGCCAATAAAGAATATTGGCGCCGAGCGCGCATTTGGCGGCCTCATCGTCGCCGAAGGCCCTTTGCAAGCGCTCGCTTAGCGAAAGGCGCCAGCCGCGCACGACGGGGCCGAGCTTCAGAAGGGCGGAGAGGCCTTGCAAGGGCCTGTCGAAGGCGTGCGCCCCCTTGCTCAATATACCGAGACCGGTCGCGATGCGCTCCATATCGTCAAAGAGCGGACCGATACCCGCTCGCGCCGCCGGGAACCGGTCGATAAGCGCTTCGCGCGCCGCCGCGAATCCCTCGGGCAACACGAAGGGCACGCCGACCGGCCCGCCGCGCACCTCAAACACCGATCCCGTCGGCACCCAGGCAACCTTGTCGAGCACGCCGATGCGGCTCAGCACATCGTTCTTCGGGTCGATCGGGTCCTGGGGATCGCTCGTTTCGTGCAGCGAGGCCTCGACGACGAGGTCGCCGGCCTTGTAGGTCGAGGCCGCGCCGCCGACCCCGTAGTTGCGCTCGATCAACAGCGTCTTGCGCCCCGCCTGTGCGAGCAGCGCCGCCGCCGTCAGCCCGCCCAACCCCGCGCCGATGATGATGACGTCGTAGCGATCCGTCATGCTCATTCCCTCTGCGCGGGCGCGAACGCCAATCCCCGCCGTGCCATCGCATCACGGCCCCGCCTGATAGCTTACTCGGGGACAAAGCGGTAGCCCCGCCACCAAAGCGGCGGCTGCGATTTCGGGAATTGACGTGATGTTTGCGCTCAGCCGGCGGCGGCGGCCAACGGTCGGTGAGCGTCTAGGAACGCGCTCATCTGCTGGGCGGTGAGCGGGGGCGAGAACAGAAAGCCTTGAAGCTGATGGCATCCCGAGTTCGTGAGCCAGCGGTGCTGCTCGGGCGTCTCGATGCCCTCGGCCGTGATCGTCATCTTCAAGTCAAGCCCCAGGCGAATGACCGAAGCGAGGATGACGGTGCTGTCGTCCGATTGACCGATATCGTCGATGAAGCTGCGGTCGATCTTCAGCTTGTCGAACCCGAACTTGCGCAGATAGAGCAGGCTCGAATAGCCAGAACCAAAGTCGTCGAGAGCGACCTTGACGCCCAAACGCTGCAGCTCTTTGATCTGCTCGTTGGCGCGTTTCTCATCGGCCAGCAGCACGCTTTCCGTAATTTCGATCTCGAGACGCGCCGCCGGAAATCTGCTGGTCCCCAAGACATCGCGCACGACCGACACGACATCACCGTGGTGAATTTGCGCCGCCGATACATTGACGGCAACGGCGATACCAGGCCAGGAGAGTCCATCGGCAACGGCTAGACGCAGCATGCGCTCGCCGATCTTCGGGATGAGCCCTGTCTCCTCGGCGAGCGGGATGAACACCTCCGGCGAGATGGAGCCGAGCTGGGGATCGGTCCAACGCGCCAGCGCCTCGACACCGAGGACATGGCGTCCCGTGGGATCCAAGAGCGGCTGGTAGGCGGCGCCGATCGAATCGTTGGCGACGGCTGAGCGCAGCGCACTTTCGAGCGCCCGCCTGCGGGACAGCTCCAGGTCCATTTCCGGAACGAACGCGACCGCTGCACCGCCTCCACTCTCCTTGGCTTTGGCGAGCGAAAGCTCGACGCGCCGCACCAGATCATCGGCGCTGCCGCCGTCGCGCGGGGCGAGCGCGTAGGCCACGGACCCGGCGACAAAGACGCGTCTGCCGTCGGCGAGATCGATGGGCTCCGCCAGCACCGTCACGATGTCGGCGGCAAGCTCGGCGGCGCCGTCCGCGCCCGCTCCAGGGACCAGCGCCATGAAATCATCCCCGGCGAGACGGGCGAGCACGGCGTTTTGTCCGAGCACGGCCTGCAAGCGCTTGCCAACCGCAATAAGCACCGCATCGCCGACGGCATGCCCGAAATCATCGTTGATTTCCTTGAACTGATCGAGATCGATGGAGAGGATGCCAAGCGTCGATGCGCTCCACTTGGCCTGCTCGATCATATTGGGCAGGGCTTCGTTGAGGGCGACCCGGTTGGGCAGGCCGGTCAGGGCGTCCGTGCGCGCCGCATGCCGTGCGTCCGCTTCGCTTTTCAGAATTTGGCGGGCTTGCCGCCTGCCCCAGCGTACGAGCACGGCTGCGAGCGCAGCCAGCAGCAGAAGCGCAAGCGCAAGGCCGGCCGTCACCCTGTGCACGAACTGCCAGCCCGGCTGATCCTTGCGCCAGCCGAGTGTTCCCACGTCGGCGCCGTTGAGCGCCTTCACCACTTCGGTCGAGGTCTGCACCTCCGGGTGATCTTTGATCCACCTCAGGTCGCCAAAGCCGAAGTTCGCTCCGAGCTGCTTGGTGAAGCGTTTATCGAGATCCTCGATCGCGATCAGAAGGAAGGGCGGGGAATCGAAGAGGGTGGGCGGGCGGCGGTCGGGCACGATTGTGGAGACGACCACGGTCGCCGGCATTCCCAGCACATTGCGGACGTCGGCGACGGCACGGTGCCTGGCCGATTGGCCGTCGCCCAGAGCGATCGGGGTCGTGATGACGTCGTACTTTGCCGGCGCGGCGCCCGGATTGCGCACGGCAGAGACCAGGTCCTTGATGCCGGAGCCGATCTGCGCGAATCCGGCCGGGCTGACATCATGGCCGTCGGCGAAAGCGTAGACGGGCGTGTCGTCGCCGGAGAGCACGTAGATTCGGTCATAGCCGAACAGCCCGCACAAGTAGGCGCCATAGAACGCGTGCATCCAGGTCTGATCGCGCGCCCGCGTTTTCTCGTAGGCCTCGGCCCAGACCGTCTGCACTCTCAGCTCGCGCGCGAGCGCATGACCGTGCTGGCGAATGGCGTGTGCAATCGTTGCGCGCTGGCGCTGCAGCGCAAACCTGTCGGTTTCGCGCGCGCCGATGATCAGCGATCCGAGCACGACGAGAATGGCAGCGACCGCCAAGAACGCAATCGGCGCGGTTAGGAATGCGGTCGTTTGCTGCTGCAATCGATTCGCCACAGGCACCGCCCTCTCGGGAGTATCGTCGAAGTCTTAATCGTGGGCGTTTTGTGCAGGCAGCCCTTGAAGATCCGGTAACCGACCGGCGCCGGCGTGCAAGCGCGGTGAGCACTTTGTTAACGCAACGACAAAGTTGCTTCTGTTCGGCACAGCGGGTTCGCGCCGGCGCGTTTGCGCATTAAGGGCGCCAGGTCTGGGCGGCTCCTGGAGCTTTGGCGCTCTCTTGCTTTTGTGCGCGCGCAATCTCGCGGGCGAGCGCGTATAGCGCCTCCTTGACGCCCTCTCCCGACACCGCCGAAAGCACGATCGGTGTTTTCCTCGCCGCTTTCTTGAGCGCCTCGGCGCGCTCAGCAATCGTCTTCTTGTCGACGGCGTCGCATTTCGACAGGGCGACGATTTCTTTCTTGCGCTCGAGCCCCGCGCCGTAGGCATTGAGCTCGCGGCGCACGGTGCGATAGGCGCCGGCGACGTCCTCCTCGGTCGCATCGACCAAATGCAAGAGCACCTTCGTCCGCTCGACGTGGCCGAGGAAGCGCGTGCCGACGCCCGCCCCCTCGCTCGCGCCCTCGATCAGTCCGGGGATGTCGGCCAGCACGAAATCAACATCGCCCGCGCGTACCACGCCGAGATTGGGGTGGAGCGTGGTGAAGGGATAGGCGGCGATCTTCGGCTTCGCAGCGCTCACGGTCGCAAGAAGCGTCGACTTGCCGGCATTCGGCAGCCCGACCAGGCCGGCGTCGGCGATAAGCTTGAGCCTGAGCCAGATGGTCAGCTCCTCACCCGGCTGGCCGGGGTTGGCGCGGCGCGGGGCCTGGTTGGTGGACGACTTGAAGTGCGCATTGCCGAAACCGCCGTTGCCGCCCTTGGCCAGCAGCGCGCGCTCGCCGGGTTTCTCCAAATCGGCCAGCAGCGTCTCCTGATCCTCGGCGAAGATCTGCGTGCCGGGCGGCACCTTGATGACGCAGTCGGCGCCATTGGCGCCCGCGCGATCGCGGCCCATGCCGTGGCCGCCCCTCTTGGCCTTGAAGTGCTGCTGATAGCGATAGTCGATCAGGGTGTTGAGGTTTTCGACGCACGACGCCCACACATTGCCGCCCTTGCCGCCGTCGCCGCCGTCGGGGCCGCCGAACTCGATGAACTTCTCGCGCCTGAAGCTGACGCAGCCGTTGCCGCCGGCGCCTGAGGCGATGTAGATCTTCGCCTGATCGAGGAATTTCATGGGGAGCGGCTCAACAGGCGCGCCAGGAGCGGACGCCGCAGCGCATAGCGGATCGTATTCACATCCGACTTGCGCGCCTCGCACCACTGCGAGCTCTTGCCGATGCGGCGGAAGCCGAGCTTGGCGATCACCCGCTCAGAGGCGGGGTTGTCGACGAAATGGCCGCACGTGAGGTGGCGAAACCCGCAAACGCCGAAACAGTGTGCGATCAGCGCGCGGGTTGCCTCCGTGGCGAACCCGCGGCCCCACCACGGCTTGCCGATCCAGTATCCGATCTCGGCCTGGCCGCCCTCGCCTTCGATGTAGCCGACGGCGCCGATGAGATTGCCCTCGTGCTCTACCCCGCGCACGAATTCGTCGTTGCCGATCGAGGCGATCCATAGATCGGCGTCGACGAGCGAGTATGGGTGGGGGATGCGCGAGGTCATGCGGGCGATGTCCCACTCGCCGGCAAGGGTTGCGATGCGGCCGGCATCAGTGGCTTGAAGCGGCCGGTAGCTCAATCGTTGCGAGCGCATGTCGCAATCGCGCTCCGTTCTCGCGTCGGCTCGTGCTGGCAAAATCACAAGGTTGCGAAAAAGGGGGACATTGCCGCGACCCCCTTGCTCACGACTTGGCGGGATCGCAACGGTGTCCGCTATTCGCCGACCCCAGTTTCCCCGTTGCGTACGGAAACGTAAACCCGTCCGTTGCGCTTGGTCTTGAACTCGACCGCGCCCTCGATGACGGCGAAGATCGTGTGGTCCGTCCCAATGCCGACGCCCGTGCCCGGGTGCCACTGGGTCCCGCGCTGGCGCACCAGGATGTTGCCGGGGATGACGCGCTCCCCGCCGTAGCGCTTCACGCCGAGGCGCTTGGATTGGGAGTCGCGGCCGTTCTTCGACGAGCCGCCGGCTTTCTTTTGTGCCATGAGTTGGGTCCTCTTAGGTCGGCAGCCGTCTCAGGCGCCGATGATGCTCTTGATGCGGACCGTCGACAGGTCCTGGCGGTGGCCGCGCTTGCGGCGCGAATTCTTGCGGCGACGCTTCTTGAAAGCGATCACCTTGGGGCCGCGTGTCTGCGCGACGAGCTCGGCGACGACCTTGGCCCCGGAGACGAGCGGTGTGCCGAACTTGGGCTTTTCCGAGCCGCCGATCATCAGCACCTCGGCGAACTCCACCTTGGCGCCGGCGTCGCCTTCGACTTTTTCGATGGTCAGAACGTCGTCAGGGGCGACACGATACTGCTTGCCGCCCGTCTTGATGACAGCGTACATGGCTTTTCCTTCGCATTATCCGCGCCCTGCGGCGCCGCACAGTCTCTGCGGACTTCTTAAGGCTCGCCATTCGTGATGGCGATGCAAGCCTCGGGCAGCGCATTCGCACGCTCAGCTTCTCACCGAGCGCGACCGGGCCGGTTTATCGGCGAGGCGCGGCAAATTGTCAATCGCGCCGGATAAGGCGCAAGATTTGAGCATGGTCAAATGGAGAAACGCTCTTCCACACGAGCCTGTCCGGGCCCAGCCGCTTTTCGAAGGCCGCCTCCGGTCGCCGAGCCGGAGGAACCGGGGGAATTCGGCTGGGCGCCGAAACCCACGTGCTTCGGCCGCCGGGCTTGCCATCGGCGGCCCATTTTTGTTTTTGACTTGAAGTGCGCCGTGCCCGCTGAATTCACGGCCGCCAATGCACACATCAAACCTGGCGGGAGCGTCCGCAGCGAGGTTTGCAGATGGCGCCGAGCGATCAAGGGCCCGGGCTTGAACACATTCCGGTCTACACCGTCGGGCCCGGCTACCCCTTGGAGACGCTGAAGCGGGAGGAGGCGCGCGCGCACGCCCTGATTGAGGGTGCGACCCACCACGTGCCGCTGGCCGCGCTTAAGTCGCTCGATGCCATCTCGCGGCGCTGGCTTGCAAAACAGGACAGCGTGCATCTTGCCGAGATCGACGCGATTGCACACTACCTGCGCCGGCCGGGCGCCTATTTCCTGTCGGTCAACTACGAATGGGGCTGCACCTGCCGGGTGGCGCCGGCGCCCGACCACAAAAGTGCGCGGCTCATTCGCGTGCTCGACTGGCGCACGCCCGGTCTTGGCCGCCACGTCGTCGCCGCGCGCGTCGCCGGGCCCAGGGGCACTTTCGTGACGCTGACGTGGCCGGGCTACACCGGCATTCTGCAGGCCATGGCGCCGGGGCGCTTCGCCGCCGCGCTCAATCAGGCGCCGATGCCCAAGCCGCTCGGGCGCTACTATCTCGATTGGGCAGTGAACCGGGCGCGCGTGTGGCGCATGGCGCATCTGACGCCGGCGCATCTTCTACGCGAGGTGTTCGAGACGGCGCCGACCTTTGCTGCGGCCAAGCAGATGCTGGCTGAGCGGCCCATCTCGACCCCGGCGATCTTCTCGCTCGCCGGTGTGAAGGCGGGCGAGACCGCCATCATCGAGCGCTCGGAAACGGAGGCGCGCGTGCACGAGGGGAGCAACGTGACCGCCAACCATTGGCAGGCGCCGAACTGGCGCGGGCACACGCGCGGGCGCGACAGCGCGGGCCGCGCGCGGCGGATGCACGCGGTTGCCACCGACCTCGATCCGCGCTTTGCCTGGCTTGAGCCGCCGATCCTCAACGCAAATACGCGCCTCGTCATGATCGCCGACGCGCGCGAAGGCCAGCTCATCGCGCAAGGCTTCGAGGACAAGGGCCCCGCGACCGCCCCGCTCGCGCTCGCTGCCTGAGGGCGCTCAGCTCGGTGCCGCCGTCTTGCCCGACCAGTTGACGCGCAAGGTGGCAAACATCACCGCCGCCAGCATCAGGAAGCCGGCGATTGCGCCCGCGATCAGCGCGTAGTCCTCGAGCCGGAGAATGAGATAGAGCAGTCCATAGATGATCGCCAGCACGAGCAGCATGATGAGACCTTTGATGAGGCTTCCCTGCACGCGGCCCACGTAAAGCGAGATGAGCCCGGCCGTCGCTGACGCCGCGAGGATATAGGCCCAAAGGAAGCCGATCTGCTCGGCAAACGACAAGAGCAGCACGTAGAAGAACACCATGGCGAGGCCGACGAACAGGTACTGCACCGGGTGGACCTCGCGCTCCGACCGCAGCTCCAGCAGGGACACCGCCATGAAGGCGGTCGCCAGGAACATCAGCGCGTACTTCGCCGCGCGTGTGACGAGCTGGTAGAAATCGACCGGCACGATGAAGCGCACGCCGAACGAATAAGGGCTCATGCGCGAAAGCTTTTGGTCCGACAGGCTCCAGGCCTGGGGCACGCTGCGCGCCAGGTGCGGCACGTGCCAGCGCGCGGAGAAGGCGGCCGGACCGATGTCGCGGTCGGTCGGCAGAAACGCGCCGGTGAAGCTCGGGTGGGGCCAGTCGGAGGAAAGCTCCACGCTCGTTTCCCGGGCGACGGGGGCAAACGTCAGCTCCGTGGTTCCGTTGAGCGTGAGCGCGAATTTGAATGTGAAGCCTTGCAAGGGGGAGGCTTGCGCGGGCGGTGCGGTGCCCGTCTCGTTGAACAGCCCCTTCGCCGAAGCCAGCCGCGCATGGATGCCGTTCAGGCGCTCGCCTGGCACGCCGAGGCTTGGCTCGAAGGGTAGCTCGGTTTTTCCGTCGATCGACACCGAGGCGGCCGACTTTATGCCCGAGACATCGTTGATGGCGAGCGCGAAAACGGCGTCGTGCCAGCGCACGCTCTCAACGTCGGCCGCCACCTCGCTCATGTCCGGAGCCGAAAACCGTCCCTGGAAATCGAGATCGCTCGAATAGACGGCGACGTCGTAGATCGAGCGGTGCAGCACCTTGGTGGTCGCCTTGCCGCGGATGTCGAGCGTTTGCGGCAGGAACACCGCGCGCCGCTCGACCAGCTCCTCGACGCGCTTGTCGCCCTGGCCGCTCGCGCGGCGCACCGTGTAGGGAACGATCAGCACCGGCCCGTTGATCGCCTGGGCCGCGCCCCACTCGCGCGCAACGTCGTTGCGGACGCTTTCCGCCCGCTGCTCGCGTTCCCCAACCAGCGCCCACACCATCAGCAACGGGATCGTCAGCAGGAGAACGAGAAAGCCGATGAGGAAGAACTTGAAGCCCGGGCTGCCGAGAAAGCGCCTGATGGCATCCGCAATGCTCTCCACGGTCCGGTCTCCTCACGCTCCAACCAGGCGCGATCGAACATGAGGGGGGTGGCGCGAAGAAGACGGCAATTTGGCGGGATTTCCCGGATTTTCCGGCAGATTTCGGTCGTCAGCCTTGCACGGCCGCCAGGACCGGCGCTTTGGCCTCGTCCGTCCAGACCTTGAAGCTCTTGAGGATATGAGGGCCGAACGAGTTGATGAGAGCCACGTCGGTGGCATCGCGCCCGCGGGCAACCAGGATGCGGCCGATGCGCGGCTTATTGTGGCGCGGATCGAACGCGTACCAGCCGCCGTCGAGGAACACCTCCACCCAGGCGCTGAAATCCATGGGCGCAGGATCGGGCGGCACGCCGATGTCGCCGAGATAGCCGTTGACGTAACGGGCCGGAATGTTGAGACAGCGGCACAAGGCGATCATCAGATGGGCGAAGTCGCGGCACACGCCGATGCGCTCCTCGAAGGCTTCGAGCGCACTGCGCGTGGCGCGGGCGTGCTGATAGCCGAACGTCAGGTGATCGTGCACGAACTCGCAGATCGCCTGCGCCCGCGTCCAGCCGGGTGCCACGTCACCGAAATAATCCCACGCGATCTGGCTGAGCCGGTCGGTCTCGCAATAGCGGCTGCCGAGCAGAAAAACCAACGTCTCGTGCGGCAGCAGCTCGACGGGAATCTCGCGTGCGGCCGGCGCGACCGGATCTGACCGGCCGGTGTCGGCGATGGTGCCATCGAGGCGGAGCGTGATGTCGCCGGCCGGCGCCATCAACCGCTGGCAGCGGTTGCCGAACCCGTCGAGGTACGTCATCGAAGGAACGGCAGGAGCGGTGCGAAACGGTGCCTCCTCGCAGATGTCTCCGCGCCGCTCGGGGTGAACGTCGAGCAGGCAGATCAGCGGCGTCGCATTGGCGATGGCGATCGTGATTTCGTACCCGTAACTGACAAGCATCGACCGGCATCCCTTTAACGACCAACAAAAAACGCGCGCGTGCGAGCAAAGGTTCCTCGCGACTAGCGCTGTAAGCCGGCTCCTTGGACGTGTTGTGCAGTTTTGCGCGATCCTAGCATTCCTGCTTCGGCGGCGAAATGGCCGTGTAAACGCTGCTCAAAATATCGGCAAGCGCTTCATGACCGCTTGCGCAGGCGTCCGTGCAATTGACATCCGTCCCCTTTCATCGGATATTTCTGTCATGACAGAAATAAGCGTAAGCAAGGGACGTTTGCCGGCAGCGATCGAGCGCTTCGTGCTGCACTGGGGCGAGATGGGGACGACGTGGGGTGTCAATCGCTCGGTGGCGCAGATCCATGCCCTGCTCTACGTCTCCGACGAGCCTGCGAGCGCCGATGACATCGCCGAGTGCCTCGACATGGCGCGGTCCAATGTGTCCACCAGCCTGCGGGAGCTCGTCGGCTGGGGCCTGATCCGCCGGGTTCACGCCATGGGCGACCGGCGCGACTATTACCAGGCCGAGGCAGATATGTTCGAGATGGTGCGGCGCATCGCGCTCGGCCGCAAGGCGCGCGAGATCGACCCGGCCCTTGTTGTGTTGCGGGCCTGCGTCGCCGAGGCGAAGAGTGACCCGCGCGTTTCGCCCGGCGCGCGCCGGCGGCTGGGCGCCATGCTGGCGTTCACCGAGACCGTCGACAAGAGCTTCGCCGAGATCATGGGGCTGCCCGCGGCGACGCTGATGACTCTCATACGCATGGGAGGCGCGGTGGCGCGGGTTGCCACGCGGGGCAAACGCCAGAGCCGGCTGCGCTCTGCCTGAGACGGGCCCGGGAGGGAGGGGTGTGTCATGGTGGCCTTGAAACGGCTCAATCCTTTAGGCGGCGGCCCTTCTAGGGCAGCGCCGCAACCGAACGAGCCGTCCGCCTCGCCTGCGCTGGCCGATGCACGCTTTCGCACCCTCGTCAGCGAGGCGGCTTGGGCTCGACTGCCCGAGCCGGTGCGCCGGCGCTTCTCCAGGTGCCTGGGCCCCGACGAGATCGTGCTTTATCGCGGCAGCGTGGTTGCGACCGAGCTTTCGCGTGCCGGCCGCGTCCTGGCGTTTCTCGCGCGTGCAATCGGCTCACCGCTGCCGCTCAGCAACGGCGCGACGGGACCGGCCCTCGTCGCCGTCGTGGAGGACGAGCGCCTCGGCGGCCAGAGCTGGACCCGCATCTATGGGCGGCCCGGCCGCTTTCCTCAGACCATCCACTCGGCCAAACGCTTTCACGGGCCAACCGGGCTTGAGGAGTATGTGGGGTGCGGCATCGGCATGGCGCTCACGGTTTCGGTGGAGGAGGGCTGCCTTGTTTTTCGCTCCGATCATTACTTCTTGGAGGTCGGATCCCGGCGCTGGCGCCTGCCGCGGGCGCTGGAGCCCGGCCGCATGGCGATCACCCACCGCGAGGAAGGCGGTGGGACATTCTCTTTTCGCTTGTGCTTGACGCACCCCATTCTGGGCCGGATCGTGCATCAGCTGGCGTATTTTGCCGACAGCGAACCGCAAAACGAGGCCTGCGGCTTGAAAGCAGGATGGGGGAAATGCGATATCGGTTCCCTGGACACTCATGAGCGGCGTTAGCAAGCCATGACTCGACGCGCGGTACGCATCATCTGGGTTTTGACAGGCTTGTGTCTGGCCGCCGGTGTCGTCGCCAGCCTCGTCATTTGGCTCGGGCCACCGGACAGGCCATGGAGCCAAGCGCTGCGCGAGCTTTCCAGCCTCGTCGATGTGCTCGCGCTTCTCTTGTGGATGGGGATCTTCGCCATCTACTGGGCGCGCCGCCGCCCTCGCTCTTAGGAGACTTAGCGACCCAGCCAGGGCGCCGGCGCAGCGGGCTTGCGCCTTGCGTGGCGCACAGGCGCGCGATAAGAAGCCTGCCTCTGGATCGCGCGGCCCGCACGGAGAGGTGGCTGAGTGGTTGAAAGCACCGCACTCGAAATGCGGCATACTCGCAAGGGTATCGAGGGTTCGAATCCCTCCCTCTCCGCCAACCTCATCTAAGTCATGTTGTTCCTCACCGGCGCACCAGCGCAAATCCATACACGCGCGCAAACCGTGTCATGTCGGGTCCGTCATGGGCTTGCACGATGGGTTCGATCTTGGAATGGAAATCGCCGGGTTTGGTTGCATTCTCGGCTCCCACCAGCTGTGGAAACACGATCCGCGTCAGAAAATCATACACACCCGTGTGCCACGTCCGTTCCACGACAAAGAGCTCGTTCAGCGTTGGACTTAGGTCACGCAAGTAGGAATAAAAATTGTGCGCGGCGGGAATAACCGGCGGAAGCCCGATCTCCCGTCGAAAGTTGCTCAGAACATCGTAGCCGTCGCGAAAACCTTCGATCAGGACCAGCCGCCCGCCGGAGCACAACATCTTCGCGATATTGCCAAGCGCGATCCGCTGCTCGTCGGCATTTCGCAGGTTCATCAACACGCGCACACACAGCGCGATATCATACGGACTGCGAACGTGTTTGGGATCGCGTACATCGTCGCGGAAGAAGCGGTTGTTCGTCTCGCCGTAGGTTCGGCGCGCGCGCTCGATCATACCTTCGGCATAGTCGAACGCGTCGACATGGGTGACGCGCGTGCGCAGCAGCTGAGACGCGTAACCATTGCCACAACCGATTTCGACCACCCGCGCGGTCGGCCAAAGATGCTCAAACACAAACTTGAGCTCGAGGTCGCGCTGCACGGTATCGGGCATGCTGACCTTGTCATCCTCCGGCACGGTGCGGGCGCGCTCGTTCCAATATCGGTCGGTTGGTGATTGCTGGCTCATGCTTCCCTTCGTCCCCTCGATGGCCGGTCTTGGCCCCGATTATAGACAGCCGCCGGCGGCTTGCTAATATCCGCGCTCGGCCCGTTTGTAGTGAATCAAAGCCGGATACGCCGTTGCAGGACCCGTCCATACCGCTGTTCAAGGTGTTCATGGCCGATGCGGTCAAAGACGCCGTGACGCGCATTCTCTACTCGGGCTATGTCGGCGAAGGCGAGGAAGTGAAGGCGTTCGAGCGGGACTTTGCCGCGCGAATTGGGGTGCCCCATGCGCTCGCGGTCAATTCGGGGACGTCCGCATTGCACCTCGCTTGCCATGTTTCGATCGACGGCGCAGCGGGTGCGGAAATCATATCGACGCCGATGACGTGCATGGCCACCAACACATCGGTCGTCAGAAATGGCGCAAAGATCGTCTGGGCTGATGTCGATCCGTTAACCGGCAATATTGATCCAGATACGGTGGAGCCGCTGATCACAGACAAGACCCGAGCGATTATGATGGTCCACTGGGGTGGGAACCCCTGTGATATCGACCGCATTTGCGCGATCGCCCGCGCCCGCGGGGTCGCTGTGATCGAAGACGCGGCGCATGCGCTGGGAGCGACCTACCGGGGCCAATGCATCGGGCAGCATGCCGACTTCGTCGCATTTTCGTTTCAAGCGATAAAGCAGGTGACAAGCGTCGATGGCGGATGCCTCGTCTGCAGGCGCGCGGAGGACGACGCCCGCTGTCGTTTGCTGCGGTGGTACGGCATCGATCGGAACGCGGGCGGCAGCATCGATGTGCGAGACGCAAGCGATGTGGCAGAAGCCGGCTACAAGTTCCACATGAACAACGTGACGGCGGCGATCGGACGAGAAAACCTGAAATACCTTGATTGGATCGTGCAGCGCCACCGCGACAATGCGCAGTTCTACGATGCCGCATTCCGCAACACCAACAACGTGATGGCCGCGCCGGAGAACCCCGACGGCACCTCCTCGTGCTGGCTCTACACGATTCACGCAGAAAACCGCGACGAGCTCATGCAGAAACTGCGCGAGCACGGGATCGAGGCATCGAAGGTGCACACTCGAAACGATACCAACTCGGCCTTCGCTCCGTTCAAGCGTCCGCTGCCAAACTGCGACAAGTTCGACCGGACGCATCTTTGCATTCCGGTCGGGTGGTGGCTGTCGAAATCGCAGCGCGAACGCGTGGCCGAAACCGTGATCAAATTCGCAAGTGGGCCACCTCCAGGCTCGGCCGAGGCTGTTGCAGACGTGAACGAGACGTTGCGTCATGGCTGATGCGAAAAGGCCATTGATCTCGCTCGTGATGCTTTGCTTCAACCACGAAAGATTTGTCGCCGAGGCGCTCGAGGGCGTGCTGTCGCAAACCCGTTCGCCGCTCGAAATCGTGATTATCGATGACTGCTCGCAGGACCGCACGCCCGAGATCGTTGCCGCCAAACTGGCAAATCTGCGCCGCCATGACATCCGCTTCATTCGTAATCGGCACAATATGCGGCTCCTGGGCGCATGCGAGACCGCCATCAAAGCGACGCGCGGCGACTTTATCGTGCTGACCTGCGACGATGACGTCATGTTGCCGGAGATGGTTGCGGAAATCGCCGAAGTTTGGCGGACGGAGAACGTTTCGCTCGTCAATACCAATGCCGAATTTATAGATGAAAATTCAAACTCTCTGGGCAAGACACATCGCGACCGCAACGCCCCCGTGGACGACAGCTTTGAAACTCTGGCGCGCGATGGAGCGAATGCCTGCTGCTTTGGCGCAACCATGGCCTTTGAGCGCGAACTTTATTTGACCTTTGGATTGCCGCCCGCGCATTTGGACAATCTTGACATCATCATGCCGTTTTATGCCTACCTTCTGAAGGGCGCCCGATACATCAACAAGCCGCTGCTCAAGTATCGCGTTCATGGCCAGAACAACGCCTTGAGCTTGATCGCAGAGCGATCGGATGCGGCGGGCAGATTGGCGACCGACGAGCGCATTTATTATAGTCATCTTGCACATGCGATCGTCATGCATGAGCAGCTCGACCAATTGAACACGACCATGCCGTCTCGCTACAAGGAACTTGCATTGAAGATCGATCCGTTGATAACGATTCAAACGGTTGAGATGGCAAAGAAGCTCGTCGGGACTCGCATCGAACTGCAGAAATTGCGCGGACCGGATAAGTAGTGCACTTCCGGGGCAGGCGCGGCCCGCTGCTTGCACCGAAATCCAACCAAGCGACGACTGCTCATGAATGACTGGGCGGGATACGTGGCTGCAACCCAGCAGCCTTAGTGAGGTCGTAGGTGGTTAAAGTCATTCGGATGCGGCGAACGAACAAACCTCTACCCTACTCCGAGCCATCCCACGTGAGCGCTGACCCATGAAGCTTGTGCGTTTTGGCAATCCCGGTGCGGAGAAGCCGGGCCTCGTCGATGCCGACGGAGCGATCCGCGACCTGTCCGGCCACGTGAGGGACTTTGCCGGTGCGGCGCTGTCGCCGGCTTCGCTCGACAAGCTGCGCGGCCTCGATGCGAATGCGTTGCCGCTGGCGCCGGCCGGCGTCAGGCTCGGGGCGCCCGTTGCCGGCACGCGCAACTTCATCGCCGTGGGCTTGAACTTCGCCGATCACGCCAAAGAAACGAAGCAGGAGGTTCCCGCCGAGCCGATCCTGTTCTCCAAGGCCCCCAACTGCATCGTCGGCGCCTACGACGACGTCATGTACCCCAAGAACGCCCACAACATGGACTGGGAGGTGGAGATCGCCTTCATCGTCGGCACGCGCGCACGCTACGTCGAGGAGAAGGACGCCATGGCTCACATCGCCGGCTTCTGCATCTCAAACGACGTGTCCGAGCGCCGCTTCCAGGTGAAGCGCGCCGGCCAATGGCTCAAGGGGAAGTCGGCCGAGACATTCGGGCCGCTGGGGCCGTGGCTCGTCACGCCGGATGAGATCCCGGACGTGCACAACCTATCGATGTCGCTCGACGTCAACGGAGTGCGCAAGCAGACGGGCTCGACCAAGACCATGATCTTCTCGATCCCGTTTCTGCTCGCTTACGTCACCGAGTTCATGGTGCTCGATCCGGGCGACGTGGTGACGACGGGCACACCGCCCGGCGTCGGCTCGGCCCGCAATCCGCGCGAATATCTGAAGGCCGGCGACGTGATGACCTTAGCGATCGACGGCCTGGGCGAGCAGCGCCAGACCGTCGTGCCGTTCAAGATGTGACGCTCTCGCGCTACCTCAATTGGATGAGCCCCCTCACCCGGACGCTCGTTTCCCTCGCGTCCGACCTCTCCCCACCGGGGAGAGGTGTGTTGAGCCAGCGGCACCTTCCTTCACCTCTCCCAGGGGGAGAGGTCGCGAGGCCGGCGTCAAGCCGGGCTCGCGGGTGAGGGGGGTGTGCGTCAGAATTCGCTGGTTCAGCGGTGCGTCAATAGCTCTGCTGCGCCTTGGCCTTGTGCTGATCGTAGCGCATCGCCTTGCGGGTGCGGTCCCACTTGTCGGCGTCGAGGTTGTTGGCGGCTTCTTTGCTTTGTTTCTCGAGCTCATTGAGCACGCCGATCGAGGCGGCCGGAGCTGCGGCAGCGCCCGAGCCGAACTTCTCATAGGAGCGTTTGATATAGCGCGCGTTGTCCTCCAGGATTTGGCGCGCGCCCGCAATGTCGCCCTTGTCGCGCAATTCCACCGCCTGCTCGCTTTTTTCGGTGGCGATTTGCGCGGCGACCTGGCTCATCACGGCCTTGTTGAGCCCGTCCTCGACGTCCTTGGCGTTCGCGGAGAAACGCACGCTCGGGTGCGCTTCGACGCGCTCGGGCGCCCCCGACTTGTCGAGATCGACATAGTCGACGCGTACGTCGGCGATGTCGGCGTTGCCCGGGCTGCGGCCCTCCGGGGCCTCGAGCTCCACGACCACGTAGCGCTCGTTCTCGGACTGCAGCTGGTTGAGCTTCACGGTGACGCGATTGCCCGTGATGTCGCCGTCGCGCCCCAGAATGCGGATCGGCTTAAAGCCGAGCTTGCACTCGATGATGATCGTGATGTCGCGCGCCGACACCGAGAGCGCATCGCCGAACTCGCGGTCGAAGATCTCGGCCAAATCGCTCGGGCGCTCGACGAAGACGTGGTTGCCGTCGCTGGCGGCGGCAAGGCGCTCCATGAGATCCTCGTTGTAATCGAGGCCGAGGCCGATGGTTGAGACGGAAATGCCGCGCGAAGCGAGCCTGCGGCCAAGCGCGGCAAGCTCGTGCGGCGAGGATGGCCCGACGTTGGCGAGCCCATCTGATAATAGAATGACGCGGTTGACGTTGTCGTCGGACAGGAACTCCTCGACCTGCCGCCCGCCCTCCTCGACCCCGTCGTAAAGCGCGGTCGTTCCGTCTGCGGTGAGCCGATCGATGGCACGCTCGAGCCGCGCCTGCGAGCCGCGCAAGTGCGCAGCAGGGCTCAGCACATCGACGTTGTGGTTGTAAGCGACGAGCGCAATGGTGTCGTCCGACGACAGCCGCTCGAGCGCCACGCGCGCACCCTCCTTGGCCGCGGCGATGCGCGGCCCCTGCATGGAGCCGGAGCGGTCGATGACGATGGCGGCGTTGATCCGCGTGTGTCGCTCCCGTGTGGCGGCGGCGAGGCTCTTGAGGCTCAAGCGCAGATAGACTTTGCCGGGATTGGCTGTCGGCAGCACGGAGCGGCCGAGAGCGGCCTCGACCTTGACCTCGGCGGCCTGTGGCGAGGTGGTGAAGACGGGCAAAGCGAGCGGGAGGACAAGGCTCAGCGCGGCGGCTGCGCGGCGAATGGTCGACATGGTGAAATGGCTCCTCGTATGGAAATGCAGCGCCCACAATAGGTGCGCCCCGCGGCCAAAGCGGGCTCACGAGGTGGCAAAAGCGCGGCGGCAAGCTGAATGGCAGATGAAGGCGCGAGGCTGAGAGCGCTGCATCCCCTCTCCGCGCGAGCGGGGAGAGGGGACATTGGGTTAGTTCAGCGTCTTTCGGTCTTCGTCGTCGTCGTCGTCCTGTGCGTAGCTCACATCGCCCGGGCGCGGCGTCTGGTCGAAGTTCGCCGCTAGGCGGTGCCAAGATAGTTCACCACCGCGGCCATTGTTTCCGAAGGCATCCACCAGCTTCTTCGCGATGTCATAGAGCGCCTGCTGCTCCGTCGACAGGCTGCCAGATCCGGAGTCTGCCTCCATGGCCTCGATGGTCTCTCGAAGCACCGCCTCATAGGGGCCGTTGGGGAGCAGCATGAGAATGCCCCAACTGTGCTCGATCTCATCGACGGCATCTCTCAAGACCTGATGCTCCCAGTCCTGGCGCGGTTTCAGCCTGTTCAGCAAGAGCGCACGCGCGTTCTTGAACGACTCGCGCGCCTCCTCGTAGCGTGCGGCCAGTATCCTATCGAGCGCTTGATTGCTGCGGCGGACCCGTTCGAATGCCTCATTGGCGGCAATGGCTGCGCCAATGGCGGGTCCAGAAACCAACTCAAAAGAACTCAAGCTGAGGCGCAGTGCCTCCAGAAGATCGGCGATGTACTGCCATTTAAGCTCTTCAGCGTCGATGTCGTCCTCATTGGCCGCCAGCGGCAGCTGATGCTGAGGGTCGGGCCGATGCTCGATCGCCTTGGAGGGCTCCGTGATCGAGCCGCCGAACCGCTCGCCTTGCCCCGCTGCGCCGATCTGGGGCTGGCTATAGTCCATCATGAGGGTGCGCGCGCGAATGAGCGCCAGCGTCTTATAGAGGTCGCGGTGGATGAAGTAGTGCGAGGCATCCCGGCCGGCGCGCTGCACGCGCTCGAGCGTCGCGCCGGCGTTGAGCGTGTTGCGCACGGTGCGGATGTGCTCGGGCGCCACCTCGTCGAGCTTGATCTCGGCCGTGAAGCCGTGCTTCTCGCTGATGGGGTGCATGTAGTGCAGCACCAGCTCGGCGTTGTGGCTTAGGTTGGGAAGCAGCGCGACCCCGACGATCTTCTCCAGCTCCGCCAGGTTGACGTGGTGCTCGCTCGCCTCGAACGCCTTCTTGGCGACGACGGAGAGAAACTCGAACAGCTCCGAACGAATGAGATAGCGACGCTCTGCCTCGTCGTACTCGACGGCATGGATCGTGGTGCCCGCGTTGAGCACGCCGAGCACCCGCCCCGCGGTGTGGGGATCGAGCTGCTCGGGTCGCACCTCGGCCATGAAGCCAGAAATGTTGGTGATGGGGCGCAGCGCCTGCAGGGTCGTGCGCGCGGTCTCGAAGGTGTCGGGTAATAGCGCGTTCTCGATGATCGCCTCGAGCTGCTGGGCGGTGCGGGCCTTGAAGCTCGGCACGTCGGATAAGGGCGAGCGCACGGCGTTGGCGCCGAAGAGCCCCGACATGAACACCAGCGCGTCGATCGCGATGGCGATGGAAAGCGCTAGATAGGCGAGACGGTTGCCGTCCTGGAACGCGTTCCAGGTGACAACGAAGCGGTGAGCCTTGTCGTCGCGATTGAGCTCGGCGCTGTTGATCTTGGCGCGCAGCTGGTCGGTCTCCTTGCTGGGCAGACCGGAATCGGCGAGGCACTTGCGCGCGAATCCGAACAGCTGATCGGTGCTCTTATTGGCCTCGAGCCGCTCGCCCCCCGCGCAGTTGGACGCAAACGTCCTCGCGCCGGCGTTGAGGGCAAACATGAGGCTTGCGGCCTCGCTCGCCTGCTTGGGATCGCAGTCGATGCCCTTAATTTTGCCCTTGGTGACATCGGTGCTCGCCATGGCGCCCAGGAGCTGCGAGCACTGCTGCTGCAGGCTCAGCAAATGCGCCTCGTCCGGTTTCTGGCGGAACTCGGCCTTGGCCGTCTCCAATGCAGAGAGAATGCGCGCAGGATCGAGGTGTGTGCCTTCTTCTTCCGCGCCTGCGCCCTGCGCCAGCGCGATGCGTTGCTCGGCGGTCTGCGCCTCGGCCTGATAGGTCGCAAGGTCGCCGTCGATGAGGGCAAGCTCGCGGTCGATCTGGGCGAGGCGCGTTTCGACCGTGCTCAAGCGCTTTTTGGCGTTGTTGGTGCGCTCCTCGGCGATTTTGTAGGCGGCCTGCAGCTTGGAAAGCTCCTCCATGCGCTCGCGGTAAATCGGTCCTCTGCCGACCTTGCCGGTGCCTTCAACGCCCTTGGACTCCGCCAGCGCGTCAACGCGCTTGGCGTCGATTTCGCGCGCCTTGGCATCGAGGTCGCCCTTCTTTTGCGCATAGTCGGCCGCAAGCTCCGGCCGCTCCGCAGCGAGCCGCGACTTCTCCTCCGTCAGCGAGGTCTTCTTGGCGACAAGTCCCGCCTGGCCGCCCTGCGCCGAAGCGATGCGCTCCTGCTGCTCCTTGACGGTGCGGTTCTTGGCCTCGACTTGCTCGTTGAAATAGCGCTCGATCTCGCCTTGCGCGCCCTGAGCCGCCTTGGCGAGCTTCGTAAGGTGCTCGTCGTAGGCTTGCCAGCCCGGGCTCGCGAATAGAGCTTCGGCTTCGTGCGCGCCGCGCTTGTCGATTGTCTGGTCGATATCGGCGACGACGCCGGCGACCTGGTTCTGCGCGCGCAATTCGGCCGCGCGCACCCGCTCCGACTGCGGGAAGATCGCCGAGAAGAGCGAATCGAAGGAGAAGAACACCGACGTCGTCATGCAGGCGAGGAACATCACCCACAGCACCGCATTCTTGAGGATGACGCGCGAGCCCTGCAGATAGGGCTTGATGATGTCGCTCGTCGCATAGACGACGACGAGCGCCATGATGAGCAGGCCCACGACCGCAAGCAGCAGCTTGTCGCCGAGCCTGTTCCAACTAAAGTCCGCCGAGCTGGCGTCGCGCAGATCGATCTGTCCGGTGCTTTGCAGGGTGATCGCCAGAAGGGCTAGGAACAGCAGCACGCCCGTGACGCCGCCCAGCATCGCCTGCACGCCCTTGTTAATGCCGCGCGGGGCATTGGCGGAGGCTTGCTGGCTCATGCCGATCGCGAAGGTCTCGCCGATAAGCCAGGCGACGATCAGCATCACGCCCTGAATGCCGAACGTGATCATGAAGGACAGGAGCGGCTCTTGCGTAAAGTTCCGCATGCCGTCCCAGGTGGTCCAGCCGGAGGCAAGCGAGAGCACGAGGCCGGTGGCGCCCAAGAGCGCCAGGCGCCAATTGGACAGGATCGTTTCCTCGATCCGCCGCCAGACCGGTTTGCCGACCCTGGCAACGACGAACCATCCGAACAGGATCAGCGCCGTGTAGGTCGCCAAGTCTTTCCAATGCAAGGCGAGCCAATCGCCAAGCGAGCCGGCGCCAGCGGCCACGCCGTTGACGCCTTGCACTACATCCATTCGTCCTTCCTCCGGCCCAATGCCGACATCTGCCTTGCCTTTGCGCGCGTCGCCTGCGCCATCGCTCGTTGCACGATGGCCAAGTTCCCCGCCAGTTCACGGCAGGAATGCGGCGATCTCTGGCACTGGAGAGGGCTTGTCTCCGGGTCGGCGCAGCGAATCGATACAACAATTGGGGATTCGTTAGGGTTTGGGCAAGCGTCGAGCGGTCCTAGAGTGAAGCCGTCACGACGCCGAGGCCGCCCGAACCCGACTAAACGGCCTCGAACAACGCGGCAAGGCCCATGCCGCCCAGCACTCCAAGCGTTGCAACGCCAAGCTCAGGGCCCTTGCTCTCGCCGCGCGCCATGCGCGTGAAGAGGCGGCTCACCAGCACGGCACCGGCGGCGCCGAAGGGGTGACCGCGGGCAATGGCGCCGCCGTCGGGGTTCACGATGTCCTCATCAAGCTCGAGGGTCTGGACAAGGGCGATGGCCTGCGCGGCGGAAGATTCGTTCATCTCGATGACGCCGATGTCGGCCAGCTTGAAGCCGTTGCGGCGCGCATTCAGTCTTTTCATGGCTGCGATCGGAGCCGCCGCCTCGTCGTTCGGGGCGACGCCGCGCGCCGCCTGGGCGAGGAGACGCAAGGCGCGCGGTTTGCCGAGCGTGCCCCAAAGGCGTTCCGACACGACGACGGTCATTGCAGCGCCGTCGTGCATGGCGCTGGTATTGCCGGGGGTGAGTGTCCCATCGGGCCGCAGATAGGGCGCAAGCTGGGCCAGATCCTTGAAGTCGGGCTCGACCGCGCTCTGATCGCGCATCTCCTCTGCGTTGGTGCGGATCGGTACGATCTCCCCGACGAAACGGCGGGCCGCACGGGCGGTCTCTGCCTTCAGGTGCGTGCGCAGCGCATAAGCGTCCTGCTGGGCCCGACTGATGCCCGACCGCGACGCAAGAGCCTCAGAGGCTTCGATCAGCGGCGAAGCCTCGTGCTCCTCGGTTGCCCCAGGCTCGACGCTGATGAAGTGCGGCAGCTGGTACAGGGTTTTCGGCTTGGCCACCCGCCAAGGTGCGGTCGAGATTGCCTCGGCCCCGCCGGCGACGATGGCCTCGGCGTCACCCAAGGCGACCGCACGAATGGCCGTCAGGATGGCATCGAGGCCGGAGCCGCACTGGCGGTCGACGGTTGCGGCGCTCACCGTCTCGGGCAGACCTGCGGCAAGCGCGATGAGGCGGGCGGGGTTACCGCCTTGCGTGGCATTGCCGACGATGAGCTCTTCGATCTGCTCAGGCTTAACGCCGCTATCGTGCAGCGCAGCAGCCACAACCGGCACGCACAACTCCGCGATGCGCCGGCTCTTGTGAAGTCCGCCAACGCGGCCGATGGCCGTCCTTCGGGCCGCAATGATGTACGCGGGAACGTGGCGCATCGTCCGGGCTTGATCTCCTCAGAGCCAAGGGGAGACGGGGCGCCACGCGTTGCTGGCCGCCTTCTCCATTTGTTCTCTGCGCCGTTAGCAACCATATGATGGTGGCGGAAAAGGGAACGATCCCATGATGATGCTAGGGAGATCCGGCGGCGGCGCTATGCTCGATGCATGCTGTGGTATAGGATGGCGCAAACAGAAACGCTTGGGATGGAATACAGAAACGCTTGGGATGGAATAATGTCTGAGGCCTCAGTCAAACAGCATTTGCCGACGTCCCAGCACGATCGTCGTTTGGCCAAAGCCGTGGAAAGGGCCAGCCAGGCGTTTACCGACAAGAACCTGCGCTTCACCAAGCTTCGCCAGGATGTGTTCCAGGAGATCGCGGCGACGTACACCTCGATCGGGGCCTACGACGTTCTTGCCCGCCTTGCGGAGAAGGGGACGCGGCTTGCGCCGATTTCGATCTATCGCGCCATTGACGCCCTGCTCGAGGCGGGCGTCATCCATCGCCTGGAAAGCAAAAACGCGTATTTCGCCTGCCGCAGGCTCGACCATGCCACCGGACGGCGTCCGATCTTCCTGGCGTGCGAGCGCTGCAATGCCGTGCAGGAGGCCGACTCGGAGGGGATCTTTGAGACGATAGACCGCGTCTCGCGCGCGGCGTCGTTTCAACCGCGCGTCAAGTTCGTGGAAGTTTCCGGCCTCTGCCGCAGCTGCGCATCGAAAAAGGACTGAAGGGCCTATGGCCGAGGAAGGGCGAGTGGCGCCGGCCGCGACTGCGCGCAGCCACGATCCCGGCCATGATCAAGGTTCAAGCCGCCTTCAGGACACCTCTGCGCACGTCCACAGGGACAAGGCCGCGCCTTTCGACACCACAGCGCTCATCTCTGCGCGCGGGCTCACGGTCCGGCGCAACGGCCGCGAGCTTCTGCTCGACGTCGACCTCGACATCAGCGAACGCGAGATCGTGACGCTCATCGGGCCCAATGGCGCCGGTAAGACCACGCTCGTGCGGGTGCTGCTCGGGCTCGAGCGCCCCGATCGCGGCGTGGTGCGGCAACGCAAAGACTTGCGCGTCGGCTATGTCCCGCAACGCTTCGACGTCGATGCGGTCATACCGATGACGGTCGAGCGTTTCTTGATGCTGGGCGGCAACGAAACGCCAAGTCACGTCGGTGCCATCCTTGGCGAGGTCAATGCGAGCGATACCCGCCATCAGCAGCTCAGCCAGCTTTCGGGCGGCGAGCTGCAGCGCGTCGTGCTCGCCCGCGCGCTCCTGCGCCGGCCCAATCTGCTCGTGCTCGACGAGCCGGTGCAAGGCGTCGACTACAGCGGTGAAGCCGAGCTCTACAACCTGATTGCGCGGCTGCGCGACGATCACGGTTTCGGGGTGCTGCTCGTCTCGCATGACCTCCACATCGTCATGGCCAGAAGCGACCGCGTCATTTGTCTCAACCGGCACGTGTGCTGCTCGGGCGTTCCTGAGACCGTCGCCCAGCATCCCGCCTATGTCCGGCTCTTTGGCGCCGAGGCGGCGCGCGCCTTCGCCGTCTACCGCCATCGCCACGACCACAACCACGACATCGCCGGGCTGCCGCATTGCGCTACGGAAAAGGCGGCATCAGGCGATCGGGAGCCGGGAGGCGGCACACGTGCTTGAGCCCTTTCTGGTCCGCGCGCTCGTTGCCGGGCTCGGGCTCGCTATCGTCGCCGCCCCGCTGGGCTGCTTCGTCGTTTGGCAGCGCATGGCCTATTTCGGCGAGACGGTGGCGCAAGCCAGCCTCTTAGGCGTCGCTTTG
>Ga0315553_10000040_pt1 | contig 99078 bp, 89 predicted proteins | sample SalMarSW160140MG_FD_203099 | JGI IMG/M metagenome (GOLD analysis project Ga0315553, IMG submission 203099) | Salt marsh sediment microbial communities from the Plum Island Ecosystem LTER, Massachusetts, United States - Salt Marsh Sediment SW1601-40 ... | reverse complement strand
TACCGGGCTCCTCATGAGATCAGCATCCCAGAAGATCAGGAGGCGGTGCCGGAGACCGGTACCGAGGCGGATGCCCCCACGGTGCTGCGCCGCCATTCCCTGCGCTACGAGCACAGCATGTACAACTACGATTTCGAGTTCGGGGGGCAATTGTTAGCGGGCCGCGATATCCGGGTGGTGGATTGTGGCGATCTGATTCAGGTGCCGGGTGCGCATCAGAGCAATCTCGAAACAATCACCACCGCCATTCGGCATATCCTTGAACGCGGGGCAGTGCCCATAATTTTAGGAGGCGACCACGGTACTCCGATTCCAGTTCTACGGGTCTACAAGGACCGGGGACCTTTTTGCGTCGTTCAGATCGACGCCCATCTGGATTTCATCGACGAACGCAATGGCATCAAGGAATCCTACAGCAGCGTCGGCCGCCGGGCCGCGGAGATGTCCTGGGTCAGCGGACTGTACCAGATCGGTCTCCGGGGAGTAGGCAGCGCCCGGCAGGAGGAATTCGACGCCGCACGATCCCTTGGCAGCGTGATGGTTCGCGCAGAAGAGGTGCATCGCCAGGGCATCGACACGGTGTTGACCCGCCTTCCCGAGGCGCAGCAGTACTACATCACCATCTGCGCCGACGGGTTGGATCCATCCATCGCTCCGGGGGTACACTATCCCGAGCCCGGCGGTCTGAGCTACTTCGAGCTCGTTGATCTATTCCGAGGCATCGGTCGGAGAGGCAAGATCATCGGCTACGATTTTACTTCATGGGTGCCCGGGTTGGACGTGCGCAATCTTACAGCCATCTTTGCCAGCCGCTTGGCCCTGGTCGTGATCGGAGTTATGGCTCACGAGGGACAGATCGGGAGATCGGGGCGAGCGCCGATATATTGATGGCGCTCTGAGAAGTATTCTACGGGTCAGTGACCTATGCAAGAGGATTGGTCTAGTCCATTTTGTGAGCCCCCGCTTTCGAATTCGGTAAAGGGGGAAAATCCCCGGCCGCTGTAAGGAACTGCTGGGTGCCGCCTTCATCGTGGGTTGCCTCTCGCCGGTTTCGTCGAGCGCGGATTCCCCTCTATGCGAATTCACATTGGTCACAACACCCGTTAGGCCATCTGCCTCAGGCGTTTCTCGGTAGATCTCCGGCATGGACTATTGACGATTCTTCATTCCTACTTCAGGTGGGGCGTTTTCCCAAGTGTGGGTCCGGGATACGCGTCAATCCTTGAGCAGTTACGCCTACCTGGGGTCCAGCGAGAACCGTCGAGCCTTCCGTGATACGTATCTACATCCCAGTCCCGTCGGTTGCCAAATAACCTATCTCGAGCAAAGGGAGATCGGCTGTCCCACGCATACCGTTTCTCCGGTTCCCACGTTTTCCGATCTTGCCCGTAGACTTGCATTGAATACTATGGCGGCCTATGCATCGACACCGGAAGTATCATGGACACGACCAACGAACGAATTCTGCCCTTGAAGCAGCTAAGCTAAGATTGGATTTTCATCATCGTTTTTTCCGCCTTTGTGTTTACCTCGTTTGCGGCAGATCTGGTAAATGCCGTGATGAGGCCCGATCCTGAAAGCGGCTACTTCTGGGCGCGGGCGGTGTACAATGTGTACGCTCTCGGGAACGATCCCCTGCTAATTGCCAATCCCTTGTTCCTGCGGGTGATGACCGCCATCTCCGCGTATCTCTTCGGCCCTTTCTACATCGTACTGATAATTGCCTTTATCAAAGGGAAAAACTGGATGCGTCCCGGGTATCCCAATACGGGGAGATCATACACAGGGAGACCCGGCGTCTGGCCGGTATGGTGGAGAACATCCTGCTGTACTCCGGATTGGAGAAGCGCGTCCCCGGATCCGGGGCATTGGTCCCCGTAGATATCGGGAAACTGATCGCTGAGGTGCTCACCTCCCTCCGGGAACCGGCCAAAGAGGCACACTGCACGATTCGCCTCATAGAGAAAACCACCCCCACATCGATGCACTCGGATCCCGTAGCTCTGCGGTTGATCCTGGAGAATCTTCTGCTGAATGCGATCCGTCATGGGGTGGGCGCCGATGGAGGAGAGGATAATGAGGCGGAGATCCGCCTTATCGTGGATCAGAGAGTCTTTCACCACGGATTGATCATCACGGTTGAAGATAACGGTCCCGGGATCCTGTCCAGAGAGCAGCGCCGCATCTTCGAACCTTTCGTACGCGGGGAGGCGAGCGTGCGCGCACAGCGGCCGGGCAGCGGGTTGGGCCTGCATCTGGTAACGCGGGTCGTCCGGATTCTCGGCGGCAGTATCACCTTGGAAAGCCCCTATGAAAACACGATCGGACAGATACAGAAAGGGTACCGCTTTGTGGTAGAACTACCCGGAACTCCGGTTGGGAAAAACCACGCAGAAGATTCTGATCATCGAGGATGAGGAGGGCCTGGTCCTCAACCTGGAGGACCGCCTGCGCAGCGAAGGTTATCGGGTTTCCTCCCGACGAGACGGCAGGAGCGGTGAGAAGGAGGCCGGATCCGGACGCTATGACCTGATCATCCTGGATGTGATGCTGCCGCAGCGGGACGGCTTTCAGGTCTGCAAGAACCTCAGGGATTCCGGGGTGTCCACCCCGATTCTCATGCTCACAGCCAGGAGCACAACCCTGGATACGGTGACCGGGCTGCGCAGCGGGGCGGATGACTACCTGCGCAAGCCCTTCGAGATGGAGGAACTGCTGGCTCGAGTTCTGGCTTTGCTTCGTCGCACGCAAACACCCGGAAACAAAACCGAAAGCGGGATCTACAATTTCGGCAGGTTTTCCCTGGACACCAATCGACAGGAATTGCGTCGCGGCTCCACGCCAATCCCTCTCAATACACAGGAATACCGCCTGCTGGAGTTCTTCGTCCGCAATCCCGGACGAGTACTCAACAGGTACGAGTTGATGGATGAGGTCTGGGATTACGACTCGGTGACGACAACCCGTACTGTGGACGTCCACGTTGCCTGGTTGCGGCGAAAGCTGGGAGAGAAATCCCGCCCTCGCCACCTGATTACAGTACGGGGCAGGGGTTATCGCTTCGATGCGGAGTGACTGGTCGTACATCCGCATATTGCCGCTCGAATAATGATTTTACGATGAAGGGGAAACCGGCGGCTGCCCGCTCAAGGGGAAGTGGCAGGCCACCCAACGGCCGGGCGACAGCTCCCTGTAGACCGGTTCGTTCTGCCGGCAGGCCTCCCGGGCGTACGGGCAGCGGGGGTGAAATCGGCAGCCGGAGGGGATGTCCACGGGACTGGGGGTTTCACCCTTGAGCACGATGATCTTCCGTTGCACCGTCGGATCCGGAATCGGCACGGCGGCGAACAGGGCTTCGGTGTAGGGGTGATGAGGTCTCTCGAACAGATCGTCTGTGGCGGCCTGCTCGACCAGTACCCCAAGGTACATCACCGACACGCGATCGGCGATCTGCCGCACGCTGCCCAGGTTGTGGGTGATGAGCAGCATGGTGAGATCCAGCTCCCTACGCAGACGGGCCAGCAGGTTCAATATGCGGGCCTGGATGGAAACATCCAGCGCCGAGGTAGGTTCGTCGGCGATCAGAATCGAGGGGTTGAGGGCCAGGGCGCGGGCAATCACCACTCGCTGCGCCTCGCCGCCGGAAAGCTCGTGGGCGAAGCGCTCCGTGTGTTCCTGACCGAGATTGACCAGGCGAAGCAGCCGGTCCACGGCAGGCGCCACGTCCGGAGCCGTCTTGTGAACCCGAATAGCCTCCCTCAGCAGGGCCCCGACGGTGATGCGCGGGTTGAGTGAAGAGCGGCCCTGCTGAAACACTATTTGCAGGATCGTGGCAAGCCGAGCCCCGTATTCCCAGGGGCTCCTGCCAAACACCCGGATTTCTCCCCGGCTCGGCGTCAGCAGCCCCAGAATCAGCTTGGCCAGGGTTGTCTTGCCGCAGCCGCTCTCTCCGACCAGGGCCAGGACCTCCCCCGGGTACAGCGCCAGATCGACCCCGTCCACGGCGCGCACCCACCGGGTACCGGATATAAGGCGGGTGAGAGCATTTTTCGTGTACAGGAAACGTTTTTCCAGATCGATCGTCTCCAGCACCGGTTGTACCGCCCCAGGTGCGGAGGCCTGAGACTCCCGGTGGAGCCGGGGGTCTGCAGCGGTGCCTTCGGGGTGCTGCCTCCCCTTCCGGCGGCGCGGGTCAGACATAGTGACAGCTCACCCAATGCTCCGGTTCCAGCTCCCGGAGGCAAGGTGATTCCCGCAGGCAGCGCGGCCCGGCCAGATCACAGCGAGGCTGGAAGCTGCAGCCTGCCGGAAGACTGTCCAGCCGCGGTGGAGTTCCCCGGATCTCCGACAGCGGCCTCTTGACGTCGTAACGAGGGATGGCGGAGAGCAGTTTTTGCGTGTAGGGGTGCAGGGGATTGGTAAAGAAATCCATAGTACTGCCGTGCTCCACCACCCTGCCGGCATACATGGTGTATATACGGTCGCAGATCTCCGCCAGGATGCTCAAATCGTGGGTTATGAATAGCAGGGCTGAACCGCCGCGGATGACCTTGTCCTTGATCAGCTCGAGAATCTGCCGCTGGATGGTCACGTCCAGGGCTGTGGTGGGTTCATCGGCGATGACCAGTTGAGGGTCGGTGCAGACGGCCATGGCGATCAGCACTCGCTGTTTCATTCCGCCGGAAAGCTCATGAGGAAAGCTCCCGAAGCGGCGCCGTGACTCGGGTATGCCGAGACTGTCCAGCAGTCCAATGGTCCGCTCCCGCGCCTCCCTTAGCTCGACGTTCCCGTGGGCCGTGATGACATCGCATATCTGCCGTCCGATCGACACGGTGGGATTGAGGAAGCTCGAGGGGTCCTGGAAGATCAGAGCCAGGCGGGAGCCGCGGATGCGGCGCAGTTCCCGCTCCGGCAGTCGCAGGAGATCTCGGCCGTCGAAGCGGATCTCCCCGGCAACGGTCCGCCCGGGAGGGGGCACCAGCTGCAGAACGGCGCGGGCAAGGGTGGACTTCCCGCAGCCGCTCTCTCCGGCCAGTCCCACGGTCTCTCCCCGGCGGACATGCAACTCGACCTCTTCGACTGCCCGTACGGTGCTGTGCTTCAGCAGGAAATGGGTTGAAAGCCTGTCGATCTCCAGCAAACTCTGTTTCGACACCTCTTGCCTCCTTCCTATCGCTCGCGCCGGCGCGGGTTGAGGATGTTGCCCAGGCCGATCCCGAACAGATTAAACCCGAAGACCAGCAGGGCGATACAGATGCCGGGAAAGATGGTCATCCAGGGGCTGAGCAGGAGATAGCTCTTGCCCAGGGCCAGCATCGCTCCCCAGGAAGCTCGGGGCGGCTGTACGCCCAGACCGATGAAGCTCAGCGCGGCCATGTCGATGAGGGCATAGCCCAGGTCCAGGGAAAGCTGAACGATAATCACCGAGACGATGTTCGGCAAGATGTGAGCAAAGACGATCCGCACCGAACTGAATCGCAGCGCCCTGCAAGCCTCGATGTAGGGCTCCTCTTTGATGGACAGGGCCACGCTTCGCACCAGTCGGGCGAGCATCGGCATGTAGCTGATTGAAATCGCCAGGATCGCGTTGCGCATGCCGGGACCGAGCATGGCCACGATCACGATGGCCAGCAGCAGGTGCGGGATCGATATGATCATGTCCATAACCCGCATCACCGCCTCGTCGAAAGCACCACCGATGTATGAGGAAACCAGGGCAAGGGGAACGCTGATGGCCAGCTCCAGCAGGACCACGATGACCGTGATGGTGAAGGCGATCCGGCTTCCGTAGATGACCCTGCTGAACACGTCGCGGCCCACGTTGTCGGTTCCGAAGGGGTGGCGCCAGGAGGGAGGTTGATAGGTGGCCTCCAGGTCGATGGTGTAGGGATCGTGCGGGGCGATGAGGGGGGCGAAGATCGCCAGCACGGTGAAAAGCCCGATGATCACCAGGCCGGCGGAGGTGAGGGTGCTGGAGCGCACCCTGGCGAAGGCCTTTCGCAGCTGTCGTGACAGGAAGCGGGTCTGCTGCATCTTCACCTCCGGGCGGTATAGCGGATCCGGGGATCTAGGATCCCGTAGAGCAGGTCGACGAGAAAGTTGGAAACGACGAACACTATAGAGATGAACACAGTCACACCGAGCACGATCGGGAAATCCTGACGCAGGGTGGCGTCCACCAGCAGGCTGCCGATTCCGCCGAGACCGAAAACATACTCGATCAATACGGCGAAAACGATATAGGAACCGATCATGAATCCCGAGATCGTCAGTACCGGGGCCAGGGAGTTCTTGAAGACCCGGATAACGATCTTGGCGCGGGGCAGGCCCATGGCCCGATCCTTGACCACGTAATCCTTGTCCAATTCGTCGATCATGCTGGCCCGAAGCATGCGGAACAGCAGCCCCACGAAGGTCAGGGACAGGGCGGAGCAGGGCAGGATCAGGCGCTTCACGTCCAGGAATCCCTCCAGTCCCATGGGCGGCAGCCAGCCGAGCCACAGGGAAAAGATGATGATCAGCAGCAGCCCCACCACGAAAACCGGGGTCGAGGCGGTGATGATCGATAGGGTGATCAAAATGTGATCGATGGGGCGGCCCTCCCGCAGGGCGGCCGCCGCTCCGGTCGGTATGGCCAGCAGCAGGGTCAGCAGACCGCTGAGAACCACCAGCTGCAGCGACACGGGAAGGCGCTCCACGATGAGCCGGCTGACCTTCACGTCCCGGAAGAAGGACATTCCGAAGTCTCCCCGAAAAATCCCACTGAGCCACAGCCAGTACTGCACATAGAAGGGTTTGTCGAGGTTCAGGGACCTGCGAATCATCTCGATGCGCTCAGGAGGCACCTTGTGCCCGGCTGTCAGGGTCGTAACCGGATCGCCCGGCGCGGCCTGAAGCAGCAGGAAAATCACCAGCGAAACGGCTACCACCGTCAGGGTGGCGGTGATGATTCTGCGAATGATGAACACGAGGAGCTCTGCGCTCAATCTACGGCGCTCCTTTCTTCCTTGGAACGGAGGGTTTGTTTAAAACGGAGCCCGACGGGAAATCCTGTAGAGGATGTCCCGCCGGGGGAGAAAAAATGATCGACCGGATGATCTATTCAGCCAGCCAAACGTCCTGAAGGAAGTGCTGGAAGAAGAACATCGGCCCTGGGTTCAGTCCTTTGACCTTGACCGCGGAGGGCATTGCTTCCTTGATATGGTAGATCCACACCCGGGGAGCATCATCATAGACAATCTTGTTGACCTCCTGAAACAGCTCGGCCCTGCGCTCCAGGTCCGTTTCCGCGGCGGCCTGATCCAGGAGCTTATCCACCTCCGGATTGGCGTAGTAGGAGAAGTTGCAGCAGCCGTCCGGCGGGGTATTGGTCGAGTAGCAGAAAGGCACCAGGGTTCCCGCAGCATCGGGAAAGTCCGGGTACCAGAAGCTCATGGCGGCGTCTTCGTAGTTGCCCGCCTGGAGGTGATTCCACAGGGTGCTGGACTCTTCGGATACCAGCTCCACGTCGACGCCGATTTTCTTGTAGTACTCCTGGAGCACTACCCCTGTTTCGGCGTCGGGAGAGTTGGAGCCGATCAGCAGTTTCATGGAGAAACCGTTCGGGTAACCCGCCTGTTCGAGCAGGTCCTTGGCCTTGTCCGGGTCGTACGCGTAGGGCTGGCGAATGCCCGCGAGGGAACCGGCCATTTCCGGTGCGATATCCGTGATGGCCGGCGCGGCATAGCCGCGGGTGACCGCTTTGGTGATGGCATTTCGATCGATGGCGTAGTTCAGGGCCTGGCGCACCCGAACGTCACTGAAGGGCTCCTTCTTCATGTTCAGGGCCAGGTAGTAAACGATGTAGGTACCGAAGATGTTCGTGTTGAATCCCTTCTGGCCCTCTACCTGCTCGACGTTGGCGAAGGAGAGGTTGTAGACCATGTCCAGATCGCCCATGCGCAGGCTGCTCAGGCGGGTAAACTCCTCGAGGATGATCTTGAAGACAACCTTGTCCAGATAGGGTTTTCCCTCTTCCCAGTAGTCATCGAAACGGGTCAGGACCACCTGGCTGCCCCTATCCCAGCGCTCCAGCTTGAAGGGACCGGCGCCGATGGGGTTTTCACCCAGGCCGATTCCGTACTTGGCGATCGCCTCCCGGCTGCTCACTCCCGCCACAGGGGTGGCCAGTGCGTTCAGCACATCGATCACCGCCCCCGTCTTGATCTGCACGGTCTTCGCATCCAAGGCCTCCAGGCTTTCGATCGGATCCAGCATCCAGGCCATCGGGCTCTTGGCGTCGGGGTTCCGCGCGAACTCGAGGCTGGCCACGACGTCCACGGCTTCCATGGTTGTGCCGTCGTGGAACTTCACCCCGTCGCGGAGGTGCAGAATAATGGTGTTGCCGTCCTTGACATCCCAGGATTCGGCCAGTCCGGGGACGATCTCACCGCTCTCGTTGAAGCGCAGGACCGTGTCCCAGATGGCTACTGCCGTCAGGTTGTTGGAGGCATCGTAGGCCTGGTAGTAGGCGAGGTTCGGAATCGGCCTGTAGACACCGAAGGTCAGGGTGCCGCCTGCCCGGGGACCTGTGGCGGCCGCCGCACTCGGCTCTGCGGTCGGCTCCTTCTCGCCATTGCCGCCGGCGGATGCCGCAGCGGCCAGGGCGATCAGCAACACAAGGACGAACACAAGGGTTTTTTTCATGACAATCTCCTCAGTATTGGTTTTATTTTCCGAGGACGCTTCATACCTGGGATCAGGTGAGGTCGATCCTCGGCTTTCAATTATTCACTGCTCCCGCTTCACTGTCAAGGAACGTGAGTTCCGGCGCTGTAGGCCGATACGCCCGGATGCGCCTGACTCGCGATCAGTGTCCTTCGATACCCAACAGGCGGGCTATGTTGTCGTGAAAGATGTCTTGCTTGGCCTCCTGCGAAAGGTGGGTGGCCCGCACCCGCACGATTTCCAGGGCCATGTCCATGTACGGAGTACAGCTGCCGAACAGAACGCGCTCGGACCCGGCCGTTTCGACCAGCAGCTCGATGAAATCCCGGCGGTACACACCGGCCACGTCGAAGAGGACATTCGGGGTCTCCCGGGCAACCAGCAGGGAATCCTCGAAACTCATGCCGGAATTGTCCTGCTGCCCTCCGTGAGCCGCTATGAACAGTGTGTCCGGGTGGCGCTCTGCCAGCTCCTGGACCTGGAGCGGGTGGGAAACCACCGGAAAGCCGGCGGATATATAAACCGGTACCTTCCCCTCCAGCGCCCGGACAACCCCGTCGACTTTGGGCGAGTTGATCGGGCAATTCTCTTCCCACGGGTGGAGGTGCAACCCTTTAAGTCCGTACTCCTCCACGGCCCGGCGCGCCTGCTGCGGTGCGCGGCGCTCCAGGGGGTTGACCCGGGCGAAGCCTAGCAGACGAGGCTCGCCGGCCTGAAGTGCGGCCACGCGTCGGTTGGCCGCGTCCATATCGAAGTCCGGCGGCTTCAGAGGCCTGATCACTGCAGCGCTTACACCCAAAGCCTCCATGGTTTCCAGCAGCCTGCCGGGCTCCAGGGAGTTCTCATAGAGGGACTGACCTACAAACACGTGGGCGTCGATCATGTTTCATCCACCGTGATCTTGAGCTGCAGCATGCCGGCGATGTTGCGCCACAGCACCCGCTGTTCGATCTCCTGCGGTAGCCCTAGCATGCGGATCTTCTCCAGTTCCGAGATCGGATCTCCTGCGGGGCTGTCGGAAGCGAAGACGACGCGCTCGGAACCGAGGGCCTCGATAGCCCGGCGAATCGACAGCGGATAGGGACAGGAGGATGTGTCCAGCACCAGGTTGGACCAACGCTCAGCGACCCGGATGATTTCCTCGGCGTGAAAGTAGCCCCCGAGGTGACAGATGATCGTGGTATCCGGGCACAGGGCGGCGGCCTTGCCGATCTGCAGGGGAAGGGCCGGCACCGCGTCGCCGCAATGGATGAACACGGGTACGCCCAGCTGCCCGGCGGTGCGAATCAGCTGTACGCAGCGCTCGGCGTAGGGCTTGACCAGGTTGGAAATGGGGTGGAGCTTCAAACCCCGCATCAGCGGGTTTCCTCCGATTACCCGCTGCAGCAGCTCCACGGAGCTTTGTCCGAACTTCGGGTCGATCCTGGCAAAGCCGATCAGACGTTTGGGATAGGCCTCCAGGTAGCCCTCGAGGTTCTGGAGCCCTGGGGACGGTCCGGGTTCATCGGAGTATGAGGTCACCACCGAGATATCGATTCCCGCCTCGTCCATCAGAGCGATAAGCTTCTGCGGTGGATCATACCAACCCCAGATATCGTTTTCATCAGCGTGGGCATGAGCATCGATGACCATGGCAGTGAGTTTACAGCCTGCTGAGTTTCGCTGCAACCATCCGGCGCTTCACCTCTCCGGGTCCTCACCACCGTTGTATCGGTGGGTTTGTCTTTCTAGCCGCAACTGTTACAGTGAAGGCCAGATGGAGATACGATTATGCATGGCGAAATGATAGAACTTCCTACGGGGGCTACCCTCCATTTCGAGGAAAGGGGTGAGGGCGAGCCGGTCGTTGTGGTCCACGGGCTGCTCGGCACCGCTCGCGACGAGCTTGGCGAAGTGATCGACTGGCTGTCCAGGAGCCATCAGGTTTTCGGGCTGACCTTGCGCGGCTACGGCTCGTCCCTGCCGAAACCGCGGCGCTTCCCGGCCGACTTCTACTATCGGGACGCCGAAGATGTGGCGGCTTTTCTGGATGCCCGGCGGCTGGCAAGTGTGCATTACCTCGGATTTTCCGACGGCGGGGAGATCGGGCTGATCCTCGGCGGCCAGCATCCCGATCGATTCCGCTCGATCACCGTCTGGGGAGCCATCGGTTTTCTCGGCCCGGAGGTGCGCACGGAGGTCCGGAAGTACTACCCAGCCACGTGGGTCACTGAGGAGATCAAGGCGAGGCACGGAATCGGAGATCCGAACCCGCTGATCAAGGAATGGGTAGAGGCGATCGTGAGCATGGTCGACGCCGGAGGAGACATCAGCCTTCATCTGGCCGACAGGATCCGGGCTCCGCTCCTGCTGATGCTCGGGGAGACCGATTACCTGAATCCCCCGGAGTACGCCCGCCTGCTGGTCGAGCGGGCCGCACACGCCCGTCTGGAGATGTTCCCCTGCGGCCACGAAATCCACGATCAGCAGCCCGAAGAATTCCGCCGGGTGGTCGGCGAGTTTCTGGCCTCTGTGTCAGGCTCTTGATTTGGAATCCTGAAACACAACCCGGCCGTTTTTATTGACCACCCGCACGGGGAAGCCTTCGATCTCAATATCTCCGTAGTTGTGCCCGGCCTCCCCGGGATAGACGCAGAAGGAGTTCAGCGGCCCGCTTCCCGTATTCACGGTTCGATGAGCCCAGAACGGCGGCACGTAGACCAGGCGCCCGGGAGCGAAGCTCTCATGCGCCTGCCCGCCGCTCGGAGTTTTCATCAACATGTATCCTTCGCCGCACAGGCACAGGTATATCTCGGCGGTTTCCGCTACCGTGTGGTAGTGACCCTTCGTCATGAAGTACTCCGCCCCTATGGTTCCCGGTTGGGTGGAGCTGATGCAGAAGCGGAGGTGGCCGTACTTTTCGGGCACCCGTTTCTCGAAAACCTCGTAGTGCACGGGATCTCCGTCAGCGATCAACCGCTCCAGGGCCGCCTCATCGGCGTAGTAGCCCCTCATATCCGAAGCCCTGCGGACCAGGTGGTTGTCGGGATCCTTCATGATCCCCCGTACCAAATCGAACTCCACTCCAAAGGGCTTCATTCTGTTCATTTCCATCGCTTTGTCTCCTGGCTGTCTGCCTCAGTTCATCCGCCGGAAAGAACGGGGAACAGGGTTATCACATCACCATCGGCCAGCCGTTTTCCGGTTTTCTCCGGAAACTGCAACCATCCCCTCCCGTTCAGCGTGGCCATTATGCTGCTGTCTCGAGGGGAAAGAGAGTGTCTGCTTCGGACCCAGCTTTCAACATCGGCCAGGGTCGATCCCTCCGGCAGCTGAATCTCCTCTGCTTTCCGGCCGGTCCTGTCCCTGACCGCAGAGAGATACTTGATCCGGACTCTGATGATTTCCCCTCGATCGTTGTCGGCACTCTCCATAGGGCGGCTAGACCAGGTCAGTCAAACCCAGCCTCTCTATCGTGTCCTCCCGAACCACTCCCGAGTCGTTCCAGCCCCGAGCCTGATAGTATTCATCCAGCATCGTGTTATACATGTCCCGGGTGAGCACCCGTCCTTCGGTGGGACCGTCCGGGATCGCCTGGGTGGTGATCCGCTCCGGCAGCTGGTCCTCACCCCGTCGTATTCCTTCCCGGTTGAGGATCAGACGTTCCAACGTGTAGATCCTGGCCCCGATCGCCATCAGCTCGGGCATGAAGTCATACCCGGTGGCGGCCTCCATGACCCCTCCCTGAGGATCGTCAGAGAATCCCATGGATCCGCGCACCACCGTACACAAGCCGAGGCTGTCCACATAGGCTCGATTGTCCTGGATGGACTTTACCAGTCGTCCCTTTCCCGCCAGGGCGTAGCGATCGTACTGTCCGCTCTGGAGCTCCGCCCGGATAGTCCATCCCCCGACGTTGTGACAGGCGCCGCGGTTGGATGTCCCGTAGGTGAGCCCGTTGCCGTGGAATCCCCTCGGGTCATACGCTGCGAAGGGCATGCCCTTTACTTCGAGAATGTAGGGACTCCACTCCGGCTTCTGCCTGAGAACCTGGTACATTCCTTCGGCCAGAAGATCTCCTATCGCCCTGCGGCTGCCGATGAGCTCTATAATAGAAAGCAGTGCGCCGGTGCTCCCGAATCGTGCTTCGACTCCGTCCGTATCCGCTTTGTCGATGAGGCCCCGTTCGTACAACTCCATGGTCAGGGCAACGGCATTGCCGGCCGACATGGTATCCAATCCTATTTCGTCGCACAGCTGATTCGCCTTTATAATCGCCCCGAAATCCGAAATGCCGCAGTTTGGTCCGAGGAGGCCTATGGTCTCAAACTCCGTCCTGGCCCGCGCTCCCTTGTAGGGCCCCTCCTTGACCACACAAACCTTTCCGCAGGCAACCGGACAGCGGAAGCAGGCGTAGTTTTTTTCCCAGTACTGCGATCGCATGACCTGGGCGTCTATCTTATCGGCCTGCTCGAAGAAAGCTGCCTGGAAGTTCCGGGTCGGCATGCATCCCAGATCGTTGATTATTTCGATGTATTGGGCTGTGCCGTACTTCGTATGATTGGCCCGGGAGCTCTTCAGGTTCTTTACCGCAGCTGTTCTGATTTCGGCGACCCTTTGCTCATCGGCTACGGGGACGGTCCCGGTTCCTCTCACGGCGATTCCCTTCAGCTTCTTCGAGCCGAGAACCGCTCCGGCTCCGCCTCTGCCGAATGCTCGGCTGTCGACGTTTATGTAGGAGATGCGGACCAGCTTCTCCGCGGCCGGACCGATAGAGAGGGTGCCTCCGCCACTGCCGCCGCTGCCTCCCAGAGCGGCTCGAAGCTCCTGCCGGGTTTGTTCGGTAGAGTACCCCCTCCATGAACCTGCCTCTTCAAAGGCAACCCCCTGGTCCGTAATTAGGAGGTACGTCCACTCCCTGGCCTGTCCTTCTATGATCATCCCATCGAAGCCGGCCGCTTTCAGCTGTGGGCCGAAATCTCCGCCGCAGTTCGAGCACATATACATACGAGTTTCAGGTGATTTGGTAGCCAGCTGAAACTTCGTGGTGGAAGGTAAGGGCAGACCGGTCAGAGGACCGGCAAAGAAGATCAGTTTATTCGCTCGATCCAGGGGATCCACATCCGGCCCGATTTCATCGAAGTAATACTTGGCGGCCAGACCTCTTCCTCCGAGCAGGCTTTTCAGGTGCCTTTCATCGATCTTCTCCACGGCGGACCGCCTCGAGCTGAGATCGATGCGCAACAACCGTCCCCGGTACGCTCCCTGAAACATCACTCATTCCCCCGCTTCGATCTGCACTTCTATGGCGGAGCCGAAGCCCCCGAAAGCCTCCACTGCGCCGGTGAACTTCCCCAGGGGCGCCACCGCGGAGGCGGCCCTGGGCCGCTCATCCGTGCTGGCAGGGGTCGGACCGAAGAAGAAGCACAGGGCGCTTCCCGGAGGCCAGTAGGCGATCTCCCCGACCTCCACTAGTTCGCGGGCGCTGTCATCGAGGGCGATCGCCAGGCCGCAGTCCCCGTAGTACTCCTGCCCCCAGCGGGACATCCGCAGCTTCATGGGAAGCGCCTCAAGCAGCTGTTTTGCCGCCGGGCAGTCGCTCAGCTCGGCGCAGAACAGCTGATCCCCGATCTTTACCGATATTGCATCGCTCATGGTAGTTCATCATACCCGATACGGTGGAATTCTCAAAGCTACCCCGCAAACCTACCCGGCAAAACGGGCACGGGCCAACTCCTCCACCTCTCCGAGCCCTCGGTTCAGCGGGGCGAATAGCTCCGGATCCCGCCGGCCCAGGGCACGAAGCTCAGCCAGAGTCTGCTCGAAAGCGTCCCGGTACTTGCGGTGGGCAAACTTGCGCAGCAGCCGGAGGATGCGCTTCTGAAGGGCCGCTCCGTCCCGCGGCGTCTGCCGACCGGCTTCCAGGATCTCCAGGAGCGCCAGGATCTCCTGCCGGCTGTCCGTCAGCTCACAGGCACCGAGTCCCTGAAGCAGCCGCCGCAGTTCCGCCGGCTCACAGCGGTCGGCCTGCGCCAGGAGGAGTGCCGCGGCCTGCGGAGCGAAGCGGTACAGCTGCGGCATGGGCAGAGGTACGATCTTCCCGCCCAGGGTGACCGGAAGCGAATCTTGGCGGCCCGCGGGGAGAGAGAACAGGCTCCGCACCTTGCCGGGACAGAAGGAGCGCTTCAGCATCACCGCCAGCCTGTTGGCCAGCACGGCCCGCTCCAGCCGCCGGCGATCCGCCGGGGATGTGGAAGCGCTTCGGTCCAGAACCAGAACGAGCTCGAGGTTGTGCACCTGCCGGGAGAGGCTCTGTCTGCCCCCCCGGTACATCACGTACTCGTTGCCGTGAAGCTCGACCCGGCCCTGGGAACCCATGAGCTCCACCAGCTCCTCGAAGGGGATGATCCCCTCCGTGTTGTAGCTCAACACGATATGGCGGGCGTCTATTCCCTCCAAAAGCCGGCGGAAAGCCTCTGCGGCGCTGCGGCGGTAGCAGAAAGACGAGCGGGTCCTGATCCAGTCCCGGCGTATGCCGGCCTTGTGTATGAGCCGGCCGTCCCCGCGAAGCTCGTTGCTCACCTCCGGCCGGTCCCACAGGGCAATCGTATTGAGCAGGTGATAGTTGGATCCGTACTGATGCTGATTGTAGGGAGGGTCGAGGTAGCAGAGATCTGCGGTTCGGGAGCGTACAAAATCCACCGCGTTCTCACAGCCGACCTCTGCATATTCCGGGCTGTCGATCAGCACCGGCATCTGTAGACGGATCGGGTTCAAGATCCTTCCCAGGGCGTCCCCGGAGTGCCCGCCGAAGCCCTTGTGGCAGGCCTTGAACACCCCGGAGGTGTTGGTGTGGGTGGCGCATTGATAGAGGACAGAGGCCAGGAGCAGCATCTTCTCCTTCAGGAAAGCCTCCCCCTGCCCCCCCGCGGAGCCCGGATACAGCGCTTCGATACGGCTGCGTACCGCGTCGATGATCAGGGCGTTCTCCCGGGTGTAGAACAGCCGCTCCCTGCGGTAGTCCGCCGTGTCGGTGCTGGCCGGCGCGTAGTGGCGGGAGATGTAGCGATCCTTTTCGGCCGGCTCGCCCAGGGCGTTGAGCTGCTCCAGGATGCCCCCCGGACCGCCATGGTCCGGGAACAAGTCCAGGGCCTCACTTTGCCCGATACCCAGATGCGCGTAGTTCAGCACGTAGGAGTAGTACTCCCAATCGTTGGCCAGCACCCGGCAGCCGAGGAAACGGGCCAGCCGGCTGACGCTCCCGGACCCGGCGAAGGGGTCGAGGAACACCGGGGTGAGGGTGTGGCTGTGACGGTCGCGACCTTGCCCTCCGCCCCGCAACAGCCGGCCGAACACCCGATACAGAAGCGGCAGCAGGCTGCGCTTGTTGCCGATATAGGCGATGAGCTGTGTTTTGAGATAGGGGTGGTCAAGGCGGGCGTCCTTCGTCTCGAAGGACAGCACCTCCTGCCGTGCAGACCGTCTCATATGTTGACTTTAACGATCAATTTTCCTATGTTCAACAAGATGAAGACAAGCACCGATACAGCATCGGTTGGGCAACAATCCGAGGCAGAAACGGTACAGCCGGTGCGCCGGGGCGTTGCCCGTATGATCGAAAACATCAAATCCGTCATCTACATAGATACCCGCAAGCTCGAGTACATCATCGCCGCCCAGATCGCCGGCGGTCACGTGATGCTGGCCGACGCCCACGGAGTCGGAAAGACCTCCCTGGCCCGCGCCCTGGCCGGCTCGATCCGCTGGGTGAAGGACGAGGCTCTATCCAACGCAGCAGACAATCAGGGGATCAAGCACTTCAGCCGCATCCAGTGCACGGTGGACCTGCTGCCTCAGGATATCCTCGGTTTCAGCCGTTTTCTCGGCAGCTCCAGCCAGCTCACCTTCATCCCCGGTCCGATCTTCTCCCACTACGTGCTCTGTGACGAGATCAACCTGCTCACCCCAAAGACGCAAGGGTCCTTCTTTCAGGCCATGGAGGAGCAGACCGTGACCGTGGAGAGCAACACCTACGAGTTGCCGGATCCGTTTTTCATCATCTCGACGATGAACCTCAAAGGGGTGCACCTGTTCCCCCTGCCGGCTCCCCAGCTGGACCGCTTCATGGTCCAGCTGTCCATGGGCTACCCGGATTCCCGGGACGAGGCTTCGATCATCAAGCAGCACGGAAGAGATGATGCCTGGAGCCGTTTCGCCCCGGTGATCACCTCCTCAGAGATGCTTCAGTGGCAGCGGTTGGTCGACGGCGTGAGCATACACAGCGACATCGTCGACTACATCGTGGCCTGCGTCCGTCAGACCCGGCATCACCCCGATGTCCTGATGGGCGCCAGCCCCCGAACCGGAGTCAAGATATCCCGATTGGCCCGGGCCCTGGCCTTGCTGCGGGGACAGGACTACGTCACGATCGATCTGGTCAAGGAGATCTTTCTGCCCGTGGTCTCCCATCGTCTGGTGATGCAGGATGCTTCCCAGTCATCCATACCCCTTCTGGAGGAGATCCTCAAAACCGTACCCGTCGGCGCATGAATGACCCCGTGGCAACGACCCGCAGTCCTTCCATCCGGCTGACCATCCGAGGCTGGCTGCGGAGTTTTCTCTTCTACTATCCCTTCACTCTGGCCGGTTCTCTGCTGCTGGGGGCGTCCTTGTACCTGATGGGACGGAGCCTGGCCCAGGACAACCCCTACGGCGTGCTGCTGGCCCTGGCGGCGCTGGCGGTTCTGGCCGCCCTCGGCATCACGGCCAGGTTTCAGGCCAACCTCTATCGGCGGCGGCAGAGCAGCTGGCACTGGGATTCCTCCGCCCCCCTGTACGCCCGACGGCCCGGTCTGTCCCAGGCTCTGATCACCGAAACCCTGCGGACCCTGCCCTTCTTCCGCGTTCATTTCGCCCTCAGGGGACCGCTCAGGGTGGGTCGAAAGGCTTCCCTGAGGATACAGCGGGAGATCTCTTTCGCCGAAGGCGGGCGCCACCCGATCGGCCTCTATTTTCCGCTCTGCGGCCTTTTCAGCTGCACCGGCCGATTCGCTGTGCGGGACATCTTCGGTTTGAGCCGCGCCCGTTTCGGGGAGGAGCTGTTGCGGAAGCTCGTGGTGCAGCCGGCCCCTTTCACTCAGAGGAGCATCCCGCTTCCGGAACCTTCTGTGGGCTTCGAGGAGACCAGCCGCAAACGCAGCTCCGATGAGGAGAAGTACTACATGCGGGAGTACCTGCCGGGAGACCGTTTCAGAGACATAAACTGGAAGGTCTCCAGCCGTCTCGATGAGCTGATAACCCGCATCTCCCCGGTTACCCAGGAAAAGACGACGATTCTGCCCGTGGTGCTGCGCAACTTCAGGGACAGAGAGGCGGACAGCGTCGAATCCATCATCCACCTGAACGTCATCAAGAGCTGGCTGATGGCTTTCCTGAGGATGATGAAGCAGGAACACCCGGAGATGCAGTTCCGCCTCACCTCAGCAGGCGGCAGCTGGCTGCTTCGCAGCGATGAAGATATCGAGCGCTTCGGCTGGGAGCTGCCGGCCCTTTTCTTTCAGAGGGATACCGGTCCGATCTTTCAAACCTCGCCGGAGGAAGAGCTGTTCATCTTCTCCACGGCTTTCGATCGGGGCTTGCCCGCCTTTCTCTCCTCCCAGGTTCAGGCGCGGCAGTACATCTTTCGCACCGGCGTGGCCGAGGATGGGGGGCAGAGACAGGGAACCAGAGTTGTTGTGTTTCAAGGAGGATGTGCCTGTCTGCCCGGATCCTGGATCCTGCGCAGGGAACCGAGACTCGAGGCGCCCCACCTATCCTCTCCCGCCTCCGGCAGGCTGGAGGAGCAGCTGTTATCCGTGAGGGTACTGTAGATGAAGCATTTTCTGTTCTTTACCCGGTTAGCCCTGTACCTGATCACACTTTCTCTGCCGATCCTGCACCCCGCCATCGTCGTGCCCTACGATCGGGTGGGTTTGATCTTCGCGTTCCTGCTCGTTCCCGCCGAGATGCTGATCTGCTTCTATCTGTCTGCGCCCCGCTTTCGCATCCGCACCTGGCTGCTGGCAGCCGTTGTCCCCATCGTATTGTTCGTCCTCTTCATCTCAGGATTCCAGCTGTCCACCCTGTTGTACGCCCTGGCCGCGGTGGCGGTCTTTGTGCTCACCGCGCTGGTGTTCAAGACCGACGGGCTGGGCCGATCGGTGGCCGTCCTGGAACCGTTCCTCCTGGGCCTGATCGCCTACCGTATCCTGAGTTTCTCCAGGGCATCCGAGGAGCTGGCCCGCCAGGCCAGCGGCATCACTCAGGTTATCCTGATTCTCATCCCCCTGGCCTTTCTCCTGCACGGGATCGTGCTGTACCTGAGCGTCTTTCACTCCCGAAGCAGCAGACGGGGCCTGCGGGAGGTGGTTCTCTTTCTCCTCGTCGCCGTGCCGCTGTTCCTGGTGGTGAGCTTCATCCTGCCCCCCGACTTCGTCAGCCACTCGATCTCCCTGAACCGGGTCGAACGGGATATCGAGCCCGAACCGGTACCGCTGGATGAGCGGGGGGAAGGCTGGCCCGGTGGAAACCTGCGTTCCGACGATCAATGGGGGGAGATGCTCGGCGAGCTGCCGGGAGATCAGGGCGGGAGCAATGGCCTGGAGGGGATCCCTTCGGATCAGTGGGACGAGGCGGGAGTGGGCCAGGGGTCGGAGAGCAAACAGTACGCCGTGATGGTCCTGGCCAGCCCGGTGCAGCCGGTGTACGCGGCGGATGCCTATTTCGGGGAATTCGATCCGGAAGCGGGCTTCCTGCTGTCCCGGGGAAACCCCCTCAACGAGCTCACCTATCTGCGCTTCCTGGAGACCTGGAACAACCCGGACCGGCCGCTGGAGCAGCTGCGCCGGAACACGGAAATCACCTATTTTTCGACACTGCCGGAGCGCTACCTGCCCTTCCGCCCGCTGAGCATCGAGCCTACGGTGCTCAAGCGGCAGTACAATCCCTTCCAGTATTCGTACACCGCCACCTCCCAGCTCAGCCGTTCGGGACCCCGGGATTGGGCCGCCATTCCCGACCTGAGCCCGGAGCAGCGCAGCCGTCTCGAGCCGTTCCTCCAGATTGCGCTGCCCGAGCAACGTCGGCAGAGCTTCCTCTCGTATCTCGATCAGGCCCTGGGCGACACCACCGGCTACTGGGGGCGCATCCAGGCGATCCTGAAGAGCTTTTCCACCTTCCAGTACGATATCGGCTTCGATGACGACACCTCGGTGGCCAGGATGGAACGATTCCTCGTGGACAAACGGATGGGGGACTGCACGGAGTTTTCCAACACCTCGGCTATCCTGCTGCGCCTGGCCGGTGTTCCGGCCCGGGTGGTGACCGGCTACCTCGCCTCCCGGGGTCTGCAGAGCTTCGCCCACCTGCGGGGTTTGTTCATGCTGCGGGAGGCGATTCCGGAGCTCCAGGAGCACCCCTTCGGCGATCTGTACCTGGTGACCACGGCCCAGCGCCATTCCTGGGTTCAGGTCTACATCCCCTCCTTCGGCTGGGTGGATCTGGAATCCACCGCCTACGCGCTTCCCCCTCCCCCCGGGCGCAATCCCAACGACATGAACGTGGTCATCCCCCTGATTCAGGGTGAACAGCTGCGCCGGGAATTCCGCTTCCCCTGGCTCCTGGCTCTGCAGTTTCTCCTGGCCCTGACGGCGCTGACCCTGCTGGGGATCTACGTCTTCCGCTTCGCCCGCAAGACCCACCTGAGACGGGTGAGCCGCCGGGAGGACCTTCGCGCCCTCAAGGCCCTTTACACCCTCCTCCTCATCCATCTGGCCGAACGGGGCTGGGAGGTGAAACGGCCCTTCCTCACCCCTAGGGAGTACGCGGGGGATCACCCCGAGTTGAAGGATTTCGCGGAAATCTACACCGTGCTCCGTTTTCGCGAAAATCTGGAGCCGGCGGAGCGAAAAGAGGCCTGGACGGCCCTGCGGGTCAGCTACCGGGCGCTTCTGGCGGCGAGCCGGCGCCCCGGCCTGCTCGCCGCCCTGCGGCGCGCCTTCAGCCTGAAGGGATTGTACTACTCATGAGATCCGCCCCGATCGGTCCGCAGGTCCGCCTGCCCTCTGTCCGCGCCCGCCGCGGCCTGATCCTGCTCGGCCTCTGCGCCCTGCTGGCGCTTTCCGCCTGCCGCCACCGAAGCGATTGGGTGATGTTCCGGGGCCAGCAGGGGCGGGGCTACACGGCCAACACGCTGAGGCCGCCCCTGGCTGCAAAATGGCGGCTCCAGCTGCAGCTGCAAGCCGAACCAACCTACGCCTTCAACAACCCGGTAGTCAAGGGCAACACCATCTACTTCGGTTCCACAGACGGGAATTTCTACGCCCTGGATATCGAGAGCGGCTACATGAACTGGGTCTTCAAAACCCGGGGAGCGATCAACTCGATCCCCTTCGCGGATTCCCGGAATGTATATTTCGGCAACAACGCGGGCAAGCTCTACGCGGTTTCCCAGGAGGACGGAAGGGAGGTCTGGTCCTTCCAGACCGATTCCACCGTGCAGTCGTCGATCGTCGGCTACGAGGACTTCATAATCTTCACCAGCGACGGCGGCACCGCCTACTTCGTGAACCCTCAGGGGGAGCAGCTGTTCACCCTGCCCAACCCTGTCTGGCACTACAACACCTTCCAGGTGTACGAGGATGTACTGTACTTTGCCCCCGGACCGCCGACCCGCCCCCACGCTTTCGGCGCCTTCGACCTCAAGGACCGAGCCTACCTGTGGATCCTGGACACCTCCCAGTTCCAGGCCGTCTGGTACTCCTTCCCCGCCCTCAAGGGGGATCTGCTGTACTTCTCCACCGCCACCTACCGCGGAGAGTACTGGGATTTCAGCTACTACGCCTTTCAGCGGGAGACCGGGCAGATGGTCTGGCAGTACTCGGATCTGTCTGATTGGGGGCAGATGTACCGGGTCGACTCTCAGCGGATGTTCAGCGAAAACATGAGACTCCTCGACTACCTGGCCCCGGCTATCTGGCGGAACCTCGTCATCTACACCAGCGGGGACACGCTGGTGCGGGCCTTCCGGGCCGGAAACGGCACCCTGGCCTGGACCCGCGCCTTCGACAGGCCCACCACCAGCGCACCGACGGTTGCGGGCAATCGGGTGTACTTCGGGATCGAAGGCGACGAGGCCTATCAGGCCGGCATTCCCGGAGGGCAACCTCCCCGCCTGGTATGCCTGGCCGCCAAGAACGGCCGCCTGCTCTGGGAGATGGAGCTGGAGGGGGCGCTGCTGAGCGCACCCGTGATCGCCGGCAGGTGGATGGTCTTCGGCACGGACCGCAACTACTTCTACGTGCTGGAAGAGGTTTACTGAGGCTGACGCCGGGCCTCACGAATTGAACCCTCCTACCAGGTGCTGCAGATTGAGCGGCAATTTGGTGAGGGTATCTACGCGCCGGTCGTACTTGCCGAGGGTTTTTTCGATCACTATGTAGTCCAGTCCGGGGATGATCACCTCATCCCACCTGTTGCCCACACCCCGGATCGCTACATCGAGCATGGTTACGATCCGCTTCCCGAGGGGTTGCTCGGAGTTCAGAGTGATCGCACCGTAGAACTCCTGGCATTCCGTGTAGCCCGCGTTGTGGGTGCCGGTGTAGGGCTTCTGGCGAACCAGGTCGATCTTCTTCCCGATCCGTCTGCCGACCTCTTCTTCCTTCGACTTGAAATAGTCGACCAAAGCCTGTTCCTGGTACTTGGCGGGCAAACGCTGCTCTGCCACTCGAAGGTACGCCTCGTAGCCCGTCCGGTAAGCTTCTTCTACGAAATCGAACCAGTAGCGCTGGTCTTCGGTGACCTTGTCGGGAGAACCGACGCAGACAACCGAGGCGCGCTCGCAGGCGGTGAGGCCGTCCCTCTTGGGCCCCACGCCAATATGAACAATGTCCCCTTCGGCGATCGGCCGATTCAGAGCCTTGCCGATAAGGCTGCGGTTGGCCTCCCCGGCGTTGACCATGATATCGAAGCCGAACTGTTCAGCCCCCAACTCCTGCGCGATCGCATACCCCCATTGGGAGACCTGGGTTTCCAGCATCCCGGGTTTGAGAACCGCTAGCATGCCGGTGAGCATAACGTCGCAGATGAGAGCGGCCTGCTCGATCAGGGCCATCTCCCGCTCCGACTTCTCGTATTTGATCCTGTAGTACAGCTCCTGGGCATCGACGACCGCCCGGCTGCTGCCGAGGTATCCTGCCAGATACTCGTATATACTCAGAGGAAAAACTTCTCTGGGTGTGAGAAGGCCGATGCGCCTGGGTTTTCCGCCGGCAGCTGCTTCGATCACTTCCTCCACTCTTTCCGCCTCGATGGGATAATCCTCGTCGGCCAGCTTGAGCATTTCCACTTTGTGAACACAAGCGCCGGAGCGGGCAGCCAGCTGTTCGGCGACGTACCCGCCCTCCAATCCCGCCAGGATGTGAAAGCCGTTTTTTCCGATCACCCCGGCCACCGGCTCCACGGAAATATTCGTGTTCCCCCCCAGGTAGGGCACATCTCCGTTGTAGTGCTCATCGGAGTACACGAAGGCCGCTTCTATATCCGCTTCCCCCAGCGCCTCGATGACTCGTTTCTGTCGATGAAGGAACTCCTGTTTCTCTACTCCAAGCATCTTGTCGATCGATGGCGCCTCGGAAAGGACCTTTGCGATCTTGCGGGAATCTGCCAGCCAACTGTCGAATTTCATTTTCTCAAACCCTTTCTGGACCTGAAGCTCTTCGCCCCCGACCGGAGGCGGCGGCGCTTTGGAGCTGCAGTGGATCAAGCTTCGGTGCTTCTTCCAGATTTTCGAACACTTTGGCAAACCCGTCAACACAGCGTGCCGTGTTTGCCGATGCCCTCCGCTTACGCGCGAATCCGAAGAGCAGGGAATTTTTGCGTTGCCAAGCCGGTTCCGATCGGGTACCCTGGGTGCCAAGCTACCGGCCGTTGCACCGAAACGATGCAGAGGATCAAGCGCCAGGGCATACAGGTTTTTTTCACAGCATTCGCCTTCTTCTTCATCGAAACGGCATTCTTTCACATCCTCCACTTCACCCACGACAACCTGGAAGCCACCCTGGTTATCTCCTACGCCCTGCTGGGACTCGCCCTCGGATCCCTTGTAACCTATCTGGCATATCGCATCAGGACCATTCACTTTCCGCTGCTGGTGCTCCTGTTCATAATCTCGACGGTTCTGGCCTTCCTGAACATCACCCGGCTGCCTCGTTTCGTCCACCTGTCACCGTTCATGGTCTTTCCCTTCATGATGGGCAACATCATCATCACCTACTTCCTGCGTGCGGAAAACTCGAACCGCATGTATTTCTACGACCTGTCCGGCGCGACCTGCGGGATCTTTTTCTCAGTGGCGACCATCCCCCTTTTAAAAACGGAAAATGCCCTGTTCTTGTGCATCGCCGTTCTCTGCATCGTCGGGTTCGTTTTCACGAGCCAGTACGGCCGGAGCAGGCTCATGCGCGCAGCACTTTCGCTGCTGTTCGTGATAGCTCTGGGCACGATGATCGCAAACCTCCAGTGGCACTTCCTGGATCTGGAGAGGTTGGCCGAAGGCGGGGGAACCGCACCGGAGAAAGACTTCTCATCCTTCAGAAGGAGGGGCATGCCTCTCTTGTTCAGCAGGGACAGTCTGGTCACCCGCATTTCGGTGTACCGGGCTGCCGCGGATCGGACCTTTGAAAACTACAAGGGCGATTCGACCTCCACGATCTACTGGACCTGCTTCGACGGGGACAGCAACGACGTAATCGACTCCGCCCCTCCCTACCAGTTCCGCAACGATCCCAGGATCCCCTTCATGTACTACGAGGATGGAAGCCAGCACACCCTCTTCGACGAGCCCCCCAAGGTATTCATCATCGGAGCCTCGGCTCAGGGTATCATAAAGTCCATCAAGTTCCTGGTGAAGGATCCCTCCCTGATCGACACCGTGGAGATCAATCCGGCAATCGTCGACCTGATGCGCAATGAGCTGTACGAGTTGAGCGGCCGGGCCTATGAAGACGTGGAGGTGAAGAGGATCGATGCCAGGGCCCATCTCAAACACGCCCGTGAACGCTATGACCTGATAACGATGATGAACACGTATACGATGCACAATATCGGCTATTTCGGAGAGCCCGATTTCGTTCACACCCGCGACGCAGTAGAGCGCTATCTCGATCATCTGAACGAAGGCGGGTTTCTGCTCTTCGAGGAAAGAAATGAAAACGAACGCTGCCGCTACGCGATATTCAAGATGTTGAACAACTGCTTCTCTGCCCTTCAGGACAGAGGGTGGCGGGAACCCCAGAAGCACTTCTTCATCTACAGCGTCAATACGAGCAAGTCGAAATACCGTTTAGGCTGGTACACCTTTATTGTTGTGAAAAGTACCCCGATCACCGAAGCTGAACGAGCCTATTTCCTGCGATGGCTCGATTCCCGGCATTATATCGAGTATGTACTGGAGCAGGAGGTGGCCCCGGACATGGATTTCACCTTTACCTACCACACCCAGCTGGAATATCTGCCCGGAGAGTCTGCCGCCACGGAGTACTCCCGGTTTATGGAGGGGAACAATAAACTTGCCTTCTTCGGACCCGAGGTCCGCCTGACTCCGACCACGGACATGAAGCCCTACATCTTTGACGTCTTCACGGACCGAAAAGAGATCAAACAGCTGATCGCGAAAATGGGGGCCGTTTGTGCGGGTGTTTTCTGTCTGGCCCTGCTGCTGTTTTTCTTCAGCCCACGGGGGAAACCCGCGCTCAGCTCCATTCCCTTTATCCTGTACTTCCTGCTGCTCGGAGTGGGATACTTCGTGATTGAAATCGCCCTGATGAAGTTCTATCAGAGCCATACCGGTTCTCCGACCAACTCTTTGATATTCGTGCTGGCCGGCCTTCTACTGTCCTCGGGCCTGGGCAGCTACTTCTCGAGGAGCTACTCTACGAAAAAGGCCGCCTGGGCCTTCGCCGGCATCGTGATCTTTGCCGCTTATCACATCTTCCTCGGCAGGAACCTGCTGCATCGTTTGGGCAGCTCGCTGCTGGTGGAGAACATCCTGATTTCGCTAACCGTCGTTCCCCTGGGATTCTGCATGGGAATTCCCTTTCCCTTCGGGATCGAACGGGTGAAGCGGGTTTTCACGGAAAAACAAGTCCCGATTTTCGTGGCGATCAATTCTTTGGCCTCCGCCTTCGGGATCACCTTCGGGCTCTATCTCAGTATCGCTCTGGGTTTCATCGGTGCGGCCGTGGTCGGAGTCGGCAGCTACGCTTTTGCTTTGATCCTGTTCGCTGTGTACACGAGAAGAAGGACAGCAGCCGTACCCTGACCGCGCCCTGGTCCCGCCCGGGGCAGGGAAGACTCAGGAAGTACCGGCGGTGGACCAGGCCGTCTTTCCCTCGAACTCCCGCTTCTCCGTGAAGACGGTTTTCATCGAGGCGGGCAGGCGCGTGTAGATGTCATTGGAAATGCTCAGGGCGCTCGGTTTTGTGACCTGTTTCTCCAGGTGAGCGGCGTAGTTGATCACGTCCGAGACGATCCTTCCGGTATCCTCGAAGAACTTCACCGCCCCGTAGTCCATCCCGATACGAAGGCAGATCTCGTCTTTGATCGGTTTGTAGGGCTGGACGTTGAACACAGGCATGGTATAGAGGATCTCCTGGGCGCAGCTGACCGCGTCGGGGATGCTCTTCTCGCTCCGGAAGGCAAACAGCCCCCCGTCCCCGGCCCAGCTCCAGATGCGGCCTTCGTACAGATCGAGCTTGTGTTTGAGAAAGCCCCAGAGCCGGTAGTAAACCTTCTCCATCATGCCGGGCTTGTACTTGCGCACCAGCTCGCTGTTTTGGCAGATATCCACGGAGGCGATCACGGTGGGGTATTCCTTGCCGTTGCGCAGCGCTCCCCAGTTGAGCAGGCTCGATTTGTCCTCCTTGACATTGATGATCTTGCGCTTCTGATAATCGTAGAACACCCCGGTCCGTGAGAGGCGATAGAGGATGTTTTCCAGTCCGGTGAGTTTCACATTTCGGCCGTTGAGGGGCACCCCCTCCAGCTCGAAGGCGAAGGTGAACAGATCGAGGATCTTCTTCTTTTTCTCGCACTCCTGGACCAGGGCCTTGGCCGCGTTCAGCGGAGAAATACTCACACCCTTGGCCACTCCGGAGACCGCGTGGGTGCTGAAGCCGTGATCCTTGAAGATGTAGCCCCCAATCGCATCGATGTCTTTGAAGGTGAGACTTTTGCCGAACATCTCGGTGAGGTCTTTTACCAGGGACGTATCAAACATGGAATGATTCTAGTGTCGGCGGGCTTGTTCTGTCAACTGCACCGATGCACCGGGTGTCGATGCACCGCTTCATTTCGTTTTGCCGGCAAAGGGGCATAGATCGGTGATCACGCAGTCGGGGCACAGGGGCCTGCGGGCTGAGCAGATGCTGCGGCCGTGTTCGTTCACCACCATCGAGAAGCGCGTGCGCTTCGCCTCCGGCACCAGATCCCACAGGCTGCGCTCGATCTTGTCGGGATTGGTCTCGTCGCTCAATTCCAGACGTCCGATCACCCGTTTGAAGTGGGTATCCACGATGATCGCCGGCAGGCCGTAGCAGTTGCCCGCCACCACGTTGGCGGTCTTCCTGCCCACTCCGGGCAGCTTCACCAGCTGCTCGACGCTGCGGGGGATCTTACCCTGGAACTGCTCCTGAACCGCCCGAGCCATATTGAGCAGGCTCTTGGCCTTGTTCCGGTAGAAACCCGTGCTGTGGATCATCCGCTCCAGCTCCGCCGGCTCGGCAGCGGCCAGGGCAGCGGCATCCGGAAACTTGCCGAACAGATCGGGGGTGACCTTGTTCACCATCTCATCGGTGCACTGGGCCGCCAGGATCGTGGCCACCAGCAGTTCGAAGGCATTGCGGAAGTGCAGGTGAGGCTTTGCCGCAGGGTACTGCCCGTGCAGGATCTCGAACACCTTGCCCGCTCTCTCAGCCCTTACTCGCTTGGAAAAATCCATCGATCTCCTCCGCGCTCATACAGTTCAATATCTGCTCCGCCCCCAGCCAGGCCTTGCGGGCCATCAACACCCCGTAGCGCATGTAGAGGAGGTCCTCCGGGGAATGGGCGTCGGGACAGAGGGCGATGCGGATCCCCCTCCGGGCGGCCCGTTTGAGCGCCGGCCAGTCCGGATCCAGACGGTGGGGATTGCAGTTATGCTCCAGGACAACACCACCGCGCTTCAGGGCGTCGAACAGCCGCTCCTCGTCGTAATCGTAGCCCGCCCTGGACAGCAGCAGGGCGCCGCTGGGATGTCCAAGGATCGTCAGATACGGATTGTCTACTGCCCGCAGCAGCCGTTCGGTGGCGGTTTCCCTGTCCATGGCGAGATTCGAGTGAACCGAGCCGATCACGAACTCCAGCTCCGCCAGAACATCATCCGGATAGTCGAGGCTGCCGTTGCCCAGAATATCCGACTCGATGCCGCAGAACACGCGGAAGGGGGCGAGCCTCTCATTGACCTCGGCGGCCTCGGCCATCTGCTCCCGCAGGCGATCCACGGACAGCCCTCCGGCGTAGCCGGCGCTGCGGGAATGATCGCTGAGGCACAGATACTCGTAGCCGAGCTCGCGGCAGGCCCGGGCCATCTCCTCGATGCTCACCAGACCATCGGAGTAGCTGGAATGCATGTGGATCATCCCCCGGATCTCCCCGGCCTCGACCAGGCGGGGCAGCCGCCCGCCGGCGGCGGCTTCCACCTCCTCCTCCCCTTCCCGCAGTTCCGGCGCTATCCAGGGCAGTTCGAGGCTCCGGTACACGGCCTGCTCATCCTCCAGGGGCAGGCTCTTCTCCCCGCGGAACACCCCGTATTCGTTCATCTTCAGGCCCATGGTCTTGGCCCGGCTGCGGAGGATCGTGTTGTGCTCCTTCGAACCGGTGAAATGCTGCAGCGCCGCCGGCTCGCTCTCCGGCTCGACGATGCGGAAATCCACCTGAAGCCCTCCCCGGCGGATGGAGACCTTGGTCTGCCCGGCGCCCAGCACGCCCTGCGCCTCTGGGCCGCTGTCGGCCAACCCGGTGAGGCTCGCGCGGATGCCCTCGGGATCGGCCCCGGTCTGTGGAATGAGCAGGATGTCCGCGTCTTTGAGGATGCGCTTGCCCCGGCGCAGGCTGCCGGCCACGTGGATGCGGGAAAACAGTCCGCTCGAGTTCAGCCGTTCGACCAGCTCGGAGGCGATCTGCTCCGCTTCGCTGTAGAGGTGCATCTCCTGGAACTGCTTCTTGAAGGCGATCGCTTTCAGGATTTTTGCCTGGCTCTTCTCTCCGAATCCATCCAGGGCGAGCAGGCGGTTTTCCCTGCAGGCGTACTCCAGCTCCCCGATGCTGGAGATGCCCAGCTTCTGCCACAGCACGCCAACCCGCTTGGGCCCCAGACCGCCCAGGGTGAGCAGTTCCTCCAGGCCGTCGGGAAATCCGGCATTCAGCTCCTCGAGAAGCGTGGATTTTCCGCTGGTTACGAGCTCCTCGAGCACTTCCCCGATTCCCTTGCCGATGCCCGGGATGCCGCTCATCCTGTGCTCGGCCACCAGGGCGGTGAAGCTCTCCGGGTGCTGCTCCACGATGCGGGCGGCCCGGTCGAAGGCCCGGGACTTGAAGGGATTCTCCCCGGCCAGCTCCTGGTACACGGCGATCTGTTTGAGGAATGCGCCCAATTCCTTGTTGTTCATACCGCCAGAACCCGACGGGTCGTCAGCTGATGTGCTTCCATGACTGCATTTTATTCATGGTGCCCAGGCTCTGTAAAGGATTCAGTCACTATCGCCGGAAAGTTTCTACGGCCTTTGTTTTCAACCGCTTCCAATCGATCAGAATAAGGGCGTATGTCCGGCCGGCTTAAAACAACCACAGCTGGCCGCCCCTGCCGAACAGGGCTTCCAGCTCCGTCTTGAGCACCTCCGTGAAGGCCGAGGCGATCGGCATGAGCTGACGCTCCAGGTAGTGATCGTAGTCGATAGGGGCGCTGATCCTCCCCTGCGGCTGGGGCCCGTCCCGGGTAATCACGTAGCGGATCAGCCCGCGCTGCTTCCCGCGGGGCAGCAGGGCGGCCGCCTTGACGTGGGGAGGGGTGTTGCGGGTGTAGGCGGAGATGGATTTACGCAGAGCTTTGCGGTAAACGAGCTTGTCATCCAGCTGCCCCCGATACAGGGCTTCGACCAGCTCTCCGATGTAGCCCTGGATCTCCTCCAGGGAACGTTTCAAGAATAGCAGCTCGAGCAGGCGGATCTGAAAATCGTGGGCCAGATCGGTCCAGTCCCGTCGCACCGCCTCCATGCCCCTGACCTCTATCCTCCTGCGCAGATCCGAGGTTCCGGCAGAGGTTGTTCCCGCAGAGGTTGCTGCGGCAGAGGTTGTTCCCGCAGAGGTTGCTGCGGCCAGCAGCCCTGCATAGCCCTTGGCCCGCCCCTTCTCCCCCTGGCCGCCACCTCCCCGCAGGGGGGGCAGGAAGAAGCGATCGTAGCGTTTTTCGAACCGCAGGGTAAGCCGAGGCTCGACCCCGTAGGTTTCGGCCAGATATTCTTCCAGGGCCCGGTTCACCCGGCTGCAGATCTCCTGACCGTCCAGCGTGAGGGGTTGGGCGTCCGCCGGTGCATCCGCCTCTGCCGGAGCGCAGAGCACGGTCACAAACAGAGAATCCGTATCCCCGTACAGAACCGAGTAGCCTAAATCTTCCAGGAAATCCCTGCACCAGCCCAGGATCCTCTGTCCGAAACTGGTGATGGCACCGGCCAGATCGGACCCGGCAAAGCGGCAGCGCCGGGCACCGAGCACCCCGTAAAAGGAGTTCATTATGATCTTGTAGACGAAGGAGGCCACGGCGTCTCCTTTCGCCTTGGCTTCCGCCCGGCCTTCGAAGAACCGGTCTAGAAGCTCGGGCAGTATACCGGGCTCTCGACCAAACGCGGCTCCGTTGGGCGCCCGGATCGGCTGCTGCCCCTCTGAAGGCCCGCCGCTGCGCCCGCCGAGGTAGCTCAGCGGATCGATGTTGAAGGTGCGGATGATCGACGGGTACAGGCTCTGAAAGTCGAACACCAGCACCTCGTCGAACACCCCCGGTCGGGGGGCCAGGATGATGCCGCCGGGGGCTCCCTCCATGGGCAGGGGATCCACCCCGAAGGTAGGGGCAACCATCCCGCGCTGGTGCAGGGCCTCGGTGTACAGGTGCTCGAAGGCGGCGATGCTGGTCCAGGCCAGATCCGGAGCCACCCCTATGAGGACACAGCGCCGCAGGGTGAGCTGGAACAGCCCGGTCCGTCCCATGATCCTGTGCACCAGCCGGGCATCTTCCAGACAGTAGGCGCAGAGCTCCCCGGGCTGCTCCCGGTAAAGCCGATCTATCGCACCGATCCGCTCCTCCCCCTCCAGGATCTCTATCCGTTTACCGTAGCCCAGGATGGCCCCGGCAACCGTCTCCAGGCTGTAATCCTCGAAGGCATCGGGGGAGGCCCGCACTATCCTCACGCCGTCCCACACCTGCCTTCCGGGAACGATCACCCGGCTTCCCCTGCCCTCGCTCTGGGGCAGGTACACCGCCGCCTCCCTGGAACGACCGAGAGTGAAGGGAAGACGATAGCGCCGGAAGCGATCGGATAGAACCTGAAGATCGAAATCGATAACGTTCCAGCCGGTGATGACGTCGGGATCCAGGGCTACCAGCCGATCCCGAAAGGCCCTGAGAAGCACCTTCTCGTCGTCGAAGCATTTCACCCCGGGCTCATGGAGCTCGGGGCCGAGGAACAGCACCTCCTCCTCTGCGGGGGCGTCCCGGAAGGGATCCTGAAGGCTGAGGGCGACGGCCCGCACCGCTTGGGTTCGCACGTCCGTCTCGATATCGATGGACAACACGGACAGTTGGGGCTGCCAGGTTCCCGCCTCGACCTCCGGATCAACAAATACGTGGGTCACGTGGCGCCCCTTTATCGGCTCCCCCCTGATCCGGATGGGACCGTGGATCTGCCGTTCCAGACGGAATTGATCCGCCATTCGCAGATCCGCCTCGTAGGTGCGGGCACCGACCAGCTGCAGGGCGTCCCGCAGCCGGCGCTTGAGCTCCCGGGTCGCGCAGACGACCTGCCGGCAGGGCTCGCCGTCCATCGTGCGCAGGGGACACGGAGACAGCCGGACCGCCCCGTCGGCGTGCAGCTGGCCCGAGGCCGACATGGAGGCGACGATCTGCTGCACAGCGCCGGAGTCCCCCTCCCGGAGGTAGAAATTGGGCTGATAACGGTTCTCTACGATCGCAAAGGTGGAGCCGTCGGTCAGGCGGCCGAGCAGGTACAGAGCGGTACGCCCCTTGGGGCTGCGGGCGTAGGAATGGACGACGAATCCGTCGCAGGTCGGGCTCATGAAGCACCCCACTATACCACGGGGGGCTTCCGGGGTTATAGTCGCCCTATGCCCGAAGCAAAACCCCTTGCCCCTCTGCTGCCCGCCCTGGGGAAGGATCTGCGCCTGCGGGGCGACCCGCAGACCAGCCTGCGCGGCCTGACCTACGACTCCCGCCGCGTCGAGACGGGGGATCTGTTTGCGGCGCTTCCGGGACTGCACACCGACGGGCACCGCTTCATCGAGCAGGCGATCCGCCGCGGTGCGGCGGCGGTCCTGCACCAGGATGAGCTGGACGGCTACAAAGAGGGGATCACCTATCTCCGGGTGCCCGACTCCAGGCGGGGCATGTCCGCTCTGGCCGCCGCCTTCTACGGACACCCCTCTCGGGAGCTGTCCGTCATCGGAGTGACGGGTACCGACGGCAAGAGCACGACCGTGTGGCTGATCCACCAGCTGCTGGAAGCGCTCGGCAAAGCCAGCGGCTTCATCTCTACGGCCCAGATACGGACCGAAGATCGAGCCATTGAAAACCCGCTGCGACAGTCGACCCCGGAAGCCCCGGATATCCAGCGTCTGCTGCGCCGGATGGCCGATGCCGGAAACGAGTACGCCGTGATCGAGGCCACCTCCCACGGGTTGTCCTCTGCAACCGGCCGTCTCTCCGCCGTTCAATTTACAGCCGGGGTATGCACCAACATCAGCCATGAACACCTCGAGTTCCACGGCAGCTTTGAACGGTACCGCTCGGACAAGGCCAACCTGTTCCGCGCGCTTCCCCGACACGGCTTCGGCGTGGTCAACCTCAACGATCCGAGCCATCACTACCTGGGCGAACGGTCGGGCGCGCCGGTGCTCGGCTACGGATTGGCAAACCCGGAAGCCGACCTGTGGGCCGAGGCCACCCAAACCGACCTGTCCGGTTCGCAGGTCACGCTCCATTACGCCGGCCAGTCGCTTTCAGCCCGGCTCAACCTGCCGGGCAGCTACAACATCGAGAACCTGTTGGCCGCCTCCCTGACCGTGCTGCGGCTCGATCCGAGCGGGTTGCCGGAGCTGGCCGCAGCGATCCCGGCTCTTCAAGGGGTGCCGGGACGGATGGAGTCGATCAGCAGGGGCCAACCCTTCCGGGTGATCGTGGACTACGCCCACACACCCCAGGCCTATGCGGGACTGCTGCCCCTGATCCGAGCCCATACCCGTGGAGCCCTGATCGCTGTGTTCGGATCCGCCGGGGAGAGGGACCTGGCCAAACGTCCCCTCCAGGGCGAGCTGGCCGCCCGCTACTGCGACATCGTAATCCTCACCGACGAGGATCCCAGAGGGGAGGAACCCACCGCCATCCTCGAGCAGATCGCCGAAGGCTGCCGGCGGGAGAAGCCGGAACTGCGAACCGGGGATCAGCTGATCCAGATCCCGGATCGGCGGGAGGCCATCGGCCGGGCTTTCGGCCTGGCAGAGGGGGGGGACACGGTGCTGCTTCTGGGCAAAGGCCACGAACGGAGCATCATCTACTCCGCCGGTCCTGTCCCCTGGCTGGAGGCGCGGGTTGCCCGGGAGATCCTGGAAGGGATGGGCTGGAAACGGTGAGAGCGAAACGGCCGATCCTGATTCTGCTCATCCTCCTGCTCCCTCCGGCCCTCCCCCTGGAAGCCCAGCAAACCGCCGGCGGCGCGCAGGCACCAGCCTCTCCCCGCCTGGCGGGAATCGTGGACCTCAGCTCCCTCTCTCTGCTGTGGGGCGAAGAGCCAAATCCTGCCGACGGCCCGGCGGGCGATTCCAGCGGCGAGCGACCCGGCGACGCCCCGGAGCCGCTGGATATCACCGCCACACCGCAAGGGCCTGTCCTGCTGTTTTCCGACAGGATTCTCTCGCTAGGCCCCAACCTGGAGATCACCAGGCGGACCGTCCAGGATCTGACCACCCTGCCGCAGCTGCCCCGGGATGTTGTTCCGGCCAGATTGCTGCTCAATCCCCTGTACGAACCGATCATCTACGACGCCCGCAGCGGATCGCTCGACCTGCTGCACCGCTACGGCGGCGATCCCGAACGTTTTCAAACGGAATTTCCCGGGGCTGTGGAGGCGGGAAGTTTCAGGCGCGGGGGGGTCGTTCTCTCCGACGGGAAGGGCCTGAGCCTGTTCACCCGCAAGGGCAACGGCCTCACCCGCCGGGAGATCGCCCTGTCTGCCGCTTTTACCACGGGCCTGAGCATCGACGGGCAGGACCGTCTTTGGGTCTATGATCTGAGCGCCCGGCGGGTCCGGGTATTCGATCCCGGCGGCCAGGAGCTGTTCGCCGTCACACCGGATATCTCGGGGGGAAATCTGCTGTTTCCCCAGGTGTTCCTGGCCCGGCCGGACGGGGGCTTCTTTCTGGGTACGGCCGGGCAGCTGTGGTGCTTCGATGCCGACGGCTCGGTGCGCTGGCGACTTTCTCAGTTCAACGCCGGCTTTCGCCAGGCTCTGCCCGCTTTCTACCGGCTGGCAGCCGGTCGGAGCGAGACCGGCTGCGGGTGCTTCTACATCCTCGACCCCCTCGGAAACCGGATCCTGAAGTTTATCGAGGACCTTCCGGATGATTCGCAGGGCGAACCCGGGATCGAAGCCGCGCTGGCCGCGGCCTTCCGGAACTCCGGAACCGGGCAGTTCGGTCAGAACGAGGTTGTCCGCCTCTGTCTGGAGAGGCAGCTGTACCTTCAGGCCGCTTTTTTCCGCCGCAGCAGCGGCGATGAAGCGTTGGTGACCGACCTGTTCGAGCGTATCCGGGCCAAGCAGGCCGGGCTGCTTGCCGAGTTGGCCGAAGAGCTGGAAAACGAACTGCGCTACGTCGAGGCGGAGTCGGCCTTCAACCACAGCTTGAGCCTCTATCGGGAACTGCGCAGCCTAGACCCGGTCAACCCCCGTTATCCGCAGGCGATCAGGCAGCTGAGCGAGCGGCGAAACGCCTTGCGGGAGATCCGCTTGGCTGAGGGGCTGCTGACCGCCGGCGTCGCAGCAGATGGTCTGGGCGCCGTGGATGGAAAGGGACAGCTGGTCATCGCTCTTACGAACGTCTCCGCCGGCACCCTGGAGCGGGTGGAGGTGCTTGCGCGTCTCAGCGGTTATACCGCCTCCCGCTGGCAGGCATCCCCGGGAACGATCCGCGCCGGCGGCAGGGTGCTCCTGAGTATTGCTGTGTCGGATGACGGCGGCGGTGCAAGCCGTGAGGATCTGTTCATCTTCTGCAACCTCCTGGTGAGGTACGAGCACGATCGCGAGCAGGCGGCTCAGCACTTCCGCCTGCCTCTGATCTTCCCGGCCGGCAGGCTGCGGCTTCCACCGTCCGAATGAGTGGACAGCTGCCGAACCCCGCAGCCGCGCTGCCGCGCGCAACCCCTCGCCAAGCCCGACGGAATTTCCTATAGTACCTGCATGGCTCAACGTACGGTTTGCATCCTATACGGCGGCCGATCAGGGGAGCACGAAGTCTCCTGCCGCTCCGCCGCTTCGGTTTCCAGGAATCTTGATCCGAAAAAATACCGGCAGCTGCTGATCGGGATCGACAAGTCCGGTCGATGGCACCTTCAGCGGGAGCCGCTGTTTCGATCCGCTGAGTACGGTGAGAGGCTCGAGGTGTCGACCGAAGCCGAGCCGGTAGCGGTGGTTCCGGGACAGGGTCTGGAGCTGCCGTCCGGGGCCATCGAGGCGCAGGTCGTGTTTCCGGTTCTCCACGGCACCTTCGGCGAAGACGGAACGATCCAGGGGCTGCTGGAGACGGCGGACCTCGCCTACGTCGGCGCCGGCGTGCTGGGAAGCTCCCTGGCCATGGACAAACAGAGGACAAAAGAGATTTGGAAGCAATCCGGGCTGCCCGTCGCAGATTATTTGATCCTGCGTGACGGATCGGCTGAGAGCGCGGCCGCGGTCCTGCAGCGCTTTTCCCCGCCCCTGTTCGTGAAGCCGGTAAACGCCGGGTCCTCGGTGGGGATCACCAAGGTGCACAGCCGGGAGGAGCTTCAAGGGGCGATCTCCGAGGCCCTTCGCTACGACGTAAAGGTCATGGTGGAGCCGGCCGTCGACGCCCGGGAGATCGAATGCGCCGTCCTGGGCAATGAGGATGCCCAGGCATTCCCGCCCGGCGAAATCCTGCCCGCCCACGAGTTCTACAGCTACGAGGCCAAGTACATCGATCCGGAAGGAGCGGACTTGAAGCTTCCCGCCGATCTTCCCGATGCCCTCAGCCGGGAAATCCGCAGTCTGGCCGTGGCCGCCTTTCAGGCGGTGGAGTGCTCCGGCATGGCTCGGGTCGATTTCTTCCTGGACAGAGCGAGCAACACCGTCCTCCTCAACGAGATCAACACGATTCCCGGATTCACCAACATCAGCATGTATCCAAAGTTGTGCCAGGCCGGCGGGCTTCCCTACCCTGAACTGCTCGACCGCCTGATCGAGCTGGCGCTGGAGCGCCACGAACAGCGCAGATCGCTGCGCTACAGCCTGTAGGGGGCGCGCTGGTTTCGCGGTGAGAAAGGGATATATATAGTAAGGGAGAAGATGCCGTGAGCGAAGTATTCGAAAAATACCTGAAATCCATGCCTATCATGCCCGATGTGGCTATCAAGATCCTCAGCATTGCCGAAGACAAGCTGGACATCTCCTTCAAGGAATTGGAGGACATCATAAAGGTGGACGCAAGCCTGACCGCCAAGGTGCTGAAGATCGCCAACTCGGCGATGTACGCCCGGCAGCGGGAGATCAAGAGCCTGCAGATGGCCATCACCCTCCTGGGCTTTAAAAACCTGAAGAGCCTCGTTCTGCTGGTCACCGCATCGGGTACTTTTACCCGGGATCGCAACGACAGCTTCTATCAATACTTCTGGAAACACTCGATTTTGACCGCGTTTCTGGCCAGGCACATGGCTATTCGCTGCAATCGAAAGGATGCCACTGAGGACTGCTTTGTAGGGGGGCTTCTGCACGACATCGGTCAGGCTGCCTTCTACAACGCCGGCAAGGAGCGCTACCAACCCGTGGTGGCGGCGCTGGCAGGAGGAAAAACACGGGTGGAGCAGATCGAGTATGAAATCTACGGCGCCGACCATCGGGAGATCGGCGCTTCCCTGCTGAAACAGTGGAGCTTTCCCGATCTGTACGTGGATACCGTCCGGGAGCATCAGAGCCTCAACATCACCTCCCCCCACAAAGCCACGATCCTCATCGTGTCCGCGGCGGATCTGGTGGAGCAGCTGATCAGACTGGGCGTGCTGGATCAGGACAGCGACCGACTGCTGGGCGAATTGATAGAGCGAACCGAGCTGACGGCCAAGGATATCGAGTACTACAAGAGCAGCTTCATGGGGGACATGCGAAGCGATCCTCTGTTCCTCGAGTGCAGATCGTTGTTCGGGATCCGGGATTGACTCACCGATTGCTGACTCAGGCCGCTCCCCGCTGCCGGGATTCGACCAGACCGGCCAGGCGCCGGATCCCCTCCCGTATCTGCTCTTCGCCGCTGTAGGAGAAGTTCAGCCGCATCGTGTTGTGTCCGCCCCCTGCAGGATAAAAGGCCGAGCCGACCACGTAGGCCACGTTCCGCTCTATGGCGTCCACGAACATCTCGTCGGTATCCATTCCTTCGGGAAGGGTGATCCAGAGGAACATGCCCCCCTGGGGCACCACCCAGCTCAGACCCGGCAGCCGGGGCATGAACTGCTCCAGTGCATCGAGCATGCAGCGCAGCTTCCCGCGGTACAGATCAATGTTGGCCTGAATCCGGGCGTCCAGAAGCCCCCGGCTCAGGAACTCCTGGGCCAACCTCTGGGTAAGGGCGGAGGTACACAGGTCGGTGGCCTGCTTGGCCTGCACCAGCTTGTCGATCACCACGGCGTCGGCGCAGATCCAGCCCAGCCGGAATCCGGGAGAGAGGATCTTGGAAAAGGTGAACAGATTTACAACCCTGCGGGTCGGAGGGATCGGATCAGTCTGTGCCCCGGAGGCGACGCGGGCCCTCCTGCGCACCTCCAAAGCCCCGATCAGAGGCAGATCCTCACCGCTGTAGCGCAGCCACTTGTAAGGCACGTCCTCCACGATAATCAGATCGAACTCCTCGGCCAGGTTGAGCAGCTCCTCGCGCCGCTGCAGGCTCATGGTGATCCCGCTGGGATTTTGAAAATCCGGGATCGTATAGATGAACTTGGGCATGTTCTGATAGTACTCTATCCCGCTGCCCGCATCTTTCTTCAATTCCCTCAGCCGGCTGTGCAGGAGGTCGGTCCGCAACCCCTTTTCGTCCATCTCGATGGGTAGAAAGCGAACGCCGTAGGATTTGAAGGCGCTGACAGCCCCCAGATAGCTCGGTTCTTCCACGACTACCAGATCGCCCCTGTCGATGAAGATCCTTCCCACCAGATCGAGGGACTGTTGACTGGCCGTGGTCACGATCAACTCCTCCCGACCGATCTCCAGGCCGCAGCGGCCCGTAAAATCCACCAACAGATCCCGCAGGGAGGACAGCCCTTCGGTAGCGCTGTACTGCAGGGTGATCTGAGGGTCCTCTTCGAAGACCGCTTCGCAGATCTCCTTCAATTCCGCCGAGGGAAAGGTCTGAGGACTGGGAAGCCCACCGGCGAAGGAGATGATCTGCGGCTTGTTGGCCAGCTTGAGCAGTTCCCGGATGATCGACCGGCTCATCCTGCGGGCTGAAATCGAAAAGCGATGCTTGACATCCGTATGCATTTGTTGTGTAAACCTCCCCCTTTGGGCTGTACGATCGAGCGGCTAGCGCAGCCACTCGCTGATTATACCCCGCTCCTTGACCAGATGGTAGCGGATAAAGGCGTTGAGACAGGTCATGGCCCGCTCCGCCGTCAAGTAGGTGGGGACCCCCCCGGAGTCCATCACCTGCCCGAAACGATTGTACACCGCGTCCGCCCCGCTGACTACATTGACAGATACCACTATCGGCTTGTTGTGCTTGTGCACGGTTTCGACGATCCTGGCTGCTATATTCTTCTCGAAGTGTTCGATCTCCGCGTCGGTGGTGTGCAGCAGCTGGGCCTGGGGTACTATGGAGATGCAGAGGGCGTCCACCGCCGGTGAGCCGAGCATGATGTCGATGCAGCGTTCGAACTGCTCGTCGGAAACCATGGCCGTCAGGTCCAGGAGCGGATCTGCGTTGACATAAGGCGGGACGATCTTTCTCAAGCCCGCGATGGTCTGCCGATCCAACTCGGCAAGCACCAGTTCCCCCAGGTTGTCCGCTGCAGAGGTTTTCTCATAGCCGGCGTTGGCGATGACCGCAACCCGGTTCCCCTCTACCTTGAACTCGTGCAGCAGGGCGAAGGTCTTTACGAAATCGCCGTGGTCGATCATGGAATCAGCCACGATCAGCCCGGCCTGCTTCATCGCCGCCTTAGCCACTTCGTACTCCCCGGCGATGCTGGCCGTGTGGGAGCGGGTGGCCTTCTGCCCCGCTTCGGTCCGGCCGGCCTTGTAGACCACTATCGGTTTTCGGCAGCCGGAGGTGATGTTGAAAAACTTCCGGCCTGCGGCCGGGTTGAATCCCTCGATATACAGGCCCATCACATCCACAACCGGATCGTCTTCGAAGTACTGGACCAGATCCGAAGCGTCGATATCCAGCTGGTTGCCGTAGCTGACGATGACCTTGGGACTGATCGCGCTTCTGAGATTGTAGATCTCCATGATCCCGACGGCTCCGCTCTGAGTCAGGATGGCTACGTTCTTCTCCTGCTCGAGGTTGACCTTGAACTTCTCTTCCGGTATGAAGAAGGTATTCAGCCCGGCATGCTCCCTGTCCCCGGCGTAGACCACGCCCAGGCAGTTCGGACCCACGATGCGTATCTTGCTCTTGCGGGCTACCGCCAGGATCCGCTCCTCCAGATCCCGGTTGTCCCGGGTCTCGCTGAACCCGCCGGGGATCAGCAGAATCCCCTTCACTCCTTTTGCGGCACAATCCTCCACAACGGCAAGGGAGGCATCGGCCGGAACCGTCACGATGACCAGATCCAGGGAAGCGGGGATGTCCGTCACCGACTTGTACAGATGCAGAGTCTGCCCGGAAATCGTAACCTCCCCGCCCTTGATGTTTACTCCGTACACATCCTTGCGATTCAGATCGATCAGGTTCTTGATGATGATGTTCCCCGCCTTGCTGTTGTCAGCCGTGCTGATGCCCACAACTGCCACTCCGTTCGGCTCGAACAGCGGCTGCAGGGTCTCCTTGCCCATCACCTCCAGTTCCGCAGCGGTAGCCGATTTATCGGCAAAGGTGGCATAGCCGTCGATGGCGATCAGCTCCCCGTTGTCGTCGAACACCAGAGGATTGACTTCGAACTCGGTGAGCACAAAGCGGGTGGAAGAGCGGAAAAAGTTGGAAAAACAGGTGGCCAGGTCGCTCAACTTCACCTCCGCGTCGACGATCCTGGTGATGTAGTCCCCGCGCCCCTCGTCCAGATACTTCCTGCTGATGTGGGTAGAGGCCATCAGCGCATCCGCCCACTTCCTGTCCAGAGGAGGAAGGATCAGGTTGGGGGAAGAAAAGTGTCTGGCAAAGTGCTCCGCGTCGCTGCCGCCCTTGCTGAAGGAGATAACCGGCCCGAAGGCCATACTCTCCCGAAACCCCAGCAGGATCTCGTTGCCCAGATCCTTGGAGTAGTCCACATATTCGACGAGCAGGATCCCCTGAACACTGAAACCCCTTTCCCCGAAGCTCCGGCACATCTCCCGCACCGAGTACTTCACGAAATCCAGGTCTTTGTAGACGACCTTGATGCCACCGGCGCTCTGCTTGTGGGCTATCTGATCCGAGATCACTTTGAGCACGATCCGGTCGGTGGAGAACACGGCCAGCGTGCCGTGGGTGATGTCCCGCTCATCCCGGGCGATGATGTGTTTCGGCGTGGGAATCCGCAGCTCCGTCAGGATCTCGTACACCTCGTACTCGTAAAGCTGCTTGCGTCCGTCCGCAGCGGCCTTCTCCAGGATCGTCTCCACGGTGCGCATCCACGGCTGGTTTTGCTCGATCCGGTCTCGATCCGGGTGATCACTCATCTGCAACTCCTGTTTCCTTCGAGCTCCCCCATGGCTGCAATAATGCGCCGAAGCACCGTCCAGACCAGGGCGACACTGGGAATATTCACGCGCTCCTGGGGGGTATGCACGGAGTAGATATCCGGTCCGATCGATGCCATCCGCAGATCCGGGGCGATCCCCGTGAAGATGCCGCACTCCAGGCCGGCGTGGAAAGCCTTCAGCTCCACCGGTCGATCCAGGACTTCGCCGTAGTGCTTCTGAACCATCCTGCTGAACGGGGAATCCGGGTTGGCGGTCCAACCGGGAGCGCGGCTGTGTTGTTTGATCTGAGCGCCGTGGCGCTCGCCGCAGCTCTTCATCTCTGCGCCCAACTCTTCCAGGGAGCTTTCTACGGAACTGCGGTAGCTGACTGTGATTTCGAAGTTGTTCTTTCTACTCCGGACCCGGGCCAGGTTATTGGAGCTCTCCACCAGGCCCTCGATATCTCTGCTGAAGGCGCGCGCACCGTGGGGAATCTCGGTGAGGAGCCGGCGAATCGTATCGGTTTCTTCGATTGAAAAGGCTTTTTTCGCGTTGTCGGGCTGGATCGAAATCTCCAGGCCCGGGTCGATATCTCGAGCCCGGCTCAGAGTCTCCCGACGCCACTGCTCCAGGACAGCCAGCGCCCTGGCTTGCGCTTCCTCCGGCACCAGGATTATGCATTCCGCTTTGGCCGGAATCGAATTGGCAGCTTCCCCTCCGTCGAATCGTCCGAGCCGAACCGGCAGCTGCTCCCCGAGCTTGTTCAGGGCTGCGGAAACCAGCTTTATCGCGTTGACTCGCGGCAGGTGGATGTCCATGCCGGAGTGGCCCCCTGCCAGCCCGCGGATAATCAAGGAAAACGCCATACATCCGGAAGCTTTCTTCAAACGAAAAGGAAACTTAAAATCGGTGATTTCCAGCCCCGCCGTACCGATGGTGATGATTCCCGTCTCCTCGCTGTCCAGGTTGAGCAGGTACCGGCCGGAAAAGAAGTCGGCTTTCAATCCAAGAGCTCCGGTCCCTCCCTCCTCCTCGTCCACCGTGAGGAGCACCTCCAGGGGACCGCATTGGGCTCGAGGATCGATCAAAGCTGCCAGGCAGTAGGCCACACCGATCCCGTTGTCCGCGCCCAGCGTGGTCCCTTCGGCGCGGACATTCGCTCCATCCACCCGGATCGGAATCGGGTCGTTGTCGAAGTCGAACCGAACACCCTCGGACTTGACGCAGACCATGTCCAGATGCGCCTGCAGAACCAGAACCGGGACCCCCTCCCGGCCGGGAGAAGCCGCCCTGCACAGCAACAGATTGCCGGCCCTGTCGGATATACAGGGGATGTTGCGCTGTTTCGCCCAGGCCTTGATCCAGGCGCAGATCTTCTGTTCTTTCTTTGAGCAGCGGGGGATGCGGCTGATTGCCTGGAACAGCTGCCATACAAGGGGGGGGTTGAGATCCGCCGGCACATTCGTACCGGTCCCGGGTTCGTGGACACTCATCTCGAGCTATACTCTGCTACACTTTCCACTCTACTGCAATAACTATCTCCAGTCAAGAATGGACAAATAATCCTCGACTTTTTGTCGATTAATTGCATATTTATTTGTCATTATAATGAACCTACCGTCGTTTTTATGGTATAATCCGGATTGGCCCTTTGTCGGACCGTTTGTACGCTGATTTCCGGCAGTCCCTGCGGGCGGGTGCAAACGAAGGGCCGCAGGAGACCCGCCTGGCAAAAGCAATAGAGGAGGAGACAATGGCAAAAAAGGGAAGACTCGATTTTCTGAAGATGAAGCAGGCGGGGGAGAAGCTGACCTGGATCACCGCCTACGATTACCCGATCGCCCATTTCGCCGAGAAGGTGGGCATGGACATGCTCCTGGTGGGGGATTCCCTGGGCATGGTGGTCTACGGATACGACGGCACCATCCCCGTGACCATGGAGGAGTGCCTGATCCACTGCCGGGCGGTGCGCCGGGGCGCGCCGAACACCTCCGTGATCGGAGACATGCCCTTCCTCTCCTACCAGGTCTCGATCCCCGAGGCGGTGCGCAATGCCGGACGTTTCCTCAAGGAGGCGGGGATGGACGCAGTGAAGCTGGAAGGAGGCCGGCGGGTGATCGGGCAGATCCGGGGGATCGTGGATGCGGGGATCCTGGTGATCGGGCACATCGGGCTGACTCCCCAGTCCAGCGGGCAGCTCGGTGGTTTCAAGGCTCAGGGGCGGACCGCGGCAAGCGCCGAGGACCTGATCAAGGACGCACTGGCCATCCAAGAGGCGGGGGCCTTCGCCCTGCTGCTGGAGGCGGTTCCTCCCGAACTGGGAAAGGCTATCACGGAGCTGTTGGACATTCCGGTGTACGGGATCGGGGCGGGCCAGTACACCGACGGACAGCTGCTGATCAACGGGGATATGCTCGGCTACTTCGAGGCCTTCACCCCCAAGTTCGTGAAGAAATACGCCAACCTGGCGGAAGTCATCACCGGAGCGCTGCAGGAGTACGTGGATGACGTGCACCAGGGACGCTTTCCCTTACCGGAGCACTCCTACAGCGTGCTGAAGGATGAGGTGGCGGCATTCAACAAGGTCGTAGAGCGCTACAAGGGTTCCCAAAAAAAATCATGAACGCATCGTTTTGCATCGAGCCGGATCGTCTGGAGGCGATCAATGATTTTCTCAGGCTCAGCCCCAACGCCGTGCTCGATCCGCTGCTCGAGATCGTCAAAAAACATGGTGGGGTCGATCGCATCAACGAGCAGGCCCGTAAAAACGGGGCCCTTTCCTCCCTCCTCGATCGCTTGAAGAAGAAAAACGGCGCCTACACCGACCAGCTGGACTGGCTTGCCGAGCAGCGGGACGGGAAGCGCTTCGTCTCCATGGCGGATTACAGGGCAAACATCGGCGCCGCGGCGAACAGGCGCCTCGACCCCAGCTACCAGGTCACCCTGGAGATCTCCGCCCTCCAATACTTCCCCTGGCTGATCGCGCAGGCCCGGCAGGCCATCGACAACCATGAGCTGATGCCGGGACGCTTCATCCGGGTGCGGGCCATGAAGGAGCAGGAGGCCGACGGGGACCTGCTGGCCGTAATCGCGGCCATGAAGATCCTGGGCGCATCCTGGGTGGAAGCCCTGGACACCAAGGGAACCGACGGTTCGAACGTCCATCTGGGCGGGCCGGATACGATCACCGGCTACTTCGGCGGCGTGGGGCAGCCGAACCGCTACCCCTACAGGTGGATCGACGAGTACCTGTACTACTACACCAACTACGGGGTCAAGCAGGTGCTGAACATCAACGGCGGCACGGTACTGGCAGGATATCTGCTGTACAAACTGGGCGTGGACATCGAGTTCAAGATCTCCGTGTTCATGGGAAACGACAATCCCCTCAACGTGCTCTGGACCCTGCTCACCGCCAGGCTCTTCGCCCGGGAGGACGGCACCACCCCCCTGATCGGCTTCAACCTATCCAACGCGGTGAACAGCTGGACCATAGAGCTGACAGGTGTTGTCCGAAAGGCGTTCGGCTTCGAGCAGAATGTCCGCATCGAGCATCACATCCTGGACAGCTACCGGCACATCGTTCGCCAGCCCTACGACAGGCTGGAAGAGCTGTTGGAGGTGGCGAAGAAGGTCAGGAACATCTCCGCCAAACACGAAGGGGGGATCATCGAAACCGAACGGAGCAGGAAGCACCCTTCAGACATCCTCGAGTACTTCCTGCCCAAGGAGGAGATCGAAGGGCAGGGTCTGATGCCGGCCCTGGAGCAAAATTACCTGGACAAGCACGCCGCCATCCAGCGCACCGCAACGGCGCTGCTCAAGGAGGGAATCCCGGTGCTGGCCGCCCCCCTGCTGCACCACCGGGATCGAGATACCCGCTGACCGGCCTAACGTCTGACCCTGGCGTTGCCCCTCCAGATGCTCCAGATCTGCTCCTCATCGGCAGGCTGGCCGTAGTCGGTCAGAAGGGTGGTGACCATGGCTCCGCTGGCCCAGCCGAACTGCACCCACTTTTCAGGCTCCCACCCTCTGAGGATGGCGTAGAGCATACCGCCGACAAACCCGTCCCCGCCGCCGATGCGGTCCAGGACGGTAATAGCACGGGGTTCTACCACGTGCCATTCATCCCCCGCCGCCATGATCGCACCCCACAGGTGGCTGTTGGCGCTGAGCACTTCCCGCAGGGTAGTGGCAAAAACCGAGGCGTTGGGAAAGGCCTTTTTGGCCCGGTCGATCATGCCCTTGAAACTTTCGATCTTGTTCGCCAGCTGTTTGCCGCCGGCTTCCGGTCCTTCGATGTCCAGACACAGTTGGAAATCCTCCTCGTTCCCCACGAGGGTGTCCGCAGCCGCGGCGATCTCCGCGAAGATCCTGCTCAATTCAGCTTCCCGGCCTTTCCAGAAAGAGGCGCGATGGTTGAGATCGAAGGAGATCCGGGTGCCGTGCTTCTTCGCCGCCCTGGACAGCTCCAGACAGAATTGCCCGGTCTGCGGAGAAAGGGCCGCCACGAGCCCGGACAGGTGCATGATCTGGGCCCCTTCCTCGGCGAAGATCCGCTCCAGGTCGAAATCCTTCACGTTTAGGGTGCGGCCGACCTCCCCGGCCCGGTCGTTGTGCACCCTGGGACCCCGGGATCCGTAGCCGCTGTCGGCGATGTTCATCTGATGACGGCAGCCCCAGGGGCCGCCCTGCTCCACCTCCACTCCCTCGAAGTCCATGTGACGGCCGGCAAGATCGTCCTTGATGAAGCGGGCGATCGGACTGTCCTTGACGAAGGTCGTGAGGATCTTGACCGGCAGTCCGAGGTAGGAGGATACGCTGCCCACGTTGGATTCGGCGCTGGTCGCCTGCATGGTAAAGGTGTCGCTGCAATGGACCGGCTGTCCGTTTACAGGGGTGATCCGCACCCCCATGCTGGTAGGGATAACCAGGGCGTATCTGCTGTTCTCTCGAAGCTCGATTTTCATCCGCAACTCCTTTTCGATACTGTAGGGAACTTTTACCTTCGATTCAACCGCCAGATGCCCGAGATTCGTGGCAAGTTGGCTACCGAATCAGGAGGGGATGACGCTGGACGCCTATAGAGGATCCTACCTCTTGACCCGCCCCGAGACCTCGCCTACGTGCAGGGCCAGGGCTCCGACAAGGCGATATAGGAGCAGTGGTTCAAGTGTACGAGCCTGACGGACTAGTGGAATAGCACTGTGCAAACTCTTCATCTTTGAAAGCAAGGTATATTTCTCGGCTGGACACCATCATCGGGTCGTCGGCCGGTAAGAAATCCGGTAACTCCTTGTCTGCGGAAAAGAGCTCTTCTTGTTGATTCCGGGGTAGGCTCATGTTCCCCTCCCAGGTCTTAGGAAATCGCGACATGCTTTGGGGGGCCGGTCAATGATTTCTGCTATTTTTCAGCGGAACCATCGTGTAATCCATTTGGCCGGATTAAAGCGAGCGACAGGGATGTCGCGAGCATTGTGTTTATCCGTCTTGTTCCAGGAATCTCGGATGATCTTGAACTTGTACGGATCCAGAATGTAGCAGGTGGCTCCCGTCGACTCCACTATGTCTGCCCAAAAGAATGCTCCCGTTGCTGCTTCCATAACAACCGCGTCTTCGGGGCCGAGCTCTTCGATGTAGCCTCGGAGGTCGGGACACCTCGATACGAACTCTACCTCTTGACCTTCTCGATTCAGCACAGAGATGGTAGAATGCTTCTTGTGCCGATCGAGACCGTGAAACCTTTGGATCATGATCTCCTCCTTAAACTTGGGGGAGAGAAAAGGTTCAGGATACCTTGGTGGATATGCGTCGTATCCACACCACTATTCGCGGTCCCAAGGGTTGGTTCTGCCCAAATAGCATAACCATGTCAAGGAACCGTTGCTCCTTGACGTTTATTATATTATCTATCACTTCAAGGAGATCCGCGAATATCACAGTGAGCGTAGCTGGCGCAGCTAGTGCCGCGATGCCGTCGGATTGTACGACGGCCCTGCACCGAAAGGCGCATCGCGGCGCTGATACGTAAATTTAGCGGCAGAGGCAGCTTGTCTTCGAGCTGCCTCTGTCATTTTTAGGGGTGCATTGACAGTTGTATTGTAGCATCTTATCATAACGACAGGAAATGTAATCATGGTGCGTACACAAATCCAGCTTAGTGAAGAACAGAAACGAAAACTCAAGAAAATCGCCGCTGAGCGGGGCGTATCGGTCGCTGAGTTGATCCGCCGGGGTGTGGATATGATCCTCGAGGCGGACGGGCGACCTGAGCAGGGGGAGATGCTACGACGTGCGGCGGGTCGGTTTCGATCCTCCAAAACGGACATCGCCACTGCGCATGACCGCTACCTCGACCGGGCATTTTCCCAATGAGCGCCTTTGTTGACACCTCCGCCTTTTATGCCGTGATGGACGCAGCCGACGACATGCATCCGCAGGCCAAGGCTGAATGGCAGCGGTTATTGAGTGTCGAACTCTGCACCACCAACAATGTGCTGGTCGAGACCCAGGCCCTGCTGCGGAGACGAATCGGCCTCGATGCTGTCCGGTTGCTCACGGAGGACATAACACCGGTGCTGAGGATCCTGTGGATCGATTCCTCCGCCCACGATTCGGCTGCCCAGCTAATTTTAACCGCCGCCCGCAGGGACTTGAGTTTCGTGGATTGCGTGAGCTTTCAGGCGATGCGAAGTCATGGAATTCACGATGCCTTCTGTTTCGACCCTCACTTTTCCGAGCAGGGATTTCAGGTCCTTCCAGGGCGGCAACAACAATACTAAATGGTCGTCGTCCTCTGGGTGCACAGCAGGGTGTTTGCCAACTTCCGTCTTGGGGACAAACACCTGCGCCTGCTTGAGCAGTCATTCCCGAATTTCTCCTTCATCCGCTGCCGGAGCAAAGAGCAGTTCCTGGAGGCTCTGCCCCGCGCCGATATCGCCTGTTCCTTCAGCTTCAAAGCTGAGTGGTTCTCCGCAGCGCCCCGGCTCCGGCGCCTCATCTCCCCCACCGCCGGCCGGGACTGGTTTCCGGCCGAGATGCCCCCTGGGGTGCGGTTCGAGTTTTCCACCTTTCACGGGAAGATCATGGCCGAGTCTGTGGTCGCCATGATGCTGAGCCATGCCCGCGGTCTACTACGGGCCTACAGCCTGCAGAAAGAGCAAGCCTGGCCGGTCCGGACGCTGGAACCGATCTTGAGGCTCCTCAAGGGATCCCGGGTTACTGTGCTCGGCTTCGGGCACATCGGTAGCCAAATCGGACGGCTGCTGAAATGTTTCGGCGCGCTAGTCACCGGATTGAAGAGAAATCCGGGGGAGAGGCCGGATTACTTCGCCGAGGAGGATCGCCTGCTCCGGGCCGAACGCCTGGATGAGGTGCTTTCGCAGACGGACCACCTGGTGCTCTGCCTGCCCGCAAACCCGGAGACTACGGGAATAGTGAATGCGCAGCGCATGGCCCTGCTTCCAGGGAATGCCGGCATCTACAACGTTGGGCGGGGAAACGCGTTGGACGAGGAGGCTCTGGCCTACCTTCTCAAAGAACGCCCTCTCTGCGAGGCCTACCTCGATGTCTTTCGGGAAGAGCCTCTTCCAGTCGCATCACCCCTCCGTCAGCTGCCCAACTGCCTGGTACTGCCGCATATCTCGGCAAACGCCCCGGAGCATATCGATCTGTTCATCGACGAGCTCATCCAGCGTCTGGCCTCGGAGTAGGCGCGGGAAGATGATCGTGACCCTTGGCGATGACAATGTCCGACCCTCGTCCCCCGAGCAGGCCAGGGAACTCCAGGAGCAGCTGGCCCGGCGTGCTCGGCGTGAACCTCCTGGGACCGCGATTCGATGGATTGCCGGAGAAGACTGCTCTTATTCCAAGGATGATTCCCTCTGCGGCGCAGCAGTGGTCGTCTGGGACCTCGAGACACGGGAAGAGGTCGAGACCGGTACCGTGCTGTCCGAGGTCCCTTTACCCTACATTCCCGGCCTGCCACGTGAGGCTCATGAGCGGCATCCCCGCGATCGGCTGCGCGAAACGGCGGGCTCTGGGGGACCTTCGTCGACCCGGACACCAATCGGGGATCGAGTTCATCCCTCCTCGATCGTGGCGAGATCATCGGGACGGTGCTTCGCACCCGGAATGGAGTGAAGCCGGTATTTGTAAGCGTTGGGCATCTGATAGATCTGCCTGCAGCTGAGCGGATTGTTTTGGACTGCACACCCCGATGGCCTGATTGAGGTCGCCGATGCCGAAGGTGGCGCGGAGCTCCCGCAGGGGATACTCGTCGGTGCCGTAGGACTGCGCGTGCAGCTCCAGCCTCTCGCCCCGCACGAGCTTCTCGATGACGTGGCCCCCGCCGAAGCGGAACTCGCCGGGGTACGAGAGGTTGGCCGGGTCGTTCCTCCGCAGCTGGGTCGCGCCGAGGTACGCGTCCACCGCGGCGATCCCGCAGTAGGCCTCCACCTCGTCGATCCACGCCTGGGTCATGCGGATGCCGGGCTTCGGGTGACCGAAGTTCAGGAAGCAGCCCGAGGAGCACATCGGCCCGATGGTGGCGGTGGTGACGACGTCCACCTCCCGCGCCGCTGCCGCGAGGCCCTTCTTCTCGACGTAGCCGATGATATCCTCAGCCGTGAGCACGACGGCCTTCTTCGACTCGATCTTCGCGTTGATCTCTTCGTAGCTCTTCATCTGGGGTGGGGGATGATACACCCCGGCGGGCGGGATTTCAACCGGTTTTCGGCCGCTGCCCGTGCAGGGTCGGACTATCGCAGACCGGGAGCGGCCTCCAGGCCGAGACCCTCCAGTTCGCGGTACAGCATGGAGACGGAGCTTTCCAACTCCCTCTTCAGCCTCTCCTTTTCCAGGGGGAAGGGGTTGGTGGGCTCGAAGCGGATGGGAGCGCCGACGAGGATCCCGCGCCTCTTCTTGTTCACCGCGATGGGGATGAACTGGATGGCCTTGCGCGTTTTCCTGTAGTACAGCTTGGCCAGATGGATGAAGCCGGTGCTGAACTCGCAGATCGCCTCGTTCAACGGCCGCATCGAGTCCTCGGCAAACACGAGGATGTTCTTTCCCTCCTCCAGGAGCCGCAGGCTGAGCTGGAAGGTGCTCGCCATCTTCCTGCTCTTCCTGTAGACGGGGATTGCGCCGATGTCCTTCATGAGGCCCGCGCATATCCTGCCGATACCCCTGCCGAGGAACTCGCTCACCGGCGGCCTGAGGTGCAGCTCCTGCTCGAGGAAATAGGCCTGGATCCGTTTTGCCACGGTTCGCAGGTCCGTGATCTCGTGCGTGACCCAGGGGTATGCCTTCACGGGAACGGTGGTGATGACGGAGACGGGGCCCAGGGATCCGGCATGGTTCGCCACCATGATGACAGGCTCACCGGACGCGAGGTGCCTGCGGCCGCGTAGCTTCGAGCGGAAAAAAGCCTTCCTGATCACCTTGAAGAAGACCTTCCTGATCGCCCGGTCGATGAATCTCACTGCCACAGGTGCTTTCCGTGCATCGGCCGTCTTCACATAAACAGCCTATAGTGATGATACTCGTCGGGCCGGCAGATGTCAAGGATCACGCGCGGCCACTCGCAGAGTCCTCGCGGGGAAGGGCCTCGACCTTCGCCGCCAGGACGAAGTCGTTTTCGCTGAGGCGGCCCCCGACGGAGTCGGTCGAGAGGGTCACCTGGACCTTGCCCCAGCTCACCAGCAGGTCGGGGTGACACTGCTCGGCCTCCACGAGGTCATGGGTCCGTCCTGCGAAGTCCATCGCCTCGGTGTCCCCGTTACGCCAGGCCAGCCACCACTCACTGACCCTCTGACGACTGACCCTGAGAATGTGGGCAACACTCGCTTGCCGCTCACCCTGTTCGACGAGTGCTGCGGCCTTCATGCGCCGTTCACGCAGCTTTTGAAGTCTCTTTCTTCCCCGCTCCATGAGGACAGGATGCACAAAAGGCACGTGCGTGTCCAGAAACTAGACGAGCCTCAATAGTCGTGATCGTGAGCGATCCTTGACACCACGTCCGAAAGTTCCGTATAGTCGAAAGCGACGATGCTCCTTGCGGGAGCGCTGAGAAACACGGTGCTGGAGAAACAACGATGAATGACGGCTCGAGCCGGGAACAGAAGGCGCACATGCCGCATGTGCCGTGCCGGATGGAATATCCCGTGGAGGAGAACCCCTTTGTCTCCCTGGGAGTGGATCTGACGTACCGATGCAACATGAACTGCAACTACTGCTACAACCCGATCCGCTCTTTTGCCGACATGGATCTGTCCTACTTCGAGGAAGTCTGCCGCCGGCTGCCCAGGTATGTCCAGTTCAAATTCCTCGGCGGCGAACCGACGCTGCACCCAGATCTCATGGGTTTTGTCCGTGCCGCCAGGCGCCGCAAGCACGAAGTCACCATTCTGTCCAACGGGCGGCGCTTTACCGACCCCGCCTTCGTTAAAGCCCTCGCGAATCTCAATCAGGATGCGCGGTTTATTCTCGGGCTGTCCCTCGACGGCGGGGCCAGCCGGGACGACGTCTACTATCAGATCAACAACGAGCATTGCCTGCACTGGAAGATGGAGGCTCTGGAAACACTCGACAAGCACTTCTCGGGGCGCGTGGAACTCTCAGCCATTATCGTCCGCGGCCTGAACGAAGATGTCGTCCCGGAACTCTTGCAGCTTGCCGGTCGTTACCACCGAATCGTTCGTTACATCCACTTCCGGAGCGCGGCCGAAGTCGGCCGATGGGCCAAGACGGCCCCCTACACCCTGGAGGAACTGAAGGAGATCGTACGGCCGCACTTCACCGAAGAGCAGTTCGAGCCGCGGTGTTTGTGGGAGATCAATTGCGCTCCCGGACAGGGCTGCGGGGCATGCTACCGTTTCCGGCCCACGGCCAGGTTGCAGATCTCCCTCATCGAGTTCGCCACGCCGCGGGCGGCCTCGTGTCCCAAACGCGGCAAGCTGGTGGATCGGGAGTTCCGCGTCCAGTCCTTTTTCGAGAACATCATGAGCAACAGCGAAACCCTCATGGGGGGCATCAGCGGCCGGCCGCCATAGAGACGTTCAGAAACCTTCTTGGACCTGTCAGTCAAAACGCTCGCCGGAGTGTTGGCAATGACAGCTGCCTGCTCACGGAAGCGCTGGATTCCTGGCGGGAGAGGTCGGTATCGAAGGAGCATCCGCCGAAGCTGGACGCCTTATGGAAGCCGAATGGAGAGAGCTTATCCCGTCCTGTGCCAAAACTCAGTCCAATGGTATCTCCCAGAATGGTGACTACCACAACAGATCTTTCAACTCTGATTTCCGCAATGACCTGCACCCACATCCGGTATGACATGGCAAGAATGGCGCAAAGGGCACGTCATGAGCGACGCGTTGGCACACAGAATCGCTCGACACAGTCTTTCCAGGGAAAATGGTGATCGATCCGTTAACTGACAGGCCGCCGCTTAGGCGGCTTCCCGATAGTAATAGCTGAGCAAGCCGCCCATACGAGCTCTTTTCTTGACAACCCCTTCATTCCGTCCCACGTTTTCATCTGCATGAATGATGCGGCTACCCAATCCCTGGCGGTTTCGCTCGGCGTGGTAGTGCTGCATGTACTCCTTGATAGCCAAGCGAAGGTGTTCTCACCAAGTGCGGATAATTCTGTTCAAGCACTCAGACTTGATGTACAAGACGAAACGTTCAGCGAACGCGTTCAGATCAGGACTCCGCGCGGGTAATCTGATTGGAATGGTACCGCCACATCTGAGCATTTGCCTGAAACAGACCGTGTACAGCGGATCCCTGTCCATGATGATATATCCGGCATCGCGCAGGAAGCCGTCGAAAGGATCGGTCAGATTGCGAGCCATCTGCTTCATCCATTTTTCGCACGGTTGGGCCGTAATGCCAACAATCTGCACTTCTCGTGTCTTCAGCCTCATCACGAAAAGAACCTGGTAGCGAATGATCCCTACAAGTGTGAGAACCTCGACGGTGAAGAAGTCCAGAGCGGTCAAGGCCTCCCAATGTGCCTCAAGAAAAGGTTTCCACGGTGTACGGCGCCCTCTTTCCGGCGCAGGTTCGATCCCATGGTCATTAAGAACGCGTTTTACCGTGTTTCGGTCCACGGGCGATACCAAGGTTGAACAGCGCATCCCTGATCCTTGTGTATCCCCAGGAGGGGTTTTCGTTCGCCATTCGCACCGCGAGATCTGCGATTCTGTCTCGTGTCCTGGGCCGCCCGGGGCCGCGCTTAGAAGACCCATCATATTTCTTGGCGACAAGGTTCCTGAACCAACGCAGAAGCGTGTCCGGCGTTACGATTCCGGCAAATTGTTCCAGAGTCTTCCTTCTAAGCGCTTTGGCCTTCACGCCCAACCTACGCCGCTGCGCATCAGTGAAACGGAGCCGACGGCCGTTGAAATGTTCCCGGCACACGCGGATCTCCTCAAGGAGATACTCGATGATTTTCTGCTGATCGCGATTGATCCAACCTGCTGCAAGAAGAATGATAAATCGTAGATAGTGCGGCATATCGTGGAGTATACCAAAATTCGGGATTCATGCACGTCGAGCGCTACCCTCGATGGTCGGAAAGGTATCTTCCATGGCTGTTTCAATCTGAACAGGCAAATGCCTATGTTGAACGAACATACGGAGATCCGGCTGAGTTTTGGCACAGGTCGGGGTGTACCTTTGCGAATAAGTGCCAACCTGGTGTTGTTAGATTGTGTTCTGGTTGCTACTATAGAGTTGCGAGGTGATTGAACATGTCATATAAGGTGAATGTAGTAATAGAGAAAGACGATCACGGATATTATGCCTACTCTCCAGAACTCGAAGGTTGCCAAAGCCAGGGAGATAGCTATGAAGAAGCCCTGGCAAATATCCGTGAAGCGGTTGAGCTTTACCTAGAAACTCTGAGTGAAGAAGAACGTACCCAATATCTTAGCAAAGAAATACTGACTACATCTCTCGAGGTAAATCTTGCCTAAGCTACCAAGGCTAACAGCCGAGGAAGCTGAGAAACAATTATTGAAAGCCGGATTCTCATTGATACGTAGCAAAGGCAGTCACCGAATCTATATGAAGGAGCGGCGGCGGATCATTGTTCCTTTTCATTCTGGAAAAACACTTCACCCAAAAATCGTGAAACAAGTATTCGAAGCCGTTGAAGATCAGAACTAAATTGGCAAATGCATACTGTCCAAGCCTGTCACGATAAACAAGGTCGGACTCGTGCATGCGTCAGTACAGATGTTGCATAACGGCGGGGTTATGCGATATGCGTAGTCAATGCAGCTCCCTGCAAATGGGCCTGATCCGATAGTTCAACAATACCATCAGAAACAGAAAACCAATTCAGATTAAACATGGACGTTTAATCTGAACTGTCATTCTCCATGACGACAGCCTCCTGACCCTTGTAACGCCCAATTTCGATTTTGCTCATTTTCAAGCGAGCCTCCAAGGATAAGACATGCCAATCAATAATCCGCTGCCAATATAGTAAAACCAATCGAGGGAAGTGTCTCTGCAACGCAAAAGGCGGCGGCTCTCCCCCCGGGTAGGTCTTTGTTCGAGGATGCTGTATGATGGGGACAAACTCACAAATCACAAACTACTTGCACAACAGGGAGGGATAAACATGGAACAAATAACGAAAAACGTCTACGCCGAAACCAAGGTTCGGGGCTGCAATCCGGTGTACGTGGTCACCTCCGGCGGGGTGGTGATCATCGACACCCCCCAGCTGCCCACCTACGCAGTGCGGATGCGTAAAGAAGCGGAGAGTCACGGGCAGATCAAGTACCTGATAAACACCGAGCATCACGTGGATCACATCTTCGGCAACTACTACTTCAGGGGCGCCGGCATCGTGGTCGCCCACGCCGAGACCGCCGCGAACTTCATGGTTGTCACACCGGAGATAAACCCCTACGAATACGCCCACGAGGCGGTCCCCACCGACGACCCGGAGGGGGAGAAGCTCTGGCCTGATGAGAAAAGCTACTTCGCGGACCCCAACCGGCCGACGATCATCTTCGACGGGGACCTGACAATCCGCCTGGGAGATCACACCTTCCAGCTCATCCACACACCCGGGCACACACCCGGACAGCTGGCCGTGCACATCCCGGAGGAGCGGCTGGCCGTGGTCGGAGACACGATATTCAACAGCGTCCAGACCTGGCTCTACGCCTCCGATGTCGACCAGTGGATCGAATCCCTGGATCGGCTCAAACAGCTGGACGTGGACAAGATCGTCCCGGGGCACGGACCGGTCTGCACGAAGCAGGAGCTCGACGTGCAGAAGGCCTTTCTTCTGGAGTGGATCGCCGCGGTGCAGTCGGCCATCGGCCGGGGGATGAGCCGGGAGCAGTGCGTCAGGCACATCAAGGATTCCGAGTTCGCCAAACGCTTTGCCGTGGATGTCGGCCAGGAGCACATGCTCGATCACGTGATCGAGCACAATGCGGCTGCTCTCTACGACAAGCTCAAGGCTAAGTAGTCCGGTTCAATTCCGTCCAGATCCGCTCCGGGGTGAGGGGCAGATCCCGGATCCGCACGCCCACGGCCTGCTCCACTGCAGCACCGATAGCCGGAGCGGTGGACAGGATCCCCCCCTCGGCCACACCCTTGGCGCCGTACGGACCCGGGCCATCGGCATGTTCTATGTGGATCGAACGCAGCTCCCGTGGCACGTCCTTGCTCGTGGGAATTCGATAATCCAGAGCGCCGAGGTTGCGGATGCGCCCAGAGGCGTCCAGGATGTACTGCTCCATGAGCGAATGGCCCAGGCCCTGGACAGCAGCCCCTTCATCCTGCATGGCAACAGCCTGGGGGTTGATCGCCCTGCCCACATCTGCGGCCACGACCAGCTTGAGGACCTCCGTTTCTCCGGTTTCCCGATCCACCTCCACCTCGGCGGCGATGGCCACAACCTCGTAAAATGCCGGGGGACCTCCCAGGGGATGATCCTTTACATACTCGCTGCGGGCCGAGCCCACACCGATCACCTCCCCCTTGACCCGGCCGAAGCGATCCTGAAGCACCTCGATGAACGACCGATCCTCCTCCGGCAGATGAACCACCCCCGGATCGACCCGGATCTCCTCCACCGCTACACCATAACACTGAGAGGCGAGCTCGCCCAGCTGCCGCCTGATGTCCAGGCAGGCCGTCAGGATCGCGTTGCCCATGACCACCGTGGAGCGGCTGGCCGAGGTCTGCAGATCGAAGGGCACTACCCCGGTGTCGCCCATGATCATCACGATCTTCTCCAGCGGTACACCCAGCTCCTCCGAGGCGATCTGGGAGAACACGGTACGGGCTCCCTGTCCCATGTCGGAGGTGCCGCAGTACAGGGTTGCGCTACCGTCGAAGTGCAGCCGCACGATCGTGTAGGATGCCGCGGTGGTGGGCCCGGCCTTCAGGCCCATGGCGATCCCCCGACCGCGACCCTCGGGCAGAGGCTCACCCCAACCCACCGCCTCTGCCGCCCTGTCCAGGCACTCTGCCCAGCCGCCGTCTGCCGGCGGATCGTTGGGCATGAACACCTCGCCCCGCTTGGGCAGATTCTTTCTGCGGATCTCCACCCGATCGAGCCCAAGCCTGGCGGCCGCCGCATCGAGTTGGGACTCCACGGCCCAGTTCTCCTGGGGAACGCCGAACCCCCGGAAAGCGGTGCTGGGAGGGGTGTGGGACAGCAGGGCCCGGGCCAGGATACGCACATTTGGCACCCGGTAGGGTCCGGCGGCAACGTAGCTGGCCTTGCTCACCACCCGGGCGGCGATATCGGCATAGGCGCCGATCAAGTAGTTGGACTCGATATCCTGAAAGACCAGGGTGCCGTCGGAGTTGAAACCGCTGCGCACCCTCACCTCCGCCGCCGCCCGCCGCACCTGCTGGAAGGATTCGGCCAGGGTGAGCTCCAGGCGCAGAGGTCTGCCCAGACGCAGGGCGAAATAGGCCAGGACCGGTTCCAGCTTGGGATGCTGCTTGCCGCCGAAGGCACCTCCCGGGTCCGGGGCGATGATGCGGACCCGGGACAGGGGCATGTTCAGGACCGCCGCGATGCTGCGTTGCAGCCCGTAGGGGATCTGGATAGCCGAGTAGATGGTAATCCCGTCCGCCCTAGGCTCGGCCAGGAAGGCAAAAGGCTCGATTGCGAACTGGGTAACGATGGGGAAGGTATAGGTGTTTTCGATTTCAGTATGAGCGCGGCAGCCATCCACCTGCCCCCAGCCGAAGCGCCATTCGTCCAGGATGTTGCTGTGCTTGAAACTGCTCTCGCCTCGGATCGACGGATCCTGTACCAGCCCGGCGGAGGGATCCAGGGCCCGGGCTACCGTGCAAATCGACGGAAGCTCTTCGTAGTCTACCTTTACGCGGGAGGCGGCCACTTCGGCGGCGTGCTCGCTCTCCGCAGCCACGATCGCCACCGGCTCCCCGTGAAAGCGGGTCGTTTCATCGGCAAGGAGAGGTCGATCCTGGTAAGCCGGGCCGAAGCGGGGGATAGGCCTGGGGAGATCTCCTGCCGTCAATACCCCCCGGACCCCCTCGACCTCCAGCGCTTCCCCGCAGTCTATGGAAAGGATCCGCGCGTGGGCGCAGTCCAGGTGTACCAGCCTGGCATGAAGCATGTTCGGCACTTTCACATCCGCCACGTATTCCTGGGTGCCCAGCACCCGGGGCAGCCCTCCCACCCTGCTGACGGAGCTGCCCACGATCCCCTGCTTCACTTCCCGACCCCCGGGGCAGCCTTAGAATCAGGCTCCGAATTCGCCTCCACCGCCGACTGCACCGCTTCGATGATCCTGTTGTAGCCGGTACAACGGCACAGGTTTCCCGACAGACCCTCCCTGATCTCCTCCTCCGTCGGATGGGGATTGTTCAGAAGCAGGTAATGGGCGGCCATGATCATGCCGGGCGTGCAGAATCCGCACTGGACGGCTCCGGAATCCAGGAAAGCCTGCTGCAGTGCGCTGGGCTTTCCATCTTCGGACAGCCCTTCGATCGTCAACACGTCGCTGCCGTCGGCCTCCGCGGCAAGAATGATGCAGGAGTTTACGATACGGCCGTCCATGATTACGCTGCAGGCTCCGCACTCCCCCTCGCCGCAGCATCTCTTGGTCCCGGTCAGACCCAGGCGGTCCCGCAACAGCTCCAGCAGGGTCTCGTACGGCTCGACCTCCACCTGACGGCGTTCTTTGTTCACGGTTATCGAAATCCGATTCCTCTGGTCGCTCATCTGCTTCATCCTGCCCGGGTCTGCCGGCGCTGCCTGGCCTGCTCCAGGACCCGGCGGGCGATTGTGAGCAGCATGGCCCTGCGGTATTCCTCCCCGGAGCGCACATCCGAGATGGGACTGGTTTTCCTGACAAGCGACTGAAGCAGCTGCTCCCTCCGGGTTTCCGCGAGATCCGGTTGGGCCAGCTGTCCCGACTCATCCCTGGCTGTTACAGCAGTGGGACCGGCCGCACCGAACACGAAGGTCGTGATACCCTCTGCGTCTACGGCGCAGGCCATATTGATGGTGGCCAGGTCCGCGCCCCTTCGTCGGGTGAGCCGGCCGAAGGCGCAGCCGAAGGGCCGGTGCGGAATGGGGAGGCGCACCGCCGCTACCAGTTCAGTGGGTTCACAGACCGTCCTGCCGGGGCCGCGGAAGAAATCCTCCAGAGGAATGTTTCGCCGGATCACTGCACCGTCTTCACCGCGGCCGACCACGGAAGCCTCAGCCCCGTAGGCGATGAGTGGGGGAACCGTGTCCGCCGCCGGGGAAGCGTTGCAGATGTTGCCCACCAGGGTGGCCCGGTTCCTGATCTGGATCGATCCCACGATCGAAGCCGCCTCCACCACAGCGGGGTAGTGGGTTTGCATGAGATCACTGCGGACCAGATCAGCGAGCACCACCCGGGCGCCCACGGTAACCGTGTCATTCTCCAAGTCGATCGAAGCGCCGATTTCGCCCAACCGCTTCAGGTCCACCACCACCTGCGGATCCGATTGACCTTTCTGAATACGGACCATAAGGTCGGTACCCCCCAGAAGCGGCCTGGCTCCGGCGCCGAAGCGCTCCAGTATATCCAGGGCTGCGGCAAGATTGTCCGGCCGCAGGTATTCGAAACTCTTCATCGATCTTGGTTACCTCGCTCCAGACGCCGCTAGCTTTTAAGTCCCTTGATCTTGCGGCTCTGCAGGATGAACAGCTCGCTGTTTTCGTAGGCCCATTCGATATCCTGAGGAAGCTCGAAGAGCGCCTCGATCCTCAATCCGATCTCGGCCAGCTCCAGCAGCTGCTCGTCGGTCAGAGTGCAATCGGTGACCATCGAACCGGAGAGCTCGTACTTTTTCCGCCCGGTGCCTTTCTCTCTGTCGATCGTCACCATGATATTCTTGTTCTGGACCTTTTTCTCCTTGATCCGGGGCGGTTTACCCCGGAGGAGCAGGAAATAGTCAACGATGGCTTCTCCCGAGACCAGGGATTCCCCGAGCCCCCAGTTCGCTTCGATCACGATTTCATCCCGGGCGCTGGTGATCGGATTGGCGGTGAACATCACCCCCGCCACATCGGCGTGGACCATTATCTGCACGATCGGGGCGATAACCCCCCTGTCCTGAGGGATTTTCTGCTGATGGCGCCGATACACCGCCCGGGCAGTAAACAGGGAAGCCCAGCAGCGGCGGATGTTTTCAATTATTTCCTCTTCTCCCTTGATGAAGTGGTAGGTATCCATCATTCCCGGGAATGAGGAGATAGTGCTGCCTTTCACAGCCACCGACGACCGTACCGCCACGAAGGGATCCTCTCCGGACGGAGATTTCAAACCGGCGATCTGCTGCTTGATTTCCCCCAAAATGTCCTCCGGCATCACTGCATCGGCAATCATCTCCCGGATCTGCTTGGACTTGCTCTCGATATCGCCGTAGTTGTCGAAGTTCATGGTGCCGACAATCTCCATGATCCCGGACTCCAGTCCACTCGCCTCCAGCAGGTAGTCCAGGGATTTGCCGGTTACACAGAATCCTCCCGGCACGTTGAAACCGTGGCGAATCAGCTCCCCCAGATTGGCCGCCTTGCCGCCGGTTTCCTGATACTCCTCTTTGGTCATTTCATCGAGACGCTTTACGTACTGCATGATATCTTCTCCCATCCAGTCGAATAAAAAAACTGGTGCCCCGGCGGCGCGAGGGAAGTGAGTTCAGCCGAGGATAGTGACGATCCCCTGATCGCCGTCGACCCGGATCCGATCCCCGCTTTTGATCTCCTTGGTGGCATTGCCGGTTCCCACAACCGCCGGGATCATGAACTCCCGAGCGACGACCGCTGAATGGGCCAGCACTCCCCCTGCATCGGTGACGACCCCCAAGATCTTACTGAACACGACGACCCAGGCCGGGTTGGTCATGATGCAGACCATGATATCCCCCTGTTTGACCAGGTCGAACTCTTCGGGGCTCGTCACGAGCCGGGCGAGCCCTTCGACCGTCCCGGGGGAGCCGGCCAGACCTCTCACCTCCCCCTTGACGGTCTTTTCCGACTGCTCGCGTTCGAACTTCTCCGGGTAGCCCCACAGGGTGTGGTAGGGTTCCTCGTACATATTGGCTTGGGTCACGGTTCCGACCCAATCGCGGGGTTTGATCTTGAAGGCCTTTTCCCGTGCCTGCTTTGCGTCTTTTATCAGCTTGCCCGCAGGATAATTCTCGGGATCTGCCACGTAGCGGCGCAGCTGTTCGTATTCCAGGAACATGATGTCCTGCGGATCATCCAACAGACCCTCCTTGACCATTCGCCGGGCGATCCGCAGCAGCACCAGGCGCATCCGCGCGTAGGTACCCTGGTCGAAATAGAAATGATGATCAGGGGTGAGGGGCAGCATCCGCAGATTCAGATCCAGGGCTTCTTCGAAACGTTTCTTCTCCTCTGCCGACTTGCCGGCGATCTGCTCACGCAGGCGGGCGATCGCCTCCTTCTGCTCACGGATGCATTTTTCGTACACCCCGTCGTAGTCAAAATCAGATGCCAGGTAGCTCCCGATCTGGTCGTAGATTGGAATCTGATCCTCAATGTAGAGGGGATAGATGTACTCGTGGGTGTAGATCGCCTTGTAGCCGAACTCTTGCGCGTAGGCGCTCACGTCCTCGATCAGGGCTTTGCCCTTGGCCGAAGATTCGAGCCCGGCCGGAATATCGGCGGCCTTTTCCGTTTTGGTGAATGCGGCGCTCAGCTCGGGGTCGGCTTTGACCTTTTGCTTGAGCCCCCAAAGCGCCTTCAGACTGTCCCAGTTCCGATCCGCCTGGGAAACATTCACCTTGCCGAGGGTATCCGGATCCACATCCCCGATCAGCTCTTTGGCGGTTTGAACGAAACGCATCGACGCGCTGAACTGGGCGTTGTTCAGGATCCAGTGCAGTCGAAAGTTACGCTCCTGGATGTCGTACATCTCCTCCAGGTAGACCATAAGCTCAGGAAGGGTCGCGTGTTCGGCATCGAAGTTGTCGATGTATTCGAAATTCTTCAACACCTCCGGAAGATAGCGATTCTGCCACCAATCGAGGAAGTTGCTCGCATAGGTCGGCATGATCCAGTTGTAGTACTTCCCCGCCTCGGCGGCGTCTTTGGGCTCCCGGCCCTCGATTGCCGTGTACAGATAGCCGTTGATCACCTTGCCGTGCCAGTGGACACCGGAATCCACGTCGAAGCGCCGGTACAGATAGTCGCAGGTGGGTCCCCACCATCCGTGCATGCTGAAGTACATGGGGGAAACAGGAAAGGGCACGTGGTTGTCATCCAGAAACCAGAAGAGCCTCTTTTCCTCCTCGTTTTTCCATTCTATGGGGAAATCCTCGTCCCCGTAGAACGTGGCCAGAACCTTTGACGAATCCATAGGACCTCCAAATGTACGTGTGGTAATCGGGTAATCCGATCTTCCCCCAAATCTACCGAGCTGTCAACAAACGCGGGGTAGAGGGCTGAGTGCGGCGTTGGCGGCGGAAGCTGCTACTGCCTTGCGGTGATCCCGCCGTCCATGTAGATGATCTGCCCGGTCACGAAATCCGAGATCGGGGCGGCCAGATACAGCGCCAGCCCGGCAACGTCCCGGGTCTCGGCGACCCTGCCCAGTGGGATACGGGCTACCAGAGGCTCGAAAAAGGCCGGATCATCCAGGTACTTGGCCACCAGGGCCGTACGCGTAAAGGTGGGAGAGATGCCGTTCACGTTGATCTTGTACTTGCCCCACTCCGAGGCCAGCTGCATGATCATCATGTTCATCCCGCCTTTGCTCGAACAGTAGCTGATGTATCCCCTTGTGATCCCCAGCCCGCCGCGTACCGAGCTGACATGGATGTGCTTCCCGCCCCCGTTCGTTATCTGGCGTTTCGCCGCCTCCTTGGAGAGGAAGAAGGCCGTCTTGAGATTCACGTTCATGATGTGATCCCAATCGGCCTCCCGGTACTCTTCCGCGGGGTTCTCTATATGGGTCCCGATGCAGTTCACCAGGACATCGATTTTCTTATAGTCCTTGTGGAGAGATTCCATGAATCCTTCCACAGCAGCCGCATCATCCACCGTGAAAGGCCTGGCCTCCGCCTGTCCCCCGGCACTGCGGATCGCCTCGGCGGCGGCCTGCGCCTTTTCCTCGGTTCGACCGGTAAGGAGGACCTTGCAGCCGTAGGCGCTCAAAGCCTCGCCGATCGCCAGGCCGATCTCCCCGGCCCCGCCGGCCACCAGGGCTACCTTTCCTTCCAGGGACATCAATCCGCGAAACATCTCCAATCTGTTCATTTTCGCTCCTCTCCTCAATTCGACGGTCTTCAACCCGGCTGTTTGCCGATCCACCCGCACTCTACATCAGTTTTTCCACTTCATCAAACAGGATTTGGGGGTTCTTTGCCCGGATCATGAAGTACGGCTTGTCCTCGGCGAATCTTCGGACGAAATCCCCCCTCTTCCGCCGCAGTTCATCGGTATCCACGATCGGCATGACTATCCCGCCCGGTGAGAGCAGTTGATTCAAACCGAAGTAGTTCATCACCGAGTGAAAGGTCTGGTATTCCCGTTCGAAACGGTTCATCTCCGCGATCTTCGTATCGAAATGCCCATCAATTCCGGGCATGACCACAAGATCCACGGCCGAAGTTTCTTCGAAGTTTACGAACTCCGGTTCCTTGTCGAAGAACTTGGCGACCCCTTCGTCCTGCTTCGGGATATCCGCTCTTTCGGTGCCCTTGGCCCGCATGCGCAGATACACGCTCTTCGAGCCCATGACCACGATGCCCTCATCGTCGGTGACCGTTGTTTCCGTGGAGATCACCTTCCCGCCCCGGCGACAGCCCTCGATCTGGCTCATGCTCTTTCCGTGATTGCTCTCTCCACCAAGAAACAGAACCGTACGCTCCTTGTAGCGCACCGCCGAGCTGTGAAAGGGGTGCAGGCCGACTGAATCCATCTGCAGGGCTAGCATGGTTACGATGATCTTGTTCATCTCCCCCTGTTCCCAGTCACCATCTACGAACAGCTGCTCCCCCTCGTAGCGGATTTCCTTGCTCTTCTTCTCCCGATCCCAAATGATATCCGCCTTGGCCTTGACGATCTCCCTGCGGGACTGCACCGAAGCCAGCCGGTAGTTCAAGAAGCTCATCTCCTCCAGAACATGCTCCTGTTCTCTCGCCCCGAACACATCGATTCTCAAGCTCGCATCGCCGCTCGCCATCTCTTCTCGTAGAATCCCCATGTTGTATCCTCTCCCTCTCAATTAATATTTTTGCTTACGATCTGCCACCAAGCAGCAAACACAGAAAGGCTGCCCACTCTCGGGCAGCCTTTCCTTGTGTGTTCTGGTTTTCTTCTATAGATCGAGGGTGCACCGATCAGACACCCCGATCCGTTTGCAGCTAGTAGCTTTAGATTACCAGCGGTCTCGGGATCCGCCGCCGCCACCACCGCCGCGAGGGCGGTCTGCACGAGGCCTGCTCATGTTTACAGTCAGGGTGCGCCCCCCGAGTTCCGAGCCATTGAGCGCGTCAATGGCCGCCTGGCACTCTTCCGGGGTGCTCATCTCGACGAAACCAAAGCCCCGTGAGCGGTCCGTATACCTGTCCGTAATAACTTTGGCGGATTCTACAGTGCCGTGAGCTGCAAACAGCTCATTCAGCTGATCGTCCGTCACCGAGTACGGCAGGCCGCCTACGTAGAGTTTCTTGTTCATCCTCTCCTCCTAGTGAGTGTTACTCGTCATCGCCCTTCGATACTCACCGTGAGAGAGACATTTTTCGGCATGTAATTGATACCACTGTCTGATCGGTCGTTTCCTACGGTGCAATATGCGAGGTCAACACCATCGGGCTTGTTTTCTTTTTTTTTTGACTCCAGCAAGCCCCTTCTGAAGTTCGACACCTAAAACTATACAAATTCCGCGGTGTAGTCAACCACTAAAAAATCTGATACGGTTGGGCAGGAGAGATAGTGAAAATGAAAGAATACAAGATGCCTCATCCGAATCACGAAAATCACCTCTGCTATCTAGAGAATATCGGCTATATCCAGGAGTTCCCCGAGGCTTATAAAGATCTGGTGAAGCGGGGCAAATTCTACTGCAAAGTCTGCGGCCGGGTTGCCAAAAGCGAAGAGAACCTCTGCATCCCCGAGAAGCTGTAGCAGCAAAAGAGCTAGATCCACCTCTTGGTGAGGGCGCTCAGGCCCTTGGAGACTTTGGCCAGGACCAACGGTGTCGAACACCGGCGGGCGATCTGTTCTGAGAGCGTGGGTACCCCCACCTGGCGGAAGAAGGAACCCGAGAGTCCCAACACCACCAGATCGTAGCTCTCACTCTCCCGGATCACCGATTTCACCGGATCCATGGGCGGTTTGGTTTTGAGCCGGACCTTGACCGGCCGGTAGGCGACCCGGCGCAGCAGCCTTTCCAGGTAGCGCTCCTCCGACCATATACCCCGATGCCTTCTGATCGCACGCCGCAGGGGCAGGGCCGTGATCTCACCATCCTGCTCCTGGACCATCCTTTCGGCCGTATCCAGGGCAAAGGCGTCGTTGGCATCCCCGAACAGGGGCACCAGGATGTTTTTAAAGGTCTTCGAGCCGCAGCCTTTGAGAATCACGATATTGCAGGGAGCCCGGGATATCACGGGATCCAGCGTGCTGCCGATGTGGAAGCGTCTATCCCCGCTTTTACCGTGCCAGCCCATGATCAGCAGGTCTATATTTTTCTCCCGGACCGCGCTGGTGATCCCGCGGGCGATGTTGCGGCAGTAGCGGAAGGTCGTGGTTACCGGAAAACGCTGGACCAGGTACAGCATGGCCTCCACGATTGCCTCCCGCCCCTCTGTCATATACTCCCCCGCATCCCCCAAAGCCACTTGGTCCGGCACCGGTACCATATGCAGCAGCTTGATCCGGGAAGGGCGGGAGCTGCCGATCTTGTGGGTGTTCCATACCAGGGACAGGGCGTTCTCCGGATTGGCCACCGGCACCATGATCCTGTATTCACTCCCTTTGGGCGCCGCAACCTCTTCCAGGATCCGGATCTCGCTTTCCGCCGGCAGAGCCCGGCTCCGGGAGTAGAATGTATAGATCAGGATACCGGTGAGGACCCACACAGGCGCAACGATCAATGCGATCAGGCTCATGTGGCGCAGCTCCGCAACCAGCACCACCTGTACGGAGATGGCCAGGAGGGGCACGAAGGGGAAAAGCGGTGTCAGATAGCCGTACTGCAGCTCATCGCTCATGTTGAGGCGGATCTTGATCACACAGAGATTTACCAGGAAGAAGAGGAACAGAAACATGAGGCTGGCACTGGAGGCCACATCCATGGTCGGCAAAACCGTGGCCACCAGAACAACGATCAGACCCGAGGCCAGCAACGCAAACCAGGGGGTCCTTCTGCTTTTTGAGATGCGGGCAAACAGCTCGGGAAGCATGCGGTCCCTGCCGAGAGCGTAGGAAGCCCGGGTGGCCGAGTAAACCGTGGCGTTCAGAGCGGAGGTGGAAGCGAAAATAACGGCCAGGGTCAGCAGGAAGTTGCCGAAGGGGATCAATCGGCCAACCGCTTCGCCGAACCCGCGCTCGCGGAAGCTGCCGATCCACTGCCAGGGTTCACCATCGATGCCGGGAGAACCCGCCTTGACGGCGATGACCGTGGCAAAGGCTACGGCCACGTACGTCAACCCCGCGATGTAGACCGAGTAGAGCATGGCTTTTGGCAGGTTTTTCTTCGGATCAATGGCCTCGTCGCCGGCCTGGGCTACCACCTCGAAACCCTCGAAGGCGACATAGGTGAAGCCCATCGTGGTGAACAAAGGGGACCAGCCGTATGGCAGGAAGTTTTGGAAGTTCTGCAGTCGGGATGGATCCCGGATCGCAACCACCAGCCCGACCGCTCCGATCACGATCAGAAACAGGGTTTGTCCCGCTGTCATGATCGCTCCTGCCTTCCCCGTCTCCGAGGCGCCGCGGTAGTTGATGTAGAGGAAGAATATGGCGATCAGCACGGCCACCGGTTTTACCAGCAGCGCGGGAACGGGCAGCCAGGACAGCGCCCCGAGTTGTTCCAGGTAGCGTACTGTATAGATAGCGAAGGTGATGGCGTACATGCTTCCCGCCACGCTGGAGGCAAACCACTCCATCCAGCCGGCCAGGAAGCTCGTGCCCCTGCCGAAACCGATGCGGGCGAAGTTGTACGCCCCTCCGGCCCTGGGAATGGCCGAACTGAGCTCGGCATAGCTCATGGCCGTGAACAGGGCCAGAAGGGTATTGAGGGCGAAGGTTAGAATCACACCGCCGGGGCCGGCGATGCGGATGGCGTTCCCGATCCCCAGAAACACGCCGGCCCCGATCATCATACCCAGGCCCATCATGCTGAGATGGAATAGATTCAGATCCCGGGATAATTCGCTGGTTACTGTGGGCTTATCCATGCTTGTTCTGCGTGATGTCCCGGTAGGTGCTGCGCTTCATGAGGGCGATGCGGTTGATCTGCCTGCGGCTGTAGAACACCAGCGCTGAAGCTGCGCCCATGCAGAAAACGATGATCGTGACGCCGATGATGATCTCAAACACTTCAGTACAACTCCCGGCTATCATCTTTCGAATTTCAGATAGCCCCCGATATCAAGCCATCAACATCTTAGGCCAAAGGTACTATAAAAGGTACTATAGTAGAAAATACCTTGACCATCTATCATAAAAAGCGCTCCATGAGCGAAGGGATCGTGGGCTCTTTGCCCGTCGAGCTGTAGCGCTTCAAAGCGCTGTCGTGCAGCTGCCTCAGTCGGGCGTCCAGGGTGGGTTTCCGGATGCTGTAGAAAATCCCGGTGTAGATCGGATCACTGCTGTAGGCCAGCTGCAAGGCCGCTACCTTGTCGGCAAGAGGGTGATTATCGGGCAGGGGGGCAAGCCGTTCCCGCAGGACCTTCCATTCGAGTACCGGGTAGGTGAGGCAGGGGGAGAGGATGTGCACAACGGCGAACCCCGGATGCTGCATCGCCTCCGTGATGATCCGGCTCATCTCCCCGATCTGCGCACTGCTCGTACGGGCTACAAAGGAAACGTCGTAGGCCAGCAGGATGGGAAGGACCTCAAGGGAATCCTCCGGCGAACCATACGGGGAGGTCTTGGTGATGCAGCCCCAAGGCGTGGTCGGTGATGACTGCCCTTTGGTCAGACCGTAGGTATTGTTGTCCAGAATCAGGAAGGTAAGATCCACGTTCTTGCGGGCCGCATGGGGCAGATGCCCCCCGCCGATGCCCAGGCTGTCTCCGTCACCCGCCACCGCCAGCACCATCAGATCGGGACGGGCAGTTTTCACTCCCGTGGCAATGGGCAGGGCCCGGCCGTGGGTTCCGTGCAGAGCATAGGTGTTCAGATAGTGGGAAAAACGACCCGAGCAGCCGATCCCGGAGATGACCACAGTCTGTTCCGGAGGCACTTCGAGCCCGCCGAGAGCTTTCTCCACCCCCCGCAGCACACCGTAGTTGCCGCAGCCGGGGCACCACACCGGTCGGATCTGTTTTCGTCTATAGTCGTGCGATGCTGTACTCATCGATGATTCCTGCTACTTTCTCGATCCCCCTCAATATCTCCTCCGGGGTGATGGGGATCCCTTCACATTTGTGAAGCTCGATAGCCTTGACTCCGAAGTGAGCCTTGACGTGGTGGGCAAACTGGCCTGTGTAGTTCTCCTCCACGATGATCAGATGCTCCAGACGCACGAGGAAGTTGGAGATCTGCCGATACGGCATGGGAGAGAGGGTATGGGGGTGCATCTGCCGCACATGGATACCTCGTTCTTCCGCCAGATAGCGGGCTTCCCGAATCGCCCCGGCGGTCGAACCCCAGCCCAGGATGCCGATCTTGGCGTCGGAGCGACCCCACATCTCGATCGGGTTGGCATCGAAGGAACGGGCGATGACCTCCATCTTGCGAAAGCGCTTCCTGCTCATCTGCAGGTGATTCTCCGGCGTGTAGTCGGGATGCCCGCTTTCGGTGTGTTCCAGACCCGTAGCCAGATACTGACCGCCCGGCGTGCCCGGCCGGGCGATAGGAGAGACTCCGTCGGCGGTCATGCGGAAGCGGCGGTAGTCCTCCAGTTCTTGCTCCGTAGGCTCGGCCCGGTCGATCAGATTGATGAACTCGGGACGGGGAATCTTGACCTTGGTACGGGCCACATGGCTGTCCAGCTGGATGATTTGGGAAAGATCGGGCATCCGCACCGTGGCTTTGCGCAGGCCGATCGACTGATCCGTGAGCATGATCACGGGAAGCTGATAGCGCTCGGCCAGATTGAATGCCCTGATCGTCTGGTAGAAGCTGTCCTCCACGGACGTCGGGGCCATGACGATCCGGGGGCTCTCTCCGGACACCCCGTAGATGGCCAGGTTCAGATCGGACTGCTCGGTCTTGGTGGGCAGTCCCGTGCTGGGTCCCCCACGCTGTACATCCACCACGACCAGGGGAACTTCGATCATCGATGCCAGATTGAGCTGCTCGGTCATCAGCTGAAGGCCCGGCCCGGAGGTGGAAACCAGGGCTTTCTCACCGGCGAAGGAGGCGCCGATGGCCGCAGAAACGGCGGCGATCTCATCCTCCATCTGCAGGGCTCTGCCATCCACCAGGGGAAACAGCCGGGTCAGGGTCTCGAAGATCGAAGTTGCCGGCGTAATGGGATAGCTGGCGGCAAAGCGGCAGCCGGCGACTATGGCACCCAGGGCGATCGCCTCGTTACCCGACAGAAGCATGTACTGGGAGCCCTTGGGCTTGAGATCCGCCATCAGCAGGATCCGCGGCCAGCTGTGCTCGGCTGCGTAAGCCTCTCCGGCGTGCAGGGCTGCCAGATTTCGCTTAACAACCTCTGCGCCTTTGGCGGCAAAGCGATCCCGCACCAGCCCTTCCAGAACCTCCTGCTCCATCTCCACCAGATATCCCAGGGCGCCCAGGGCCACGATGTTTTTACCCAACGTGACGCCTGTGGCCCGCTTCGATAGCTTCGTCAGGGGTACAGACAGTGCCGAGGCCTCTAAATTCTCGGGAAGCCGTACGGCCTCGGGATCATAGACCAGAGTACCCGTGGTTTTCAGCTCCTTGACCGTACGGTCCAGAGCCGGCTGATTGAACACCACCAGGCAGTCCAGCCTGCTTCCCAGGGAGTAGATCGTCGAATCCCGGACACGAACTTGGACCATGGCGAATCCGCCCCGCATCTCTGCCGGGTAGGTGAGGAAGGTGAACACATGATACTCGGTGCGGGCAGCCGCCCGGGCGAACAGCTCCCCACAGCTGATTACCCCCTCCCCCCCTTCCCCGGCGATTCGGAGGATGAAATCGATCTCGGAATGGAAGTCTTTCTTACCCGTTGTGCTCACTGCTTTTCCCCCCTCCGCGCTGAGGTCCTTCGGACAGAGACAAAAATCCGCTCATAGCCGTTCCGGTCAGTCCTGAGCAGACCGAGCCCGTAGATCCGCTCGAGCAGCGTTTCCCAGTTGGGATGGGCGCCAAACAGCTCCCCGAAGACAGGAAGAGCCTGCTCGAGCTCCCCCGCATTCACCAGGGAGACGGCACTCCAGAAGCGTATCTCCTGACTGTCCGGGTACAGCCGCCGGGCCTCACCGTACTCCCGCAGGGCTCCCGGACCGTCTTCAGCCTCCAGAGCCTCATCGCCCCGGTTCATATGTTCGTAGGCTCGAAAAACCCGCAGCAGGCGGCTCAGCTCCCCCAGAGGGTCCCGGTGGTCTTCGACCCTCAGATCGATCAGCCTGTCTTTCCAGATCAGTCCCGTAGGTTCGACCCGAACCACCACGATCGCCGCCGACTGTGTGCCCCGCAGGTCCCCACCGCAGGCCTGAGCTGCCCTCAGCGTCTCGACCAAACGCTCGGCCAGCGGACCCGAGCTGCGTTGGAAGCTTCGCGCCATAGCCGGCCAGACCTCAGCACTGGCCATCAGGTTGGCCTGCACGGAGAAGTTCTCTCCGAGCACGTGTCCCGCTTCGGGTACGCAGCGCCTGCCCGTGTGGGCCGCAGCCGTGCCGTGCCGGTCGATAACCGCCAGCTGGCGCATCTGCCCTGCCGGATCGCTGCGAAGCAGTTCCTCCACCACCCGCTGCGGACTGCGCCCCTTCCGCAGCAGCTCCAGGCCTCGGGGTCCGAAAGAGAGATTTACGAAGGACTGGGTGGCTATCGCTCCTACCCCGGCTTCGGCCCAGGGAACGGTCGACCCCACGGAGAACCAGTGGGATTGTACAGCCACACCTATTTCCCCGGCCTCCCGGTCCACTGCGACGATCGAGTAGGTGTGGACGGGACGCTGTGCAGCTGCACCGGCTGTTGTGCTCGCCAAACAAGAACTCCTGCGCACGGAAGCTACGGACAATTCTAGCCGATTCGACGTGTCGGAACAAGCCAGGGGCTCGGCCGATCGAGGCGAAATCCTTTGCCTCCCCCGAGAAAAACAGCTACATTTTGCTAACGCCCCGGGTTTCGGGCGCAGAAGATGTACAGCTGAAAAGACTTTGTACAAAATCATGACCAAACAAGAGTTTCAGATCGAGAATGAGTACCGGTACAACCGCAGGGGACCGGTACGCTGGATCCTCTCCCATATGCTGCGCTATCCCGTTCTCCCCCTCGCCCTGGTGGCCTGTGCGGTGGCCAACAACTTCGCCTACAGCACTATCCAGATATTCGTGGGCCGCGCCTTCGACGTGATCCGGGTGCAGGGTTTCGAGATGTACGATCTGCTCCTGCCCGTGTTCGGAATTCTAGCTTCCGCTGCCGGACAGGGTCTGACCGGAATCCTGCGCAACTTCTCGGTTGAGCTGCTGGCCCAGAAGATCGAGAAGAACTCCCGGGAAGAGCTGTACGCCAACCTTCTGGGCAAGAGCCAGACCTTCCACGGCCGCCAGCGCATCGGCGACATCATGGCCCGGGCCACCAACGACGTTCACATGCTCAATATGATGTTCAGTCCGGGGGTGATGTTGATCATCGACTCCTCCCTGGCCCTGGTCGTGCCTGTGGTCATGATCGGACTGATCAATACTTCTCTGCTGCTGGTCCCGCTGATCTTCACCGGTCTGCTGGCCGCCACCCTTGTCGACTACAACCGGCGTCTGAAACCGGTGAGCATCGCCCAGAGAGAACAGTTCGGCTTGATGAACGCCGGGCTGACCGAGGCCGTTGCGGGCATCGAGGTGGTCAAGGCCAACGTCCGGGAGCGTTACGAGTGGGACAAGTTCACCGGCAGCGCCCGTCAGTTCCGGGACTATTTCGTCCGCCAGGGCATCATCCAGGCACGTTATCTGCCCATGCTGATGTTCAGCCTCTGCTGGGGAGCCGGTCTCCTGCACGCGCTTCTGCTGTGGCGAAGCGGCGCGGTAACCCTCGGCAACGTGGTTGCCTTCATGGGGCTGTTCGGGACCCTGCGTTTCACGACCTTCATCTCGATCTTCTCCTTCAACCTCGTGCAGCTGGGTATGGCCAGCGCCGAACGGGTCCTCAACATGATCAAGACGGAGACCGAGCTGGACGAGAACCGGGAAGGAGTGGATGAGGAAATCCGGGGTGAGGTGGTATTCGAAAAGGTTCACTTCGGCTACAACGGAGCCACCGTGCTGGAGGACATCAGCTTCAGGGCCCGCCCGGCTGAGACCATCGCGATCGTGGGACAGACCGGCAGCGGGAAGACCACCCTCACCCGCCTGATCAACCGCATCTTCGATGCCACCTCCGGTACGGTGCGGGTCGACGGTCGGGATGTGCGGGATTGGAGCCTGGAGGCCCTTCGTTCCCAGATCTCGACGATCGAACAGGACGTGTTCCTCTTCTCCCGCAGCTTGAGGGAAAATATCGCCTTCGGCTGCATGGATGCCGACACCGAGCAGATCGAGCAGGCCGCCCGGGAAGCTCAGGCCGACGGTTTCATCCGTTCCTTCCCCGAGGGCTACGACACGGAGATCGGAGAAAGAGGGGTGGCCCTGTCCGGCGGGCAGAAGCAGAGAATCGCCATCGCCCGGGCGTTCCTGACGGATCCCAGGATTCTGATCCTGGATGATTCCACCAGCGCCATCGACAGCGCAACGGAGGACCAGATCCAACGGGCCATGCACCGCATCTCCAGCAACCGAACGACCTTCATCATCACCCATCGCCTCAGCCAGATCCGCTGGGCCGACCGAATCCTGGTTCTGGACAAGGGCAGGCTGATCGATCAGGGCACGCATGAGGAGCTTCTGAAGCGAAGCAGCGAATACCGGCGGATCTTCTCCCGCTACGAGGAAAGAGAAAACCATGCCCTTCCTGCTTGACGGACTGGACAGCGAAGACTACGACCGCAACTACAAGGACACCGAGCTGATCCGGCGCATCGGCGGATACTTCCGCCCCGCCCGGAGGCAGATGCTGCTGGCCGCGGCTATGCTGGCCCTGTCCTCCGCCGCCGGCACCGGCGGTCCCATCCTGGTCTCCCGATCTCTGGATCTGGTAGTGGAAAATCCATCGACCGGGAATCTCCTGGCGCTGTCCCTGGGCGTTCTGCTGCTGGGTGTGTTCGCCTGGAGCTTCAACTACATACGCCAGGTCTTGTCCGCCAAGGTGGTGGGGAATGTCGTCCTGAATCTGCGCCAGGATGTGTTCCGCTCGGTGCTGGACAACGATCTGTCTTTCTTCGACGAACATCCCTCCGGCAAGATCGTCAGCCGGGTCACCTCTGATACCCAGGACTTCTCCAACGTCGTGAATCTGGTCCTGGACGTGGCCAGCCAGCTGCTTCTGGTGCTGCTGTTGACCGTATGGCTGCTGTTCATCAACGTACGCCTCACCGCCCTGATCTTCGCCATGAGCCCGATCGCCTTCGGGATCGCCCTGGCTTTTCGCCGCATCGCCCGCAAGGTCACCCGAAACGCCAAACGGGTCACGGCGGTAATCAACGCGGAGATCCAGGAGTCGATCAGCGGGATCGTGGTAGCCAAGAGCTTTCGCCAGGAAAAGTCGATCTACGACCGTTTCCTGGGGAACAACAGGAAGGCCTACCGGGTGGGGCTGGTGCGTGGTCTGGTAATGAACAGCATCTTCCCGATCCTCGGGCTCACATCCGGAATGGCCATCGCCCTGCTGGTGTACACAGGCGGTGCAACCGTACGTCTGGGAAACTTCAGCCCGGGTGAATGGTACCTGTTCATGCAGGGGGTGACTCTGTTCTGGTGGCCTCTGATCAGCATCGCGAGCTTCTGGAGCCAGTTCCAGGACGGCCTGTCCGCGGCCGAAAGGGTCTTCGCCCTGATCGACGCCAAACCCAAGGTCCTTCAGACCGGCGGGGTGTCTGTCGATCGACTGGAGGGACGGATCGATTTCCGCGATCTGTCCTTCTCCTACACGGGCCGGGAGCAGGTGCTTTCCGGTTTTTCCCTTGCGATCCCGGCCGGGGAGAACCTGGCTGTGGTCGGGCACACCGGTGCGGGAAAGAGCTCCCTGGTTCGTCTGATCGGGCGATACTACGAGTTCCAGGAGGGGGAGCTCGCCATCGACGGCACGGACATCCGCCGGCTCGATCTGCAGACCTACCGTCGGCAGGTGGGCTTCGTGCCTCAGGATCCGTTTCTGTTTTCCGGGACCGTGCGGGAGAATATCCGCTACGGCCTGCCGGAAGCCACAGATGAACAGGTCTGTGAAGCGGCGATGCGGATCTCAGAGGGCAGCTGGCTGGAAACCCTGGCCGGCGGCCTGGAGACCGAGGTCGGCAGCAGGGGGATGAGCCTGTCCATGGGGCAACGCCAGCTGGTGGCCCTGGCGCGGGTCCTGCTGAAAGATCCCAGGATCCTGATCCTGGATGAAGCTACTGCCAGCATCGACCCCTTTACCGAAGCCCAGATCCAGGAGGGGCTGGAGACCGTCATGCGGGACCGGACCTCGATCGTGATCGCCCATCGCTTGTCCACGGTGCGCCATGCCGATCGGATCATCGTGATCCGTGAAGGCCGGATCATCGAAACCGGGACCCACGACCAGCTGCTGGAGCGGGGCGGACACTACGCCGAGCTGTACAACACCTATTTCCGCCACCAGAGCCTCGAGTACGTGGAGAGTTTCGCCCCTTCGGGGTAGCCCTGGGCGGGCCCCTGCCGCCTGGACGACCCCGTGCTGCCGGCACCTGCGGACTGGGCGGCCTTCCCCGCGGGAGGGGCTCCGTCGCACTCCCTGCTTGACATCTGCACACTCAGCAGGTAGCATAAACATTATCAATAAAATCAGCAATATAAATCAGGCTATGAAACGATACAACAAAACCGCAACCCTTGTTCTAATCTGGCTGATCGGACTCACTTCGGCCGGGCTGCTCGGCTGCACGGAACAGAAGCAGGCCGCGGCGGATTCCGGCACTGGGGAGTCAACTCCATGGGTGTCGGGAATCGGAGGCTCCTACCCCCTGGTCGAAGGCCTGCACGTCACCGGCACACCCGTAGATATCGATATAGAGACATACCGGCTGAAGATCAGTGGGGCCGTAGACACGCCGTTGAACCTCAGTCTGGAGCAGATCAAGGCCATGGAAGCGCATAGGGAGTTCACCACCCTGGTCTGTCCCGGTTTCTTCACGGATGAAGGAAACTGGACCGGAGTACGGATCACCGATCTCCTGGAACGGGCGGGAGTAATGCCGGAAGCAGAACAGCTCAAATTCGTGGCGGCCGACGGAAAGTACAGCGCAAACCTGACGCTCAATGAGGTCAAGGGCGAGGGCATGCTTATCGCCTACGCCTTTGAGGACAAGCCTCTTCCCAAGGTGCACGGCTATCCCCTGCGGGTGGTGGCCAGAGACCAACCGGGCAATCGCTGGGTCAAGTGGCTCGGTGAGATCGTGGTCCAGTAGCTATAGACAGAACGATCGACCGCTTTCAGTGTTCCATCCCGGAGTGCGGTATAGTAAACCCGGGGGAATATGAAGCCGGACCTGTAAAGGCGGTGGTCTCGGTCGAGGTGGCCGGAGGAAGAATCCAGAAGATCGAAATCCTGGAACATCGCACCCTGCTCGGTAAGAAGGCCGAGCGGGAGATCCCATCCAGGGTGTTGAGAGCCCAGTCCGTGCAGGTGGACACGGTAACCCGCGCCACGGCCAGCAGTATGGTGATCCTCAAGGCCATCGAGATCGCCCTCACCCGGAAGCCGTTGTGGGCAACACTCCTTGTTGGAGGCGGATGCGGTGTTTTCAGGCGGGGGCGAATAACTAAGGCATGTCGCCCGGATTCCAGAGATGCTTTTTTAAATTGATCCGGCCCTTCGGATCCACTGCGATCCCCTCAGCCTCCAGCAGCATCCTCTGCTCTTCGAAGCCGCCGCCTACAGGCAGGGAGATGCCGCCCCTGCTGTTGATGACCCGGTGCCAGGGAAGCTTATCCTTTCTGGAGGAGGAGTGCAGCAGCCAGGCGACCTGCCGGGAGGCCCGGTGGTTGCCGGCACAGGCGGCGATCTGTCCGTAGGTGGCCACTTTGCCGCTGGGAATGCCCGCGATCAGCCGCTTGACCCGATCGCTGAAGGAATCATCTCGGTCGGCCATATGCAGATTATAGTGCACCCCGGGCATTCTGCAAGCGCAGAGCTCTTGCCCCGGCCGGGGCGGATCAGCTATTATGGTGCGCGGTTCGGTAATCGGCCAGGGGGAGATCAAGCAACCAAGGACAACAGGAGAGAACGATGCGGCTGAGCGAGTTGGTCAACGACGGCTATATGAAGAAAGAGGATCTGAACTGCGCGGAAACCATCCTGTTCGGCGCCAATAAGGTGTACAACCTCGACCTGAATGCTGAGGCCTTCAAGCTGGCCGCGGGATTCGGCGGGGGAATGGGTGTAGAGGCGACCTGCGGAGCCCTGAGCGGGGCGGTGATGGTATTGGGCAGAATTTTCGCCAAGGAGAAGGGGCATGACACACCCCGGCTCAAGGAGCTGTGCGCCGAGTTCCTCGAGGAGTACCGGCGGCAGATGGGATCAATCGACTGCAAAACCCTCAAAGATCGCTATTGGACCAAGAAGCGCGAGTGCCACAGGGTAGTACTGAAGTCCGCCGAAATCCTGGAGCAGCTGATCGCCAGAGAATCAGCGGGCTGAGACCACCGTATCTCTGCCGGCCTGAAAGGCCCTGCGGTTCGTCTCGACTACCTTTTCCCCCTTGCGGGAGAACAGCTCCTGGATCGCAGCCAACAGATGCTTCTCCTCCACAGGCAGGTATCGCGAAGCGGCGCCGACCATGACCATGTTTGTGGAGCGAGCGAAACCGGCCTCCTGAGCCAGATCGGCCGCTTCGATCAGGCGGCTCGAGGGGAGGGAGCGGATGCGGGTGTAGATTTCCTCCAGATCCGGATAGTTGGAGATGTTCTTCACCGGATCGGAGGATGTGATCAGAACACCCTCCGACTTCAGGTACTCGAGGTAGCGCAGGGATTCGATCGGCTCCATGCTGAGGATCATGTCGGCGCTGGCCTTGCCGATCAGATCGCTTACGATCGTGCGGTCGGAGAGACGGAGGTGAGCCTGGACCGCCCCGCCCCGCTGAGCCATGCCGTGGACCTCGGACTGGCGAACCGAAAGACCACTGTTCTTGGCACCCAGTGCGATGACCGCGGCCACGGATAAAACCCCCTGACCGCCCACGCCGGCCAGGATCACGTCGTACTTCACTGCCCCGCCTCCTTCTTCTTTCTCTCCTTCAGGGTCTGGATGCAGTCCCGCAAGGCGATGATTACCGAAATCCCCTGGTGCTCGATCTCACGGCGGATGATCCCGGCGTTTTCCTCTGTGTGCTTTTTGAGCGGGATGATCAGTTTGATATGATCTGGATCCACCCCCAAACCGTGAACCAGCTTCTCCAATCGGGAGGAGGTCAGGATGGTGCGCTGTCCGCCGGTCATGGCCGTGGTACTGTTGTCCAGGATGAGCAAGGTCATATTTGCCCCGGAGGCGACCGCATCCACGAGGGGTGTGATCCCCGAGTGCAGAAAGGTGCTGTCCCCGATCACCGCCACGGCGGGATGAAATCCGGCCTCCGCCGCTCCCCTGGCCATACCCACGGAGGCGCCCATGCAGAGACAGGTTTCAATGGCCTGGTGCGGCGGGAGATAGCCCAGGGTGTAGCAGCCTATATCGGAGGTCACGAGCTTCGGCTCGAAACCGGTCAGGGCCTGGTTGAGGGCGTCGTAGCTGTCTCTGTGGGGACAACCGGCGCACAGCTGGGGCGGCCGGCCGGGAATCTCCACACCGGTTGTGTCGATCCCCTGTTTGGGCTCCAGGCCGAGGATCCCCCGCACATTGTCGGGAGTCAGCTCTCCGGTGCGGGGCAGTGCCCCATCTTCCCTGCCGGAGATCTTCACCGAAGGGGGAAGAATCCCGAGCATGGCCCGCTCCACGAAGGAGAATCCCTCTTCGATCACCACGATCCGCTTCACGTGCTCGGCCAGCCTGCGGATTTTTTCCACCGGGAGCGGATACACGCTGATGTGGAGGTGAGAAGGCCGCACCGGCAGCTCGTCTCGATTCTCCATGAAGTAATTCCAGCCCAAACCCGCCGTGATCACCCCGAAATCCGTGAACTTTTCGTTCAGCTCCAGGCTGTTGTAGGGGGAGTTTTCGGCGTACTCGAGGAACTGATCCTGCGCAGCCAACAGCTCAGCCCAGAGCTTGCGGGCCGTGGCCGGCAGCAGCATCCAGCCGGCCTTTTCCGTGGATTTGTTCACCGGATTCTGGGCCCGCCGCTGCCCTGTGTGGACCACGGCCCGGGAATGGGCGATCCTGGTGGTCAGGCGCACCATAACCGGGATGTGGAACTGTTCAGACAGGTCGAAGGCCTCCCGGGTCATCTCGTATACCTCGGCTTGAGTCCTCGGCTCCAGGCAGATGATACGGGCGAAGTCGGCGTAGAAACGGCTGTCCTGCTCGTTCTGGGAGGAGTGCATGCCCGGGTCATCGGCCACGGCCAGGACCAGACCCCCGTGGATGGCCAGCAGCGCCGAATTGATGAAAGGGTCGGCGGCCACATTCAGACCGACGTGCTTCATGCTGACCAGAACGCGCCGACCTACCAGGGACACCCCTACCGCCGCCTCATAGGCTGTTTTTTCGTTGGAACACCACTCGGCCACGTAATCGCCGTAGCGCGGAGCGGCTGATTGAAGGTACTCCATGATCTCCGAAGAGGGGGTTCCCGGATAAGCGTAGGCAGCCGAAATCCCGGCATCGATCGCACCCATGGCCATAGCCTCATCTCCCAAGAGGACCATCTCAGGCATCAAAAACTCCTTCTGCGTACAGGAAAAGATAACCCTGGCATCATACACACTCTGCCGGAGGGAATCAATACGGAACGTTCAGCTCACAGCTAAGGATATTTGTTGAACGCACTTGTTATAAAAAGAATCTTTGTTATAATCGCTGTATGGGCAATCTTTATTCGGACAACAGAAATGAAACCCATCGACGAAACGAATCGTAAAATCCTGAACATCCTCCAGGAGCGCGGATCGATTACAAATGCCGAACTGGCCGGCATCATCGGGCTGGCGCCGGCCACTGTGTTCGAACGGGTGAGAAAATTAGAGAAGAGCGGGATCATCAAAAAAACCGTGACCCTGGTGGATCCTCAAGCCGTCGGCAAGTCGATTATCGCCTTCGTCTTCATCACGATGAACGACTACACCCAGCAAACGATTCAACATCTCTCTGATGAGATAAGCAGGATGCCGGAGGTGCTGGAGTGCTACCGCCTGTCGGGGGACAAGGATTACCTGCTGAAGGTGGTGGCCGACGACATCCCCGGCTACGACGCCTTCGTCTTCAACAAACTGGCCCGTCTGCAGAAAGTCGGCAAGTTCAGCAGCATGTTCGTTCTTTCCACCGTGAAGCATCAGACCAAGATCGAGCTGGAAGAGAGCGCTTCCGGCGCAGCCTCGGGCACTTGAGACTCGCTGCGCCGCATGGCCGAGGTGACGATCCGGTCGATCAGCTCTCGGTACCCCATCCCGACGGCCGTGGCTATCATGGGAAGATCCGAATGGGTCGGGTGCAGGCCCGCCAGAGGATTCAATTCCATGATCGCCGGGGCGCCGCCCTCGTCCAGGCGGATGTCGATGCGCCCCGCATCCCGGCAGCCGAGCAGCCGCCAGGCTCGCAGAGCAAGATCCTCCACCGGCTGCATATCCGAAACTCCGAGAAATCGATATTTCACCAGCTCCTCGCTGCTCTCCTTGTTGCGATAGGTGTAGACGCCCTGTTCTCCCTGCTCCCGGATGATGACCTCCAATGTGCCTAGGACCGAGGACCGGTATCCGGTACCCAGGATTGCCACAGTGAACTCGCGGCCGGGGAGGTAGCGCTCCACGAGCACCGGCTGCCGGTGCGTTGCCAGCAGGTCGAGGCAGCACCGCCGCAGGTCAGCGGAATCTTCGATCCGGGACGCTCCGCTGATCCCCTTTCCCGTACCCTCGGCCACGGGTTTGGCAAACAGGGGATAGGGCAGATCGACGCTGTCTATATCCGCGGCCTCCCGGACCAGGGCGAAATCCGGGGTGGATAGGCCCGCATCCCGCAAGATGCTCTTGGTAAAGCCTTTGTGCAGGCTGACAGCCATCACGCAGGGATCGGAGAAGGTGTAGGGGATGCGGTAGGCGTCGAGCAGCGCCGGGATCAGCGCTTCCCTGCCCAATCCGTCCAGGCCTTCGGCGATGTTGAACACCAGGTCCCAGCGCTCCCCGGCGGCGAGACGGCGGGTCAGTTCCCGGACATGCCCGATTTGAATCGGCTCGTGGCCCAACTCGGAGAGAGCGGCAGTGATGGCCTGGATCGTGGCCGGACTGTCGAACTCGGCGGTTTGCTCATCCGTATAGCCGAGACCCAGATAGTGGCTGCGCAGGTCGTAGGTCAGAGCGATTTTCATAGAAGTTCCTTCACGTAGATGATTTTCCCGTCCCCAGGAGCGTAGAACTCCGGAATCAGGGCCTGCTGCAGGTACCCGCTGCGGCTGTAGTAGATACGGGTCGGTTCGTACTGGCTGCGGCTGGAAGTCTCGACGTAGATCCGCCCTCCTCCCATACGCCGGATTATGCCCTCACTTTCGGCGAGCAGCAGTTTTCCCAGGCCGATGCGGCGATAACCGTCTTGGATCGCGATCCAGTAAAGATCAAAAGAGCTTTGCGTGCAGGGGATCGGCCCGAAACAGCTGTAGCCGATGGTCAGGAGGATCGGTGGAGCCGCATCGGCAAAGAGGAAATGGTAGCCGCTGGCCGTACCCTGAGACAGCCGCGCCTGCACCAGTTCCACCGCCACCTCGATCTCCGCTGCCTGAAAAAAACCGCTCGATTCGGTGATTCGCCGAACCGCAACCAGGTCATCCTGTCGAACCTGTTCGCGCAGGCGTACGGAGATTCCGCCGGTCAAATCGTGTGTTGGATCTGTAGATACACTCATGGCCCGCTGCCCACACGTTGGCAGGACTGACCGGCAGCGATCTTCTGCAATACCCGCTGAAGGATTCGCTGCACCAGATCCCGGTGCGACAAGCCGGCGCGGGAGGCGGCAGCGACCAGACCGGCATCCGCCGAGATGCATGGATTGGGATTCGCCTCCAAAACCCAGGGAGTGCCCCGATCGTCGACCCGAAAATCAACTCTGGCGTAGCCGTCCATCTCCAGCTGATCCCAACAGGCACGGGCGATTTCGCTCAGCTTCCCGATCAGCTGCCGATCCTCCTCATCGAAATCGAATCTGCGAACCGTATGGTTATATTCGAATGACGAGGGGTCCCACTTGGCCGCGTAGCCGACGATCCTCGGCATCTCCGGCGGATAGTCGACAAAAAGCATCTCGGCGGGCGGCAGCACTTCGGCCTGCCCGGCGCTGCCAAGGAGGGAGAGGTTGAACTCCCGCCCCCCGATATAGCGTTCCACGAACGTATTGGCAAGACGGTCTGATGGGGCCAGGTCAAAGAGATACTCTTGGAGCTTTTCTCTGCTTTCAAAGAGCCGCCCCAAACCCTGGGAGGCATTGTCCCAAATAGACTTCACCACGTAGGGGGGGCCAAAACAGGGTCCTGTGATCAGCGTCTCCTCCGCCCCACTCCAAGGGGGCGTGGAGATACCCGCTTGGAGGATCAGCCGCTTGGCCAGTACCTTGTTGGAGGCAAGAAACATCCCCTGGCTACCGGTTCCGGTGTAGGGGATGCCCAACAGATCCAGGAGGGATGTAGCCAGATGAAGCAGTCGGTCCTGACCCTCAATGGACTCCACCAGATTGAACACCAACAGGGGCGCCAGCCGGCGCAGCTCATCGGCTGCCGCCTCCAGATTCAGGGACAGAGGCAGGGGGATCGCTTTATAGCCCAGATCGGTCAGGGCGGCGGATACCTGCCGGACCTCCGTCAACACATCCTGCTCATCCGCTCTGGCCTCGGCTCCAACCCGCCCGTGGAGAATTACTATACGGTCAGCTGTGTTCATCGTCGAGCGCAATTCGAAACAGCGGACACCGTGGCGGCCGCGGAATCGGGATAGCTGAAGGTTCGCCCCTGGTAGTTCCGCAGGATCAGATCCTTTCCATCTCGGCCCACCACGTACTCGGGAAGCAGGGGGATCTTTCCTCCGCCGCCGGGGGCGTCGATCACGTAGGTCGGCACGGCGTAACCCGAGGTATGCCCCCTCAATCCTTCGATGATCTCCAGACCCTTTTGCACAGACGTGCGGAAGTGCGCCGATCCCGAGATCGGGTCACACTGGTACAGATAGTAGGGTTTGACCCGCAGGCGCAGCAGCCCGTGAAACAGAGCTTTCATCGTGTCTACGCTGTCGTTGATTCCGGCAAGCAGCACGGTCTGGCTGCCCAGGGGAATCCCCGCATCAGCCAGGCGGGCGCAGGCCGTGGCAGTTTCCTGAGTCAGCTCCCGAGGATGGGTGAAGTGAATGCTCATCCAGAGAGGATGATGAGCCCTGAGCATCCGCACCAGGGCGGGGGTGACCCTCTGGGGCAGAACCACCGGCACCTTGGTCCCGATCCGGATCATCTCCACATGGGGGATCTTACTCAGGCGGCTCAACAGCCACTGGAGCTTCTCATCGCTCAATGTGAGGGGATCTCCTCCGGACAGCAGTACATCCCGAATTCGAGGGGTGTTCTCGATGTACTCGATCGCCCGCTGCCAGCGGCGCTTCATTCCGGCCTGCCCCTGCTCCGAACCCACGATTCTCGAACGGGTACAGTAGCGGCAGTTCGTGGAGCAGAAGTGGGTGACCAGAAACAGGACCCTGTCCGGGTAGCGGTGTATCAGGCCCGGCACGGGGCTGTCATCCTCCTCACCCAGGGGATCCTCAGCCTCGCCGGGAGATAGCAGGTACTCGTCATTCACCGGCACGACCGTGCGCCGCAGCGGCTGGCCGGGATCCGCCGGATCGAGCAGACCGGCGTAGTACGGAGTGATCACCAACGGCAGGCTTCCACGGTGGCGGAGGATGGCGGTCATCTCGTCCATAGTCAGCTCGAGGAAGGCAGTAAGCTGTTCCAGGCGGCGGATCCTGTGACGAAGCTGCCAGTGCCAGTCATTCCATTGCGCTGCGGTGGACTCGGGAAAGAACGCTTTTCGGAACGCTTGCGAATCGGGACTGATCGGAAATTTATGGATAAGATGAGATGAAACGTTAACTACGGCGGGGTAATGTTCATCGAAGGGAAAGCTGGGCTGGTGGAAAACGATGCGCCCCTGCCGGGATCTGCCTTGGGAGCTGCTTTCGATCCGGAGGTCAGACAACGGCTGATCGGATCGATTCGGCTCCACAACGACGACCTCTTTGAGCTTGGGATCAAGGAAGGCGACTTTTGTGGTTTTTGGACGTACGTCCGGAGGCTCGTCCTCCTCGGCGGTACAACCTTGTTTTGTCTCCATTTGCCATGGGACTCCTTTGTTGCTGAAGGGTTCGAGGGAGCCAACTCTCCCTCGAAGTCTTCGAACAACAGGTTACCACCGAGGGGCTTACCGGCATCGTCACACAAACGCAACGCGCCCACTTCTTATCAGCACCTCACAGAATTCTTCGAGCGAAATATATCGCTCCGTGATCTCTTCGCACCCGCAGAAAATCTTGATCAATCGGTATTTTCGGCGGGCACATCATAGTATAATATACGGAAATTACAAGTGGTTGGATCATTAAATTTTGAAAATTTATTTTAGGGTTTCTTGGGTGCCATGATTTCCATTCGTCGGGTGTACAGCGGGGCGCTGGCCAGGGATGCGGAGAAAATCCGTCAGGTCCAGGAGATCTTCCAAAGCAACTTTGCGGCGATTCCCGCCTACGCGGACAAGATACCCGACATGCTCGACAAACCCTTCAGCTTCGGCTACCGCACGATCCTGCTCACCTCCCAAACCGCGGACCGCAGGGTCACCGGCTTCTCTCTGATCCTCCACTTTCCCGAGATCAACGCTTCTCTTCTGGACTATATCGCCATTCGTCCGCAGATCAAGGGGGGCGGGCTGGGCAGCGCCCTCTACGAGGCCAGCCGGGATATGCTCCAGCGTCTCGGCTCCCGGGGTCTGTACCTGGAAGCCCTGCCCGACGATCCGACAGTGGTGAAGGATCCAACGCTCCTGAAGGAGAACCGCAGGCGTCTGAAGTTCTACGAGTACTACGGGGTCTTCCCCATGAGCGGAACCGCCTACGAGACCCCGATCGACGATTCCCCCGCCCCCTATCTGCTGTTCGACCCTCTGGGCAGGACCCATCCCCTCGGCAGGCGAGAATGTCGATCCGCAGTACGGCTGATCCTCCAGCGCAAGTACGGACACATCGTGAGCCAGGACTATATCGAGATGGTGGTGCGCTCGATCAAGGACGATCCGGTGCGCTTCCGCGAGCCCCGCTACAGTCGGGTCGAAACGGTCGAGCCAGAGGTCCGGCCGGATGAACGGCTGCAGAGGGAGATGGCTCTGATAAGCTCGTCGGTTCACCGCATCCACCACGTCCGGGAGCGGGGTTATGTTGAGCGCCCCGCCCGGATCGAGATCCTGGAGCAGGTTCTTTCCGAAACGGGTTACTTCGACCGCGTCTGCCCCGAATCCCACGGCGGCCGGCGCTTGAGGGAGGTACACGATGCGGATTTCGTCACCTATCTGAAAACCGTATGCGAGAAGCTGGCTCCCAGCCGTCCCGTGTATCCCTACGTCTTCCCGATTCGGCGCCCCGAACGCAAGCCCAAGGAGCTGGCCGTGCGGGCCGGCTACTACTGTATCGACACCTTCACCCCTCTGGATCAGAATGCCTATCGGGCCGCCCGGGCGGCGGTGGATGTAGCGCTGAGCGGCGCGGGGGAGCTGTTGGAAGGCCGTCCGGTGGCCTACTCCCTCTGCCGTCCGCCGGGTCACCACGCGGGCCGGCGGGTGTTCGGCGGCTTCTGCTACTTCAACAACGCTGCAGTAGCCGCTCAGGCGCTGTCCGGGGAGGGCAAGGTAGCCGTATTGGATATCGATTTCCACCACGGAAACGGCACCCAGGACATTTTCTGGACCCGCTCCGACGTGCTCACCCTTTCGATCCACGGCCACCCGAATTGCGCCTATCCGTACTTTTCGGGTTTCGCCGACGAGATCGGCGAGGGATTCGGACGAGGCTGGAACAAGAACTTTCCTCTGCCCGAAAACGCGGGGGATGAGCTTTATCTCAACACCCTTGATAAAGCCATCGATATTATCGACCGATTCAAACCGGCATTCCTGGTTATTTCCCTCGGCTATGACACGATGACCGGGGACCCGACCGGTTCCTTCGCCCTGAGCCCGAAGGCTCTCCAGACCATCGGCGCCCGCCTGGCTCGCCTTCGCCGCCCTCTGCTGATCGTTCAGGAGGGCGGCTACAGCCTGCGCAACCTCCGCCGGGGCTCCGTCGCCTTCTTCCGCGGGATCTACGGGGTCCTGCTCCGCTAGTTCAGGTGGATCTGATCTTGCCTTCCGCGCTGCCCTGGCCCGCTGTGGACACCGGCGCCGGCGTTCAACCGCCGACGGTGTGATGCTGGTAAGCGTATAATAGCAGCTGCTCGGTCTTCTCCCAGCTCAGGCAGGGATCGGTGATGGAGACCCCGAACTTGAGCCGGCTTGGGTCGCGGGGTATTTCCTGATTGCCGCCGTACAGATTGCTCTCCATCATGAATCCGATCACATCCCGGCATCCGCTGCCCCTGGATTCCAGAAGGCTCCGCAGGACCTCCTCCTGCCGGTCTGCCTTCTTGTCGGAGTTTCCGTGACTGCAGTCCACCATGATGGAAGGCAAAAATCCCGCCTCTTTCAGCAGCTCGGCGGCATACACGATCTCCGGCTTTCGATAGTTGATGCCGGTGCGGCTTCCTCGCAGGATAACATGGGTGTCCGTGTTGCCATTTGTGCCCAGAACGCTGGTCTTCCCCTCCTGATCTATACCGATGAAGTGATGGGGATGCCGGGCCGCGGCCATGGCGTCGATGGCGATCTGCAGATTTCCGTCGGTCCCGTTTTTGAACCCGACGGGCATGGACAGGCCGCTGACCATATTTCTATGGGTCTGGCTCTCGGTCGTCCTCGCTCCGATGGCGGCCCAGCTGATCAGATCATCGATATATTGGGGAACGATCGGGTCGAGCATCTCCGTGGCAGCGGGCACACCCATCCCGGTGATCTCAATGAGCAGACGGCGGGCCAGGTTCAAACCTTCGGATATCCGGTAGCTACCATCGAGATGAGGATCGACGATCAGGCCCCGCCAGCCAATGGTTGTACGGGGTTTCTCGAAGTATACCCGCATCAGCAGGTAGATCCGCTGCTCTATTCGCTTCTTCAGTTCCGCGAGCCTGGCCGCGTAGTCGACGGCAGCCTTGTAGTCATGAATCGAGCAGGGACCAACCACGGCCAGCAGACGGTCGTCCTTCCTGGCCAGGATTCGCTGGATCACAGCTCGGCTTTCCATCACCGTGTCGGCGGAGTCGTCGGGTAGAGGGAGAGACTCTTTCAGCTCCTTGGGGCTGATCAGGGGGTCGACGAATCGTATTCTAAGATCACTCGTCTTCTTCAAAGGGACACTCCATCTGATTTGGAAGTTCCAAGTATGTCATGTTTGTTCCAGGCTGTACAGAGCGCAAGCCCCGCCAGGGTCTTTCCCGTCCGGCAAATTCCCGTCCTTGACTTTGCTGCCCCTCGTTTCTACTTTTTAAACAGTACAGCCCGAGGAGGAAAAGTAGTGAATTTTCGATCCTCTCTGAACATGAGCGAGAACATTGCCGCCCTGATAGCCTACCTGTTCGGCTGGATATCGGGACTGATCATTTTTCTGCTGGAGAAGGACAGCCGCTTCGTCCGCTTCCATGCGCTGCAATCCCTCGTGTTTTTCGGCGGGATGAGCCTGACCCTCGGAATCCTGATACGAATCCCGTTGATTGGCCGGCTATTCGCCCTGGCCGGATTCATCCTGAGTCTCGTTTACTGGATCATCGGCATGGTCAACGCCTATCGAGGCGAACTGTACCGTTTCCCCATCGCCGGGGATTTTGCAGCCCGGCACATCAGGGACTGATTCCCGGATCTCCATCTGCTTTTTTTACTTTTTTTCAGATTTCCGTTGACAGTCTAACTTAACTATGTTATTTTAACAATGTTAAGATTTAGTTGTTTTTGGCTGAAGGAGAAGCAAAAAGAAGCATGACCAGACTGGCGAATCCCGAGCTTCCCGAAAGGATCTTGGCGGAAGCCGAGCGGATCGTGGCCGCCTCGGGACACGAATCTCTCAACATGAGGGATCTGGCTCGTCGGGTCGGCGTGAGCGCCACCGCCATCTACCACTACTTCGACAGTAAAGAGGCCCTTCTTCTTCAGATCAAACTGGCCGCGGCGGAGAAGCTGAATCGGCGGATCCGTGCCATCGATCCGCAGCTCGACCCCCACGAGAGCTTGCATCGGCTGGGAGCCGAATACATCGAATTCGCCGAAGAGGATCCCAACCTCTACCGCCTGCTGTTCGAAACTCCGATCGGCAGCACCCCCCTTGGGGAGGCGGACCAGCCGGTGCTGTACTACACCTACTACGCGGCTCGCAATGCCCTGGAGCGGATGGCCTCCTCCAAGACCCATCATATCGATCACCGCTACGGCGCCATGATGGGCTGGATCATGCTGCACGGCTTCTCCTCCCTGCTGATGTCCGGAACCCTGCAGCTGGCCGAGGGTATGGACCGGGAGGAGCTCAAAACTCTGTTCCTCCGCTTCTACACCGGCGGCGGGATGGCGGATCACCCCGAGGAGGAGGCGTGAGGGACGCCCGGACGGTTTTATTTTTGCGCCTATATGTAACAAAGTTATATTAACATCGTTATATCAGGAGGAACGAGACATGAAGATTGTTGTGTTGAACGGAAGCCCCAAAGGCCCGGCAAGCGTAACCATGCAGTACGTCACCTACATCGCCAAGCGGCATCCCGAGCATGAGCTCAAGGTGTTCCACGTCGCCCATAGGATCCACGGCCTGGAGAAGGATCCCGGCCGATTCGGGGCGATCATCGAGGAGATACGCAGCGCCGAGGGCGTGCTGTGGGCCTTTCCACTCTACATCCTGCTGGTCAGCTCCCAGTACAAGCGCTTTATCGAACTGATCGGGGAGAGGGGCGCCGGCGGGGCGTTCGCAGGGCGCTATGCCGCGGCGCTTTCCACATCGATCAACTTCTACGACAACGCGGCCCACGCCTACATACGCGGGATCAGTGAAGATCTGGGCATGAGGTACCTTGGTTTCTACTCCGCCAACATGCACGATCTGATGAAAAAACCCGAGCAGGAACGTCTGGAGCTGTTCGCTCAGAGCTTCTTCCGGGGGATCGTGAACGAGGAGAAGCCCCAGCGCCTGTACCCTCCCCTCCAGCACCGGGCTCTTTGCCCGCCCCTGAAGCCGGCGGCTCGCCGGGTTGCGGCTGCAAACAAGCGGGTCGTCGTCCTTACAGATGCCCAACCGCAACACCGGAACCTGCAGGCCATGGTCGAACGGTTTTCCCAGAGCATCGAAGATCCGGTGGAGATCTACAACCTCTACGACCTGGACATCACGGGAGGCTGCCTGGGATGCCTGCGCTGCGGCTTCGACAACCGCTGCGCCTATACGGGCAAAGACGGATTCACCGAGTTTTACAACTCCATCCTGAAATCCGCCGATGTGATCGTTTATGCCGGGACGATCGTGGACCGGCAGCTGTCCTGGAAGTGGCGGCAGTTCTTCGACAGAAGCTTCTTCAACTGCCACACCCCCTCCCTGATAGGCAAACAGATAGCCTTTCTGGTCAGCGGTCCCTTGAGCCAGCTGCCCGAGCTGCGCCAGGTCTACGAGGCCTGGATGGAGATACAGCGGTCCAACCTGGTGGGATTCGTCTCGGATGAACAGATGGGTGCGGACGGGATCGAAGAAAGGATAGATACTCTGGCCGATCAGCTGATCCGGCAGGCCGGAAGCGGCTACATTCGGCCGCAAACCTTTCTCGGCATCGGGGGCATGAAGATCTTTCGGGACGACATTTGGGGGGGGCTGCGCATCGTGTTCCGGGCCGACCACAAGGCCTACAAACAGCTGGGAATATACGATTTTCCGCAACGCAAGATCGGCCGGCAGATCCTGGTGCGCCTGGGCTGGCTCATCACCGGGCTTCCCGGCATCCGCCGGCACTTCCCGAGGATGATCAAACAGCAGATGATTCAGCCGTATCGAAAGATATTGGACAATATATAGCCCTTTCGACTCACAAAGCCGGAGTGCGCTCGGGCCAATCAAATTCTGACAAGCTCGTAATCAGACGGAAACGCCAGCATGTGTACATTAGCGGTGCAACAACACCATCCACTATTTCAGTCGGCTTCACCATAGCCAGTTTTCGATTGCCTGGCAAACGGGCAGGAGAATGACCATTCTCCCCCGCTGCAATGAATCACTGTTACCCGCTAAGAACAATTTGTAGCCCGAATATATTTGGAACGGGATAGGGAACGATTAGCATCGCTTGTGCCGATCCGTCTCCCTGCAGAACCCTCAGCCGGTTGATTGCAGAAACAACAGGACCTGCCGCCGGATCTCATCACGGACCCGGCGCACCTGAGAGAGCTTCTCCTCTTGAGTCCTCATCGCCTTCGATGGATCGTCAAAGGGCCAGTGCAGGCCACTGTTGGTCTGCATGCCGGACAGGTCGATGCCCTCTTCCTTCATCACCGCTACGACCAGCGGGTTGATCGTACCGGGCTCCAGGCCCGCGCTCTCCACGACAAACCGTTTTTCCCCGTACTTCCGAAGGTACGCCTCCGCCATCTGGCTCCGTGCGCTGTTATGCACACAAACGAACAACACTCTTTCCATTTTCCCTGAAACCTTGATTCTTGGAATTCGACTGCTGCTTTTCGCAATATAGTCCCCATCTCGAGCAATGAACATGGAGATTCGGTTAAACCGAAATACGCTTGTCCATCTTACCAGACTCTGCCAAAATGCGGGCAAAGAGGGAGAGTCCCATGAATACCAAATCGGCTGCGGGGTCGATCGCTTTCACACTGTCCAACGTCCGTTTCAAAGATGTGCTGAACATCGAGAGCCTGCAGATAGATGCTTGCAAGGTTTCGGCCATTGTCGGGCCGAGCGGAGGCGGGAAAACCACCCTGCTGCGCATCTTGAACAGGATGACCACACCGGACTCCGGCAGGGTATTTTTTTTCGGAGAATCCGTTGAGCAGATGGATCCGGTGCAACTTCGGCGCAGGGTGGTAATGCTGACCCAGATGCCGGTGATCTTCGCCGGGACGGTGCGGGAAAACCTGCTGATCGGCAGCCGCCTGGCGGAGAAGGAGGAACCGTCGCCGGATGCCGTTCAAGCCATCATGATCCGGGTCGGTCTGGACAAAGAGCTTTCCGCCGACGCCGCCCGGCTGTCCGGCGGGGAGAAGCAGCGCATGGCCCTGGCCAGGGTCATGCTGATGGACCCGGAGGTCATGCTCCTGGACGAACCTTCGGCGTCCCTGGACGAAGAGACGGAGGTCCTGATCTTCGATCTGGTCACCGAGTTCTGTCGGGAACGCTGCAAAACCCTGATCATGGTTACCCATTCGGAGAAAGGCTTCACCGGGTACTACGATACACTGGTGCGGATCCGGGACGGACAGGTGCAGCAGGTCGCCCACGAGGGCGGCACACAAGGGGGATTTGTGTAATGGAAGGAATCATACAAATAGAGATCCTCTATCTGGCCTTGGGCTACATCATGATTCTCCTGCTGCTGCTCCTGGTGCGACTCAAACGGCTGGGAAAGGAGTGGGAGATCACCCTGGCATCCCTGCGCATGACCGCCCAGCTGGTCCTGACCGGTTTCGTGCTGACCTACGTGTTCTCCTGGGAGAAACTATGGATCACCCTGATCATCTTCGCCGTGATGGAGGCTTTCGCCATATACACGGTGTTCGGACGGATAAAGAAAAGCCTGTTTCCCGCCCTGCGCATCGTGATCGCCGGCTCCATGATCCTCGGAACAACTTCGGCCCTGGCCTATTTCCTCTTCGTCATCGTCCGGGTCAGTCCCTGGTTCGCCTCCCGCTACTTCATCCCCGTGGCCGGGATGATCATCGGCAACTCGATGAACGGAATCTCCATAGGCATCGACCGGTTGTCCAGCGGCATCCGCTCCCAGCTGGATCGCATGGAGGGTGCCCTGATGCTGGGAGCCACGCCCAAGGAAGCAGCCCGGCCCTTCGTCAAAGAGGCCTTCTCCGCCGGCATCATGCCGATCATCAACAACATGATGGGTATGGGCATCGTCTTCCTGCCCGGCATGATGACCGGCCAGATCCTGGCGGGAGTCTCCCCCCTCGATGCTATCAAATACCAGATCGCCATCATGCTGGGTATCGGCGGCTCGGTGACAATCACCGTATTTCTGGTAACCGAGTTCGGCTACCGCCGCTTCTTCAACAGGCACAGCCAGGTGTGCCAGGAGGTCCTGGACCTGAGATTGTAGAGGCTTCATAGAGCTTCAAACCCGGGGAGAACCGAAATGGCCAGAATAAAGACGAGACAGAGAGTACGAAACGGTGTGCTTCTGTTGTTCTTCCTCCTCTTTCCGGTAGTCCTGAACTACCTCTCCCCATTCCTGAGCGTGCACGGCGCTTCCCGGGGGATCATCAGCGGCAGCCTGTTGTTCTTCGCGCTGCTATTTTTCTCCTCCCTGCTTCTCGGACGGGCCTACTGCGGTTGGGCCTGCCCAGGGGGCGCGGCGCAGGAGATGTGCAAGCTGGTGAACGACCGCCGGGTCAGGCGCAGGCGCCTGGACTGGATCAAATACCTGATCTGGGTTCCCTGGTTTGCCGCGATCCTGTTCCTTCTGATTCGTGCGGGCGGCACTCTGAAGGTGCAGCCCCTCTACAACATGGATTCCTTCGTGTCGGTGAGCTCCGCTCCGATGTACATCGTCTACTTCATCGTTTTGACGGCGATCATAGTCCCCGCGATAGCCGTTGGCCGCCGGACCATGTGCCACTCGATCTGCTGGATGGCACCCTTCATGATCCTGGGCCGCAAACTCCGCAACCTGATTCGCTGGCCGGCTTTGCGCCTGAGAACGGAAACGGACGAGTGCACCGGCTGCGGTACCTGCACCAAGAACTGCCCGATGAGCCTGGAGGTGCAGGAGATGGTCGAGAAAGCACGGATGGAAAACAGCGAATGCATCCTATGCGGACAGTGCGTAGATTCCTGCCCTCAGGGGGTTATTCGTTACAGCTTCAGCAGGGGAGTGTAAGGCATGAAGGTTTACTGTAGCGGCGGTCAACTCTGACGCTTCTACGCCCCCGGTCATTGCCAGCTGGTGGGTGTTTCGCAGGCGCAGCCCGCTTATCCCGGAGGTATAGATCTTGAGGGTGTAGCCGCCCTCCACACCGGCCTCATAGCTCGCCGCAGTGACGATGTATTCTCCTTGAACCGGAGCGAACAGCTCTACTCGGGATACGTAGGTCTGATCATTGTAGTCGTCGTTTTCCGTATAGAAACCTTCCGGCCCCTCGACCATGAGCAGGGTATCGAGCTCATCGGAAGTCATCTCCAGGATGATACGCTGCCCCTGCTCGAGATACAGGGGATGGGATTCGAAGAAGCCGTACTCCTCCAGCTCCGGATCGTCAAAGTCCAGATAACCCTCGATCTCCTGCAGGTTCATCCGCTCTCCCAGCAGTATCCGAAGGGAGTACTGTCCCTGCTCGCCGCCCGCGTAGGAGGTGGCGAATATCTCATGCTGCCCGCTTGCCTCGGCGATGAAATCGATCCGGCTCTCGGTCTCTGACTGGTAGTCGTCATTGAGCATCCGCCGCCCCCGGAGCGGTTTAAGCACCAGGAAGGGGTCGAACTGCTCGGAAAGCATCGAAATCACAACCCGCTGATTCCGTTCCAGGAAAACCTTGTAGCTGTCGTAGTACTCTCCCTTGACCGAAATCGGATCCCCTTCATCCAGAATCCCTGTAAAGCTGTCCAGCTCCTGCAGCCGCTCCCTGACCACACTCAGCAGATACTCCCCCTGCTCGCCTTCTTCGTAGGAGCTTACCTTCACCTTCCAGGTTCCGGGGGCATCGATCAGTGCGTCGATCCGGGCATCACTTCATCGCTGTAGTCGTCATTTTCGATCTCCCGGCCGTCCGGAGATTCCAGAATCAGATAGGCGTCAAAGTCGTAGGAGCTCAAGGTGGCCACGATCCGCTCGCCGGCGGTGAGCTGAAGCGGATAAGTATCGAAATAGCGACCTAACTTTGTGTCCCCTGGCCCCAGCTCACCCGGGAAGCTCATCGACTGGGAGAACACCACGGATGCGACCAACAGACCCGCAGCGATCAGGAACGAACGAAAAACACTAGGCGAGAGCCGGTTCGGCAGGTTCATTACATCCTCCAAAAACGACTGGGTAACTGTAGATAATATAGTCCTTCTTCTGCCGGTTATCCGTCTCCGCCCCCGGCTTGACGGGATCGTCCGGACATACCGAGAACTTTGCCTTCAGCTCAGTCGGTCGAAAATCTTCAGAGCCTGCTCGAGGTTGCTTTCAACGAATGCCCGCCGGGACGCTGCGACCTTGTGCTCCCCGGGATTCCACTGCGAATGCCAGTAGCCGATGCGGCCGTCGGAGTTGTGAGACAGAAGAAGGTGCTCCCAGGCCCGTTCTACTTCCGGAGAACCGGGATGGGTTTGTTCGGCGTTCAGTATCTTCTCTCGAACCCGACGGGTCAGGTCCCAGAGAGGTTGAGCATCTCCCTCGGTGAAAGTCTCAATCTTCGTGTTTCCCAGAAAATCTTCCAGGACCGCCTCCCGCTTCGGCGGATGGTCCCGGACGTACTCACCGATGGTGATGAAGCGAGTCTCGGGTAACGCCGCCAATCCGGACAGGAACTTCCGGAAAACCGCTTCAGTGCCGGTAAAACCGCTGTTGTAGGCATCGATGAAGATCGTTTCCGCGTCCCGCTTGAACAGAAGCAGTGCGCCGGGATGCTCATCCGCAAAACGACGGACCCCTTCGATGAGCTGCTTCACGGGCAGCTGGCCCTTCATCATCACTTTGAGGAAACGCGCGGGCAGCTCCGGGAGCTGATATACCGCCGGTACCACGGTCATGCGCACATCCCGGCTAACAGCTGTATGGGAGGTATGGATTTCCTCTCTCTCCCCGCCGACGGCCCGCGTGCCCGGCCGCTGCGCAGCGGCCTTTTCGAGCAAGCTCGACAGCACGATGACCCACTTCAATCCCTCCCTCTTCAGGACTTTAACCATGTCGTAGGAGTAGGCCATCTCCGAGGGGAGAAATCCCTGCGGGTCGATGCCGAACACCTCCCGGTCGATCTCCAGACCCCGCCGTATCTGACGCGCCATCTCTTGCGGCAGCAGCAATTGGGGGATCGGATGGGTGTAGGTATAGGTGCCCAGCTCGAAAGACTGCCCCAGGTTGTCCTTGATCGTAGCCAGCACGCCGGGCTCCATCCGCCTCAGGGTCATCGTGGAGAAGCCGGAGAGAAACAGGTCGGCCTTGACTCCGTGCTCGAGGAGCAGGCGAAGCAGGGGCTTATAGCCCCTGTCGATGATCGGCCTCTCCTCCCCCACTTCGATGACGCTGCGCTGGATATTGAAGTTGAAGGCAAAAGCTATGTGGACCATGCCATCCATTGTATCGGTGCAAAGCATTTGGGCAAGGGCAGGTTATTGCTCGTATTTCAGGCTACCCCGGCAGTCAGCAGATCCATGTCCAACAAGACCAAACGAAGCGATTTGCAGATCAACTTGACAGCAGGAATTTTGAAATCTATACTTTTGTAGATTCAAAGATCCAAGGAGGTATTGTATGAAACGACTTGTTCTACTCCTCGTAGCTCTAGCGGTTGCCGCAGGATTCGTGTACGCAGGCGGCGGCCAGGGAGAAACGGCCATGGCCGAAAAGATCGAGCTGCGCTACATGATGTGGGACCCCCAGATCATCGAAAAGGAACAGGAGCTGGCGGACAAGTATCAGCAGGAGAACCCCAACGTCACCATTACCATCGAATCCGCCGCTTTCGCCCAGTTCTGGGAGAAGATGCAGGCTATGGCCGCTGCCAAGAACATGCCCGATGTGTTTTGGATGAGCTCGGGGTATGTCAAAGACTACGCCCGTCTAGGAGCGATCCTGAATATCGAGAACCAGGTCGATAAGCTGGACCAGAGCAAATACTTCCCCAGCGCCTTCGGCGTGCTCCGCGCTCCCACCTTCGAAGGGGATATGTACTCCTTCCCCTATGCGGTGGTTACCTGCATCTCCTACTACAACAAACGCATCTTCGATGAGGCCGGCGTTGTCTACCCGAACAACGACTGGAGCTGGGATCAGCTGCGAAGCGCGGCCAGGAAGCTGTCCTTGGATAAGGACGGGGACGGCGCCTACGACCAATGGGGCTACTGGGTCAAGGGCCGCTACACGCAACTGTACCCCTTCGTCTACAACAACGGCGTGCCTTCCGGGCCGATCTCGGCTGATTTCAAAACCTTCCTGGGGACCAGCGGCAAGGGCCGGGAGGCCTTCAAATTCCTCGCTGACCTGGTCGTGGTGGATAAGAGCTCCCCCACTCCGGCCCAGACCAAGGGCGTCAGCACCTTCTTCACCACCGGCAACATCGCCATGTGCACCGAGGGGAGCTGGCGGATCGACACCTACCGCAGGAGCCTGGAAGACCCCTTCGGCATCTTCCTGACCCCCAAGGGTCCGGGTTCGCCGGGCCAGCACGTGGTCTACGGCTGGGCGGACGCGATGTCCATCTCCGCCTTCACGAAGCATCCCGACGCGGCCTGGGACTGGATGATGTACATGACCGGCCCCGGTCGTCCTGTCGATTCGATCCTGGGCGGCAAGGTGCCGATCTGGAAAGCCAATGCCACCTCCGAGGCCTGGCTGGAAAAAGACCAGCTTCCGGAGAACAAGCAGCTGGTGCTGGATTCGGTGGACCTGATCGGCAAGCAGGTCACCATGGCCCCATTGTACGACGAATGGAACGCCGCGGTTCAATCCGACTTCGACAAGATCATCCTCGGCGAGGGCGATTTCGACGCGGTCATGGCCGAGCTCAAGGCCAAGGTCGAGAAGGTCCTTGCCAGGGCTCAATAGGTTATTGTGAGTATTGATATGCGGCTTCCGGGAATTCCCGGAAGCCGCGACATCATAAGGCAGGGGGACGGACCGTAGGGTGAAGACGCCGCTCAATTCCGTTCGTTTTGAAAAACACATAGCCCCCTATATCTTCATCCTCCCCATGATGATCGGACTGTTCGTTTTCCGTCTGGGTCCGGTCGTCTGGTCGTTTCTGTTGAGCTTCCAGCAGTACAACCCCTTCCAGGGAGGAAGCTGGATCGGCCTGGAGAACTATCGGGAGCTTATCCAGGATAATGAGTTCCGGGAGATCTTCTTCAACACCCTGAAGTTCACCCTCTGGTACCTGCCCCTGGGGGTAATCGTCTCCCTGGCCCTGGCCGTTTTGGTAGACAGCCAGCTGAGAGGGATCGTGCTGTTCCGGGCGATCTATTTCCTGCCGGTAATCAGCGCGGTGGCGGCCATCGGCACCATCTGGGCCTGGCTGCTCAACCCGCTGTACGGTCTGGTGAACTTCCTGATCAAGACGATCCTCGGCATTACCGGACCGGAGTGGCTAGGCAGCCCGAAGACCGCCCTGTTCACGATCGTCCTGGTGAACGTCTGGCGGAACATGGGCTACACAATGGTGATCTTCCTGGCAGGCCTGCAGGGGGTTCCCCAGGAGCTTCTGGATGCCGCCTGGGTGGACGGTGCCGGAAAAGTCAAGCGCTTTTTCAGGGTCGTGCTTCCGCTCCTCTCTCCCACCACCTTCTTTGTCATCATCATCACCATCATCCGATCGTTCCAGATCTTCGATCTGGTCTACATTCTGACCGCCCCGGCTGCCGGAGAAGGCGGCACGGTGGGCGGGCCGGCCGGATCGACTAATGTCCTGGTGATCTCGATCTTCCTCAACGCCTTCAAGTACTACCGGATGGGCTACGGCGCTGCCCAGGCCTATATCCTCTTCGTCATGGTTGCCATCATCACGGCTATCCAGTTTCGTTTTCAGAAACGGTGGGTGCATTACCAATGAAATCGACATCGAGAAGGATCAAGCTTTTCATCGGCACCTTCCTGCACTACCTGGTGCTGCTGATCATCGCCGCGGTCGTTCTGGTACCGTTCCTGTGGATGCTGTCCACGTCCCTGAAGGGCCGGGGGGTACTGCACGAGATACCGCCCCGCTGGATTCCGGAAAAGTTCTACTGGAACAACTACGCGGAGGTACTGTTCAAGCATCACTTCCTTCGCTACAGCATCAACACGATCTACGTGGCCCTGATGGTCGGGATCGGTCAGCTTCTGACCTGCTCACTGGCCGGTTTCGCCTTTGCCCGCTTGAAGTTCGTCGGACGCAACCTGCTGTTCGCCCTGCTTTTGGCCACCATGATGATCCCCCTGCAGGTAATGATCATCCCGGAGTTCCTGATCATGCTCAAATTGAACTGGATCGATCATCCCCTGTTTCTGGCCCTTATCGTTCCCTCCTGGCTGGCCGGCGCTTTCGGTACCTTCATGCTCAGGCAGTTCTTCATGACCGTTCCCCAGGACCTGGAGGACGCCGGACGGATCGACGGCTGCAACATCTTCGGCATCTACTGGCGGATCTTTCTGCCCCTGTCGATGCCTGCCCTGGCAACGCTGTTCATCTTCGCGGTCATGTCCTCGTGGAACGATCTTCTGCGTCCGATCCTTTACATCAGCTCCCAGCAGCGCATGACCCTCACTATCGGTCTGGCCAATTTCACCCGCCAGTACGACGTTAACGAAAACATGAAGATGGCCGGCAGCCTCTTCACCCTGCTGCCTTTGATCGTTCTATACGCCTTCGCGCAGAAGTATTTTGTCCAGGGCATCACCCTGTCCGGTTTGAAGGGATAGCCGACGGCGGGCAACTCCAAGCTACGCTTTAAGCCTCAACAGCCGTTCCGCGTTCCTGTACAGGAATTTCTCGATATCCCTGTCCGGCAGACGCAGGAAGCGTAGGATGCGATTCTGCTCTTCGAGGTAGCTCATGGTGAAGGTTCTGGGAAACCAGCTGGAATCGGTGCCAAACAGCATTCGATCCGGGCCGACGGTCTCGTAGAACTTGCGGAACAGATCCTGAAGCGTCAGGGGGTAGGCCATCCAGCGGACCCACTGGTTCGAGCCGGAGCTGTCCACGTACACATTCGGACAGGTCCAGCAGAGGTGCAGAAGCTCGGTAGGGTAGCCGGCCCCGAAGTGGGGAACGATGAAGTTGACTTTGGGAAAAGCCTTGACCGCGTCGTGCAGGGCCAGAGGATTCATGTTGATATGGGCGCTGATCCCGCCGGAGCTGCCCAGGACACCGAAGTGGATGAGCACCGGCACTTCGTACTTGCCGCAGATCTCCCACAGGGGAAACAGGGCTGGATCGCTGATCGGCCGATCCAGGGAGGGACCCAGGAGCTTGTACCCCTTCATCCCCAGATCTTTTAGAGCGTGCTCCAACTGCTCGGCGGCGTTCGCCGCAAACGGATGATTGTGGGCGAATCCGGCGAAGCGCTCGGGATGATAGCCCACGATCTTCGCCAGCCGCTCGTTCCCGCCGCCGGATACGAATACGACCTGCTCGACACCCTTGTCCACAACATCCCGATACCAGCGCTCCGAGGCTTCCCTATCGTCGGCCACCTCTTCCCGTTCCGCCGGGAAGTTCCAGGCCTTCCTCCAGATCTCTCCCGGCACATCCTTGGTTTCGCTTTTTTTCTGCTTGGTGATTCGTTTGGATACCTGGGTGTATCCGGGAAACCAGTCTCCTACCACGGGGAAGTGGGAATGGATGTCTATG
>Ga0315553_10000039_pt1 | contig 99623 bp, 89 predicted proteins | sample SalMarSW160140MG_FD_203099 | JGI IMG/M metagenome (GOLD analysis project Ga0315553, IMG submission 203099) | Salt marsh sediment microbial communities from the Plum Island Ecosystem LTER, Massachusetts, United States - Salt Marsh Sediment SW1601-40 ... | reverse complement strand
CTGATTCCCAGCGATTTATCACCCATAATGGCCTCCAATCCTAATAGCGTATACCACCCGTACACGAGTAGTCGACAGCAAACAGGCACGGACAGCCGCTTATCGCACAATCTAGGAGAGAAAAGCGGCATTTTTATGACGTGCTTCGCTATGATCCTCGCCCTATACGCACGTACTACTCTATACGACGTTCAGAACTTTCTATTTAGCTTCGTTTTATCAAGCCTGTAGTCTGGACTAGGCCTTCTCGCCTGTTGTCACCATATATATCAACTTCATTCTATAATTACGTAACAGGTTGATATTACTCTTTTTCTTCCATACTAATGGCCATTCTAATATAGAAATAGTGCAGCGCAAATTTGGAGAACCCATCCTGATTGTTCCGGGGTTGATCGGAGCCGGCGATCCCAAACGGCGGCGGTCATGGAAGGACCAGCAGGTCCTCCAGGAATGCGATTTTTTGGGATATTTTCGCTGTTAGCGAAGTCAAAGGGTCCCGTTAGACCGTACGCCGGCCTAGACACTGGCTATCGGCTGCAATTAGGCGCGCAGCAATCCTAGTACTGGCCGGGACTTCGTGCCTGCATAAAAATGTGTGATATCACCCACTTATAGCGCCTAAAGTAATAGGGCAATCATAGTATAGCAAACCCATCCTGATTGTGCCGGGGTTGATCGGAGCCGGCGATCCGAAACGGCTGCAATTCAAACATCCTTGTGTGTCGTTCACAATCGCGGCCTCGCTCCAGAAACGCCACTATGGCTGGGATCATCTACCGTCCCCTAAAACATGACCTTGTCCCTGTTTCGCGTCGTGTTCCAGCCGCGCACGCCGTCCCGGCCCTTCACGGCTTCAAGGTTCATCCCATAAAGGTCGACACCTGCGAAATTGGCGCCTGAGAGCGTCGCGCGCGAGAGGTCAGCATCTGCGCGGCAACTGAGATCCCCCCTACTCCTCACTCCCCCTTCCCAAAGTACTTCGCGGTCAGCGCCTCCCATTCCGGCGCGCTCAACACGTGCAGCAGCGCCTGATTGACGGCCTCGGCCCGTTCGGCGCCTGCCGGATCGCGCCTGCCCCCTATCAAGGACCGCACCGCCGCCAACCAAGTGTCATTCTCGGGACGAGCCCGAGAACCCAGGTCTCCGTCCCTCCCCTCGTTGACGGCTGGATCCTCGGACCAAGTCCGAGGATGACAACAATGGGAGCGCGAAAAACTAATCCCCGCCGCTCGCCGCGCCCTTACACTCCCCCCGTCCGCCCCACCGGGACGTTTCTCGAGACCGTCTCAAGAACCGGGGGTGGATGCGGCTGCAGTAGTAGCCACGTCGCGAGGGTAACGACCGAAGGGCGTGGTGAAGGCGAACCGATCTGGGGATCCTGAACCAGCAGGTAGCGGATTAAGGACCCCGACTCCGGACGGTCGATGAACGGGCCGCCGATGGGGCGCGCAAGCGCCGGATTTTCAATTGTGATGCGGTGCTCGTGCGCCCCGTCATCCCCTTCTCGCAAACCCTCGGGGCAGATGCCCGCGAGGCCGAAGGCGCGTCACTGCTGATAGCCGGCCGGGCTCAGATCCGCGACTTGCGCCCGCCTTGGCTTGACACGCGCCCGGCGCTCGTCATCGTCGGGCGATGCTCACGCTGTCGCTGCTCCGCCACGCCAAGTCGAGCTGGGACGAACCCGCCCTCGACGATCACGATCGCCCGCTCGCCAAGCGCGGCAAGAAGGCGGCGCCCGAGATCGGCGCGGCGCTTGCCGCGATGGGCTTGCGACCCGACAGGGTCGTGTGCTCGGGCGCGGCGCGGGCGCGCGAGACGCTCCTGTTGGTGCTGGCCAAGCTCGGGGCGCCAGCTCCGCAGATCGCCTACGACGATGCGGTCTACATGGCGACGCCTGCGGCGCTGCTCGCGCGCCTGCGCAAGATCGGGGCGGCCCCTGAGCACGGCGCACCGCGCCATGTCATGCTGGTCGGGCACAACCCGGGGCTGGAGGAGCTGGCCCTGATGCTGGTCGGCAGCGGGGCGGCCGACGACCGCGCCCGCATGGCCGAGAAGTTCCCTACAGCCGCCATTGCCGTCATCGCCTTCAACGTCGATAGCTGGTCCGCGATTGAGCCCGGCGCAGGCCGGCTTGAGCATTTCCTAACGCCCAGGCGGCTCACTTGACGCTGCCGGGGGGGCTCCCTACACCCTTGCCTCACAAGTGGCTTCATGGACCCGGGCCGATGCTCATCCTCATCGATAACTACGACAGCTTCACCTATAACCTCGTGCACTTCCTCGGCGAGCTCGGCGCGTCCTGCGAGGTGATCCGCAACGACAAGATTTCCGCCGCCGACGTCCTCAAGAAGAAGCCGAAAGCGATCGTGATGTCGCCGGGACCGTGCACGCCCAACGAGGCGGGCATCTGTCTGGAGCTGATCGGCGAGGCCGGCGGGAAAGTTCCCCTGCTCGGCGTTTGCCTCGGCCACCAGGCGATCGGTCAGGCCTACGGCGGCAAGGTGATCCGCGCGCCAGAGCCGCTGCACGGCAAGCTCTCCACCATTCACCACACGGGCAAGGGCGTCTTCAAAGGGCTTCCCCAGCGCTTCCAGGTGACCCGCTATCATTCGCTGATTGTCGAGCGCAAGAGCCTGCCGCCCGAACTGGAGATTACCGCCGAGACCGACGACGGCATCATCATGGGCCTGCAGCACAAGACGCATCCGGTGCACGGCGTGCAGTTCCATCCCGAGAGCATTGCGTCGGAGAACGGGCACGCGCTGCTTGCCAACTTCCTGTCGCTTGCCGGCTTCTCCCCGCGCCGCCGCAATGGCGCAACCGCCCGCGACGCGGCCTAAGGCCTGCCGATGCCCGCCAATGCCATAAAGCGCCTCATGCAAAAGATGGCGGGGGGAGCGCCTCTCGAAGAGGAGGAGATGGCGGGCGCGCTCGAGATAATGTCGTCGGGCGCCGCCACGCCCGTTCAGATGGCGGCTTTCCTCATGGCGCTGCGCGTGCGCGGCGAGACGGTCGACGAGATCACCGGCGCCTGCCGGCTGATGCGCGCGCGCATGCTGCCCGTGGAGGCGCCGCCCGATGCGGTCGATATCGTCGGCACCGGGGGCGACGGCCGCGGCACCTATAACGTCTCCACCTGCGCCGCCCTAGTCGCGGCCGGCGCCGGCTTAGCGATCGCCAAGCACGGCAATCGCTCCGTCTCCTCGCTGTCGGGCGCCTCCGACGTGCTGGCCGCGCTCGGCGTCAAGCTCGACGTGCCGCCGATGACGATCACCAACGCCATTGCGGAAGCCGGCGTCGGTTTCATGTGGGCCCCAATGCATCATCCCGCCATGAAGCAGTGGGCGCCGGTGCGCGCCGAGCTCGGCATCCGCACGATCTTCAATCTACTGGGGCCGCTGTCCAATCCGGCCAGCGTCAAGCGGCAGGTGGTCGGCGTGTTCGATGCCGGGTGGGTGGAGCCGCTCGCAGAAGTTTTGAAAAACCTCGGCTCCATCCACGCCTGGGTGGTGCACGGGGAGGACGGGCTCGACGAATTGACCACGACGGGCGTGACCCGCGTCGCCGAGCTGAAGGATGACGCGGTCGCGGTGTTCGAGGTGACGCCGGAGGACGCTGATCTGCCGACCGCAACGCTTGCGCAACTCAAGGGCGGCGACGCGCAAGTCAATGCCGCCGCCATCCGCGACGTGCTCAGCGGCATCCCGAGTCCGTTCCGCGACATTGTGCTCATGAACGCCGCGGCGGCTCTTATCGTCGGCGGCAAGGCCGCAAACCTCGCAGAAGGGGCGGAGCGCGCGGCCCACGCCATCGACTCCGGTGCAGCCGCGCGCGCACTCGATAAGCTCGTTGCCGTCACCAACGCGGCGTGATCACGGACAGCGGGCCGAGCCGGCCGAGCCGTGCATTTGTTGCCAAGACCGCGCTAGTCGCGATCGATGTCGGGATCGAAGGGGGCCAGCTCCTCGCGGATCGCGATGCGCGTGCGCTGCTCGATGCGCCGGTAGGCGGCCGCGACCTCCTTGCCGAACTCGGTGATCTGCGCGCCCCCTCCGCGCGCGCCGCCTTGCGCTGCCACCACCAGCGGGCTCGGAAACATCTGGTTGAGCGCACTGACGAGCAGCCACGCGCGCCGGTAGGACATGCTCATCTCGCGGGCCGCGGCCGAGATTGACCCTTTGCGCTCGATCGCCTCGAGCAGGTCCACCTTGCCGGGGCCGAGGATGAGACCCTTGCCCATGGCGATGCGCAGGCGCGGGAACGCTCGCCCAGGCGACCGCTTGCGGCCCGGGGGACGTTTTGCTTTCTTTGCCTTGACGCGCAAGCCTTCCTCCTGCACCGGCACGATTGGCCGGCACTGTACCTGCCCGACCGGTCCTCGTCGCGGTAACGCGCGCTTGGCGCCGGTCGAACAGAGCACGTAAGGCAAATAGGGGCCCATCCGCGCAGGGCGACACCTTTTGTTGCCGCCCGGCGAGCGACGACGCCGCGTGATCCGCCGGCGTGGCGTGCCACTCACCCCTGCTTGACCATAGCCATCGCCCCCGGTAGCAAGCCCGGCGCCAGCAGCGTATCCTCGCTTCATGTCGGATATCCTCGAGAAGATCACGCGCTACAAGCTCGACGAGATCGCCAGCGCCAAGGCGCGCCTGCCGCTGCACGTGCTGGCCGAGCTTGCCCGCTCAGCCCCCCGCGTGCGCTCCTTTGCCGGAGCGATTGAGGCCAAGCACCGCGCCGGCCAGCCGGCGCTGATCGCCGAGATTAAGAAGGCGAGCCCTTCAAAAGGGCTTATTCGCGCCGACTTCGATCCGTCCGCCCTCGCCAAGGCTTATGAGGCGGGGGGCGCGACCTGTCTTTCCGTGCTCACAGACGGCCCCTCGTTCCAAGGCGCCCCTGAGTACCTCACCATCGCGCGCGCCACCACATCGCTGCCCGTCTTGCGCAAGGACTTCATGCTCGACCCCTATCAAGTCGTCGAGGCGCGCGCCTGGGGTGCCGACTGCATCCTGATCATCCTCGCCGAGATCGATAACGCCACGGCGCACGACTTGGCGTCGGCCGCCAAGGACTGGGGCATGGACGCCATCGCCGAGGTGCACAACGAGGCGGAGCTCACACGCGCCCTCAAGCTCGAGTGCCGCCTCATCGGCATCAACAACCGCGACCTCAAGACCTTCGAGACGACGCTTGCAACGACGGAGACGCTGGCGCCTCTGGTGCCGAACGACCGCATCGTCGTCGGCGAGAGCGGGATCTTCACGCCCGCCGACATCGCCCGGCTCAAGCGGGCGGGTGTGACCACGTTCCTCGTCGGCGAGAGCCTGATGCGCCAGGCCGACGTCACGGCGGCAACACGCGCCCTGCTAACGCCGGAGGCCGTAGTATGACGAGGCGCCGTTGAGCAAGCTCTCCCACATCGACAAGAAGGGCGCCGCGCGCATGGTCGACGTCTCCGGCAAGGCCGTAACCGCACGCACGGCGATCGCCGAGGGCTTCGTGGCGATGGCGGCGCGCACGCTCGCGCTTCTGAAGAAGGGCGATATGCCCAAGGGCGACGTGCTGGCGACGGCGCGCATCGCCGGAATCATGGCGGCCAAACGCACCCACGAGCTGATCCCGCTGTGCCATCCGCTCGCCTTGAGCAAGGTCGCCGTGCACCTGGAGCCCAGCGACAAGCCGCCCGGCGTGCGCGTCATCGCCGAGGTCAAGACGTCGGGCCCTACGGGGGTGGAGATGGAAGCGCTGACGGCGGTGTCGGTCGCCTGCCTCGCGCTTTATGACATGCTCAAAGCGGTCGACCGCGCCATGCACTTTGAAGGCATCCGCCTTCTGCAGAAATCCGGCGGCCGTTCGGGAGACTACCGGGCCGCGCCGGTCCGCAAAAAGGGCCCATGAATGGCGCTCCTCTCCGTCGAAGAGGCGCTGCGCCGCATCCTTGAGGGTGCGGCGCCGACCGAGGCCGAGACCGTCGATCTCACCGCCGCGCGCGGGCGCGTGCTGGCCGTGGACATCGCAGCGAGGCTGACGCAGCCGCCCTTCGACGCCTCCGCCATGGACGGCTACGCGGTGCGCGCCGCCGATCTTGCAAAGACTCCCGCTGTTCTCAATCTCGCCGGAGAATCGCAAGCGGGCCGCCGTTTCGCCGGCACGCTGGCGCCGGGCGAGGCCGTGCGCATCTTCACCGGCGCGCCCGTGCCCGACGGCGCCGACACGGTGGTCATCCAGGAGAATACCGAGCGCGAAGGCGAAACGGTCCTCGTGCGCGCGGCGCCAAGCCCCGGCGCCAACGTGCGCAAGGCGGCCGGCGACTTTCGCCAGGGGCAAAGGCTGCTGGCGGCCGGGACGTGCCTCGAGGCCGCCGCCATCACACTTGCCGCCGCGGCCGGCCATGCCGAGGTGCCGGTGCGCCGACGGCCGCGGGTCGCCATTCTTGCGACCGGCGACGAGCTCGTGGCGCCGGGCGTCGCCCCGGGTCCCGACCAGATCGTCTCGTCCAACCCCTACGGTCTTGCCGCGCTCGTTGAGCGCACAGGTGCAGAGCCCGCGCTCACCGGCATTGCCGCCGACACGCGCGCGAATCTTGCGGCCAAGCTTGCGGCGGCGGCCGACGCGGACGTGCTGGTGACGATCGGCGGCGCCTCGGTGGGGGACCGCGACCTCGTGCGGCCTGCGCTCGAGGCCGCCGGCATGCACCTCGACTTCTGGAAGGTCGCCATCCGCCCCGGCAAGCCCATGCTGTTCGGCCACATGAGCGCAACGCGCGTGCTGGGGCTGCCGGGCAACCCCGTGTCCTGCCTGGTCGCCGCGCGCGTGTTTCTTATTCCCCTGCTCTACCGCCTGCTCGGGCGCACCGAGCAGCCCTTGCAGGAGCAAAGCGCCGTCCTCACCCACGACCTCGGCGCCTGCGGCCCCCGCCAGCACTACATGCTCGCGCGACTCGAATCACCGGGCAGCGATCTGCCGCGCGTGACCGCGCTCCCGTCCCAGGACAGCGCCTTCATCACGGGGCTTGTTGCGGCGGACGTTCTCATCGTGCGCGCGCCCAATGCGGCGCCGGCACGGGCCGGCACGAGGGTGCCTATTGTTCCGCTCGGCTTGTGAGCACCCAATTCACGAAGCCCCCTTGCAGAACGCCACGCGAACGGCTAGGGTACGTTCATGCTTTGTCCAGGCAGGCTCGGCGGCCTGGCCCCAAGAGCTCCGCGGGAGGCCCAATGCTGACGGAGAAACAGAAAGAGCTTTTGCTCTTCATCCACGCTCGCATGCAGGATTCGGGCGTGCCGCCGTCGTTCGACGAGATGAAGGACGCGCTCGATTTAAAGTCGAAGTCGGGAATCCACCGGCTGATTACTGCACTGGTCGAGCGCGGCTTCATCCGCCGCCTGCCCCACCGTGCGCGCGCCATCGAGGTCATCCGCTTGCCGGAGAATGCCGGCGAGCCGCGCGGGGTACGACGCGCGGGCTTCCAGCCGAGCGTCATCGAGGGCAGCCGCAACCGCGATCTCTCCCCGCCGCCCTCCACCGTCATCGACAGCCGCACCGTCTCGGTTCCCGTCATGGGCCGCATCGCCGCCGGCACCCCCATCAGCGCCATCCAGAACCACAGCCACGACATCGCCTGCCCGCCCGACCTGCTCACTAACGGGGAGCACTTCGCCCTGGAGGTGAAGGGCGATTCGATGATCGAGGCCGGAATCCTCGACGGCGACATCGTCGTCATCCGCCGCTGCGATACCGCGGAGAACGGCGACATCGTCGTGGCGCTGGTCGATCAGGAGGAGGCGACGCTCAAGCGCCTGCGCAAGAAGGGCACGACCATTGCGCTGGAGGCCGCCAACCCAGAGTTCAAGACGCGCATTTTCGGCCCCGACCAGGTGGACATCCAGGGCCGCCTCGTCGGCCTCCTGCGGCGGTACTAACGCAGCCTTCCCTCCTACCCGTCATCCCGGAAGCCGCGTCAGCGGCTGTCCGGGATCTTGTGGCTCGGTGCGGCGCTCGCGGCAGGATCCCGAGTCTGCGCCGCACCGCTACGCGCTGCGTCGCGCACGGGATGACGGGTGGATTGCTTGGCAAGCGGCGTTGTCCGCGCCGACCGTCATCCGCCGCTGCGATACCGCGGAGAACGGCGACATCATCGTGGCGCTGGTCGATCAGGAGGAGGCGACGCTCAAGCGCCTGCGCAAGAAGGGCACGACGATCGCGCTGGAGGCCGCCAACCCCGAGTTCAAGACCCGCATTTTCGGCCCCGACCAGGTGGACATCCAGGGCCGCCTCGTCGGCCTCCTGCGGCGCTACTAACGCAGCCTTCCCTCCTACCCGTCATCCCGGAAGCCGCGTCAGCGGCTGTCCGGGATCTTGTGGCTCGGTGCGGCGTTCGCGGCAGGATCCCGAGTCTGCGCCGCACCGCTACGCGCTGCGTCGCGCACGGGATGACGGGTAGATTGCTTGGCAAGCGGCGCAGTTGCCCGTGCCGACCAAGGACGCGCACCGCGCCTGCCCGCGACCGTCTCGATGCGCAGCTTTCCGTCGTCCTCGATGTAGACCGCGTGCGTACCCTGGCGGCGCGCCGAAAAGAAGTCGACGACCGCCTTGGGCCGCGAGCAGGTGCGCGGGCTCACAATGGGCGAGAGCACGATCGCGGCCAGCCGGCAGTCGTCGGAGAACGCCGCAGGACGCCGCGCCACCGCCACCGTCAGCCCCCTGACGGCGGTCCGGCAGCCGAGCCCGTCGCAGGAAAATCCTTGTGCTTTGACGACCTCCCGCGGGGAGCGCCCGTCGCCGTCGTAATCGAGCCAGCGCTGCAATTCAAAGGCGCGCGCCGATCCCACAACCGCCAGCCGCCCGTCGCCTTCGCGCACCGCGACCAGCTTGCCGTCGCGGCCGATCAGGAGATCTGGCAGGCGCAGCATGGGCGCCACGGCGATCCCGGCGGCGACCAGCGCCGCCCCCGCCAGGCGCCAGCGCGTTTGCCAAAGCGCCAACCACAGCCCGCCCGCGACAATCAGCAGGAATGCGAGCGACGGCATGGCGGGAATGCGCAGAACGGCACCCGGCAGGCTTGCGACCCGCTGCGCCGTCCACAGCATCGCGTCGATGCCAGCGCCCATCACCCACAGCGGCGCGGCCTCGAGCCCCAGCGGCATCGTCAGAAGCGTTGCCAGCGCCGCCGGCATGACGATCAGGTTGCAGATCGGAATGGCGATGAGGTTGGCGAGCACGGCGTACTGCTGGCTCTTGTGGAAATGATAGGCGGCGAAGGGTGCAACCGCGGCGCTGGCGACGAGCGTCGACAGCACGATGCCGATGAAGAAAAACAGCACCCTTGCAAAGTGTCCCTGCGGCAGGAACGACCACGCAGCGCCCCTGCGAAACAACTCGTAGACGGAGATGAGGGCAATGACCGCGGCAAACGACATCTGGAAGCCGACGTTGAAAAGGCTCTCGGGAAAGAGAATGAGGATCAGGAGCGCGGCGAGCACCACGTTGCGCAGTGCGAGCGCCGGCCGGTCGAGAATGACGGCCAGGAACATGATGGAGATCATGATCGTGGAGCGCACGGTGGCAAACGAGGAGCCGGAGATCAGCAGATAGGCGACCGCGCCGAGCATGGCGGCCGCTGCCGCCCACTTCTTGATCGGGTAGCGCAGCGCCAAGGCAGGAACGGCCGCAAGCAACAAGCGCACCAGAAAGAACACCGAGCCCGCCATGATCGCCATGTGCAGTCCGGAGATCGAGAGAATGTGCAGAATGCCGGAATTGCGGAAGGCGGTGTTGGTCGCCTCGGAGATGCCCCCGCGCTCGCCGGTGATCAGCGCGGCGGCAATGGCACCGGTCTGACCGGATAAGACGGCGGTGATCCGCCGTCCGATGGCGTGACGCAAGCGCTCGACCGCCGCTGCAGCCCTCAGGTCCCGGGGCGGAGGCCCTGCGCCAGCGTCGCGCTCGGGCATGGACCACGTATAGCCGACGGCGCCGAGGCGCTTGAACCAGGCCTGGCGCCCGAAATCGTAGCCGCCCGGCAGCGCCGGCGCGGATGGCGGCAGGAGCGTCGCGCGCACGCGGATGGCCTCGCCGGCTTGAAGCCCGGGCCTCACCTTCTTCGTCGTGATGCGGGCGCGCACGGGGCGCGCCTTGGGCGGCAGGTCGCCCAGTGAGGTCAAGCGCAGGGTGAGGCGCTCGCCGCGCACGGGCCGCGGCTCGATCCGTTCTATGAAGCCGCCCACCTCGACGGCCCGCATCTCTTTGGCGAGCACGGGCGCGCGCACCCATTCCACCCGCAGCTTTGCCAGCGCGAATCCAAGGGTCACGGCAAGGATGGCGTTGAGTGCCACGATGAGAAGCGTGCGGCGCGGCGCCACGGCCCGCAGCGTCAGGGCGGCGGCGAGCGCGGCCAGGGCGGTGAGCAGAGGCGGCTCGGAGGGCAGCGAGAAATAGAGCCCTATGCCGACACCCAACAGGACCGGGACCCAGAAGACCCAGCGCTCCTGCTCGGCCTCCAGGCGGCTGAGCAGCGGCTCAAACGCTCGCCGTTTGCCGGGCGCCTCACTCTCCATGGGTCGCGCTCCCCCGACCACTGCCCCTTACCGATGCCGCCCCTCTATGCTACATCGCTCCCCGAATTCCCGCATCCCAACGGCAATCGAGTCCAGATGACCGATAAGACACGCAGCGCGGACGCGCCGGTCGTGCGTTTTGCCCCTTCGCCGACCGGCTATCTGCATATCGGCGGGGCCCGCACCGCCCTCTTCAACTGGCTTTTTGCCAAGGGCCGCGGCGGCAGATTTCTGTTGCGCATCGAGGACACCGACCGCGAGCGCATGCACGAGGGGGCGCTGGCGGCCATTGTCGATGGGCTCAAATGGCTGGAGCTCGACTGGGAAGGCGAGCCGGTGTCGCAGTTCGCGCGCGCCCAGCGCCATCGCCTGGTGGCCGAGGAGCTGCTGAAAAACGGGCACGCCTACCGCTGCTACCTTTCGCCCGCCGAGCTCGACGAGATGCGCAAGACCGCGCAGGCGGAGAAACGCCCGCTTTCGATCCGCAGCCCCTGGCGCGACCGTGACCCGAAGGAGGCCCCGGACGGCGTGCCCGCGGTCATCCGCTTGAAGGCGCCGCGCGAGGGCGAGACGGTGATCGACGACAAGGTGCAGGGCCGCGTCGTCTTTCCCAACAAGGACCTCGACGACCCCATCATCTTCCGCAGCGACGGCTCGCCGACCTACAATCTGGCCGTGGTCGTCGATGATCACGACATGGGCATTACCCACATCATCCGCGGCGTCGACCATCTGACCAACGCCGCGCGGCAGATGCAGATCTACGCCGCGATGGATTGGCAGGCGCCCATCTTCGCGCACGTGCCGCTGATTCACGGACCCGACGGGGCCAAGCTGTCCAAGCGCCACGGCGCGCTCGGTGTCGAAGCCTACAAGGAGATGGGGTATCTGCCGGCCGCCCTGCGCAATTATCTGGTGCGGCTCGGCTGGAGCCACGGGGACGATGAGATCATGTCGACCTCGCAGATGATCGACTGGTTCGCCCTTGACGCGATCGGCCGCTCGCCGGCGCGCTTCGACTTTGCCAAGTTAGCGGATCTCAACGGGCATTACATCCGCGCCGCCAGCGACCAGGAGCTGTTGCAGCGGCTGGAGGACATTTTGCCGTTCGTCCCCCAAGGTGCCGAGATCCTGGAGCGGCTCGATGCCGACACGCGCGCCAAGCTGCTCATCGCCATGCCGAGCCTGAAGGAGCGCGCCAAGACCCTGCGCGAGCTTCTGGACGGCGCGCGCTTCCTCTTTGCCGAGCGCCCGATCGTGCTCGATGACAAGGCCGCAACGCTTCTCGACGGCGAGGCGCGCCAGAGGCTTACTGCATTGCTGCCTAAATTGGAGGCGGCCGCGCCCTGGCAGGCGCGGGAGCTTGAGGACATCGTGCGTACCTATGCAGAAACCATCGGGGCCAAGCTCGGCAAGGTCGCCCAGCCAATGCGGGCGGCGCTCACCGGCAAGTCGGTGTCGCCGCCGGTGTTCGATGTGATGGCCGTGCTCGGGCGCGAGGAGGCCTTGGCCCGCATCCGCGACCAGGCGGCGTGAACCAACGTTTCGCCGAAAATTCTCTATACTTGGCGCCACCTGCCGTTGCCCATGGCAAGCAACAACCCCGCTATGTTGCGCTGCGAAAATGGTGTACAAGGGACGCCGTTGCCACGATCGCTTACGAACCAAAGCTCAGGCAACACGACAAAGAACTCTCATAGGGGACGCTGCTTGTATCTCTCACCGGGAAGCCTCGGAGTGCTTGCAAATCATTCCCGCAACCGGGTGTCACAGGGAGACGTGCCATGACCGTTCAGGAAAGACCGGCCGAGGCCCCCGCCATCGAAGCCGAAGCCGAGCTTCAATTCGACGGCAAGCGCACCACGATGCCCGTGCGCCAAGGCACGTTGGGCCCCAGCGTGGTCGATGTCGGGCGCCTTTATCGCGATACGGGCTGCTTCACCTACGATCCCGGCTTCACCTCCACGGCCAATTGCGTCTCGCGCATCACCTATATCGACGGAGACAAGGGCGTGCTGCTTTATCGCGGCTACCCGATCGACCAGCTGGCGGAGCAGTCGAGCTTCCTCGAAACCTGCTTTTTGCTGCTGTACGGTGAGTTGCCCAAGAAGGATCAGTACGACACCTTCCGCAATACGATCACCCGGCACACCATGCTGCACGAGCAGATGGCCCGCTTCTTCACCGGGTTTCGCCGCGATGCGCACCCGATGGCGGTGATGGTTGGTGTCGTCGGCGCGCTGTCGGCCTTCTATCACGACTCCACCGACATCAATGATCCGGCGCAGCGCGCGGTCGCGAGCCATCGCATGATCGCCAAGATGCCGACGATAGCCGCGATGGCCTACAAGTACGCAATCGGCCAGCCGTTCATCTATCCGCGCAACGATCTGGATTTCACGGCGAACTTCCTGCAGATGTGCTTTGCGATTCCGTGCGAGCCCTACGTGGGAAGCCCGGTGCTGACCAAGGCGCTCGATCGCATTTTCATTTTGCATGCCGACCACGAGCAGAACGCATCAACCTCGACGGTGCGGCTCGCGGGCTCTTCGGGCGCCAACCCGTTCGCCTGCATTGCCGCCGGCGTCGCCTGCCTGTGGGGACCGGCGCACGGCGGCGCCAACGAGGCCGCGCTCAACATGCTTTCCGAGATCGGCACGGTCGATCGCATTCCCGAGTTCATCAAGAAGGCCAAGGACAAGAACTCTGGCTTCCGCCTGATGGGCTTCGGGCACCGCGTCTACAAGAACTACGACCCGCGCGCCAAGGTCATGCAGAAGACCTGCCATGAGGTGCTCGATGCGCTCGGCACCCAGAACGAGCCCCTGCTCGAGGTCGCCATCGAGCTGGAGCGCATCGCCTTGCAGGACGAATACTTCATCGAAAAGAAGCTCTACCCCAACATCGACTTCTATTCCGGCATCACCTTGCGCGCGCTCGGCTTCCCCGTATCGATGTTCACTGTGCTGTTCGCCATCGCTCGCACGGTCGGCTGGATCGCGCAGTGGAAGGAGATGATAGAGGATCCCGAGCAGCGGATCGGGCGCCCGCGCCAGCTCTACGCCGGCGCCACCGAGCGCAACTTCGTGCCGATCGAGGACCGCACCTGAGGCGCTATCAGTAAGGCACGTGCCGCCCGTGCTCGGCGTAGTGCAGCACGATGTCGGCGGCAACGTCGCTCGGCGTGCCCTGTTCCAGCGCCAGTCGCTCCGGGATGTGCGCAAGCGCTTCAAGCTGCGCTCGGCGCTCAGGGGTATCCTTCAACAGAAGCTCAAGCCCGTCGGAGAGTATCTCGGGCGTGCACTTCTCCTGGATGAACTCGGGAAAGGCGTTCTTGCCGAGCACGAGGTTTGCCAGCACGATCGAGGGCACCTTGAGCAGAAAGCGAAAGCGCGCTGCGACCGCGTCGACGCGGTAGGCGATGGCCATCGGCGTGCCGGCGAGCCCCAGCTCCAGCGTCACGGTGCCTGAGGCTGCCAGCGCCGCGTGCGCCAGCTTGAAGGCGCGGAATTTGTCCTCCTCGCCCTCGACGATATGCGGCTTCGTCGCCCACGAGCGCAGCCCTGCCTCGACGAGGGGACGCACGTGGGGAACGACGGGGATGATGACGTGGGGGGCAACGCGCCGTTCGTAGAGCAGCTCGACCGCCTGCCCGAACGGCTCCATCAGCTGCCCGACCTCAGAGGCGCGGCTGCCGGGCAGGACGACAAGCACGAACCGCCTCGGATCGAGCTGCAAGCGCTGCGCGAGCGGCGCGGGATCGAGCGCACGCAGCCAAGGCAAGCGCTCGATCAGCGGGTGGCCGACGTACGTGCAGGGTGGCCCGCCCAGGCGCTCATGCACCGGCGGCTCGAAGGGCAACAAAGCCAGCACGTGGTCGATATAGCGCCGCATCTTGCGGGCGCGCCCCGGACGCCAGGCCCAAACGCTGGGAGAGACATAATCGATGATGGGGACCGAGGGCGCGCGCTTGCGGATTCGCTTGGCGATCGCATGCGTGAACTCGGGCGCGTCGATGAGAACGACCGCATCGGGCTCGGCCGCCATGACGGCATCGACCGTCCTGTGCACGCGGGAAATGATGCGCGGCAGCCGCGGCAGAATCGACACCGGGCCCATCACCGCCACGTCGGCAAGCGGAAACTGGGAGGCCAGGCCTTCGCGCTCCATCTCCTCTCCGCCGACGCCGAGGTAGTGCACCCGGCCCTTGCACACCGCATTGAGGCGGGCCATGAGCCTGGCGCCGAGCGCGTCTCCCGAATGCTCGCCCGCCACCAGAAAAAGGCGCAAGTCTTGCCGCCCGCGGCCGCTCGCCGTCAGCACTGGCTCGTCGGCCGCTGGGCCCTGCCACGACGTTCGGCCGCTTCGATCTCGCACGCTCATGGCTTTCCTGCAGGGGGCGTCAGCGCCGCCAGGAACAGACCGAGCCGGTCCGCATCGCCGGCGAGGGTTCCGCGTGTCACTGAAGGTTGGCCGACGACAGCCACGCCGGCAAGTCCCGCCGCGGCGGCGCTTTGGACGCTCGCCCGCAAATCGGCACCGTTGCTCAAGACCGCAACGCCCGAGCGCCGCGCCCAACCCCGCCGTCCCCACTGGCGCAGGCCGCCGGCCCGCGCGATCAGAGCCGCAGCGCCCTCGCCGCTTTCCACCGCCAGCACGTGACGCCCTACGACGACCGCGCCACCACTGGCGGCAAAGGGCGCCAGCGCCGAGAGCACGCGCGCGCCCTTCAGCGCAGCGGCCCGGAGCAACGCGCCCGGGACGCGGCGGCCGAGGCTCTCGAAGTGCCAGTCCGCCCCCGCTTGGGCGCGCGCGCCGACGGCGCCGCTCCTGTCGCGGAAGCCCTGGACGAACAGCCCTGAGGCATCCGCGCGGCGCACGAGCTCGGCCCGCTCAGCGGCAAGAGCGCCGCCAGCGAGGACCGCAACGCCGGCAAGTCCGGCTTCGGCGGCGCGCCGCACGGTGTCGGGACCAATCGCCGGCAAGTCGATGCGCAGCTCCTGGCCCGGCTTGGGGCGCTTGACCAGCACGCCCGACGGCCTTGTGTCCGCTTTGCTCGTTTGGCGTTGCAGCGACACCCGCGCCAGCATGGCGTCGGTTCCTTCGACACCCTCGACCGCTTCCAGTCTGCCGCCCGCCACAACGACCGCCTGCCCCACGTCATACGGGCCCAAGGCGCGGACAGCATCGAAGCCGAGCGCGACGTCGGCCACCGCTTCGGGCGTGGCGGCTACGCGACCGACCGGACCCTCGTCAACGAGCAGCTCGGGCGCCACCGCGGCGGGCGCCACGACCTTGAAGCCCTGCGCCTCGAAAAAACGCACGACGCGGGTCAGCACGCTGTCGTCGCCGCCGGCGGCGATGATGCGGAGGATCGCCGGCAGATTGCGAAAGAACCCCAGGTCCGGTCTGACGGCGGAGAGATCGGGGCGGCGTACCGAGCCGACAATGACGAGCTGAGTGCAGCCGGCCGTGCGCAGCGCCCGCACCATGGCGCCAATCTGGCCCCACCCGACCAAGGTCGACGGAATGGCTGAGAAGTCATCGTCGGCCTCCCCAGCGATCGCCACGATGTGCGCCGCCCCCCCGCGCGCCTTGACGCGCTCGGCGATCTCGCGCGGCAAGCTTCCGCCTCCCGCCAGAATGCCTACGACGCGAGGCTCAGGCGAGGACATGGCCTTCTCAGGCCTCGCCCGCTTCTCGCGGCGTGCACAGGCTGCGCTTGCCGCCGGCGCGGATGAACTCCAGGATTTCCTGGATGAAGGCATGGCGCGAAAATTCCTGGGCCACGTCCTCCATGCGTTCCACCAGCGTGCCCTCGTCTGCGAACAGGAGCCGGTAGGCGCGCCGCAGGTCGTGGATGTCGTTGCGCGAGAATCCGCGGCGCTGCAGGCCGACAATGTTGAGGCCCGACAGGTGGGCGCGGTTGCCCAGCGCTATCCCGTAAGGGATGAGGTCGTTCTCAAGCCCCGACATACCGCCGAGGAAGGCGTGGGCGCCGACACGGGCGTATTGGATGACGGCGGCGCCGCCTCCCAGAATGGCGTAGTCGCCGACCACGCAGTGGCCAGCGAGCATCACGTTGTTGGAGAAGACGACGTTGTTGCCCACGTGGCAATCGTGACCGACGTGCGAGTTGGCGAGGAACGCACAGCCGTCGCCCACGGTCGTCACCATGCCGCCGCCCTCGGTGCCGGGATTGATGGTGACTCCCTCCCGGATGATGCAGTCGCTGCCGATCGAAAGCGTCGAAGGCTCGCCCTTGTACTTCAGGTCTTGCGGCTGGTGCCCGATCGAGGCAAAGGGAAAGATTCGCGTCCGCGCGCCGACGGTCGTGCGCCCGGCGACCACCGCGTGGCTGATGAGCTCCACGCGGTCGCCGAGTGCGACGTTGGCTCCCACCACGCAATAGGGGCCGATCTTCACGCCCGCGCCGAGCTTGGCCCCCGCCTCGATCACGGCCGTGGGATGGGCGGTCATCTCACCCATTTTTTGCCTTCGCACCGGCTGCGAACGCCCGGGCCTCCGCCGTATCGGCGAGCATGGCGCTGACCTCGGCTTCCGCAACGGTCGCGCCGTCGACTTTGGCCTCGCCAAAGAACCGCCACACGCGGCCGCGATTGCGGATCTTCTTCACGTGGTAATGGATCTGGTCCCCCGGCAGCACCGGCTTGCGGAATTTCGCCCGGTCGATCGCCATGAAGTAGACGAGCTCGGCCCGATAATTCTTCCCAAGGCTATGCACGCAAAGTGCGCCTGCCGTCTGGGCCAATCCCTCGATGATGAGCACACCCGGCATCACCGGATACTGGGGGAAGTGGCCCTGAAAGAACGGCTCGTTGATTGTCACGTTCTTGATGCCGACGCAGCTCGCATCGCCGTCCATGTCATAGATGCGGTCGAGCATGAGAAACGGATAGCGGTGCGGCAGCAGCTGCAAGACGCGGATGATGTCCGCCGTCTCGAGCGTGGATCTGGCTTTTGGCTCACCCATGTCGTTCATGCTCCGTGGACCTCATCAACCTGCCGGCGCGCCCGTGAAAAGCTCAAGGCGCGCTCACGCACCCTCATCGCTCGAATCTTCGGTTGGACCATTTCGGTCCCGTTTGGCCATGCGGGCCAGGATCGCCTTCTCCCGCGCCCATTGTGTCATGGGTCGTGCCGGCGTTCCCCCCACGCGCGCCCCGGCCGGAACGTCCTTGGTGGGATGCGCGGCACCGGCAACCTGGGCTCCTTTGCCGATCTTGATGTGGCCGACCGCGCCCGATTGTCCTCCCATGACGACAAAGTCCCCCAGCTCCGTCGAGCCCGCAATGCCCGTATGGGCGACGATCACGCAGTGTCGACCCACGACGACGTTGTGCCCGATTTGCACCAGATTATCAATTTTCGTCCCTTCGCCGATAACCGTATCCTTAAGTGCTCCACGGTCGATGGTGGTGTTGGCGCCGATTTCCACGTCGTCCTGGATCACCACGCGGCCGATCTGCGGCACTTTCAGATGCCCCCGGCCGCTCATGGCGAAGCCGAAGCCGTCCTGGCCGATGCGCGCGCCCGAGTGCACGATGACCCTGTCGCCGACGAGCGCGTGGGCCAAGGTGACAAGCGGGCCCACGTAGCAGTCGCGGCCGATGCTCACCCGGTAGCCGATGACGGCGCCGGCGGCGAGGCGCGTGCCGCGTCCAATGCGCGCCTCAGGTCCGACGATGGCGCCCGGCTCAACGACCACGCCCTCCTCCAACTCGGCCGTGGCATCGACCGCAACGGTGGCGCCACCCCGGGCCACGTACGGGCGCAGGGCGTCTGGGTAGAACAGCTTGAGCGCGCGCGCAAAACCCCAATAGGGCTCCGGCGTCAACAGCGCCGCGGTCACCTCAGGCACACGGGGTGCGAATGTCGGAAGCACGAGGCAGGCGCCCGCGCGCGTTGCCTTCAGCTGGCCGAGATATTTGCGGTTGTCGAGGAACGAGAGGTGGCGCGGCGAAGCGTCCGAAAGCGCACGGACATCCTCAATCGATGTCGCCGGATCGGCGGCGGCCGCGAGCTCGGCGTGCGTCGCCTTGGCGATTTCGGCCAACGAGAATGGCCCGGCCCGCACAAAGAAACCGGGATGCTCCATGCAAGGATGCTCCATGCAAGAAAACATGCAAGAAAACATGCAAGAAAACCACCGCTCGGGTGATCATAAAGGACGGCCGCGCTCTCGGGCTGCCGAGCCCTTCATAGCATGCGGGACCGGGGGCGTCAGAACTTCGTCGCCGCGCCGAAGCGGAAGAACTGCTGGTCGTCGTAAAATTGTTTGGTCAGAACCTTGGCGAAGTCCATGCGAATGGGGCCGACGGGCGAGGCCCACATGATGCTGGCGCCGACCGAGGAGCGGATGGCAGAGCTGTCGGCCAAGCAGACCTGCGTTGTGTCGCCGGGTACACATCCTTGAGGCGCATTACTTGCGCCCGCGCCGGCATCGAACAGCGAGCCGGCGTCGGCAAATACCGCACCCGAGATCCCCAGATCGTCGGGAACGAATGGAATGGGGAAGCGGATCTCGGCCGTCGTCGCCCAATAGGTGGAGCCGCCGAGCGCGTCGTACGTATTGAGGTCGCGCGGACCATAGCCGGCGCGGTCGAAGCCGCGTATCGTCTCGCCGCCCTTGAAGAACAGATCTATGAGGCGCACGTCCTGGCCGCCCCAGCCCAAAATATGCCCGCCGATCGCGCGGGAGACGAAGGTGATGTTGTTGGTGATTGGATAGTAGCCGCGCGCCTCGGCAGCAAAGCTCACGTATTGAACGTCTCCGCCCACACCGGCAAAATCGGTTCCCGCCTGGAGGTAAATACCCTTGGTGGGGTTCCTGGGATCATTGCGCAGATCATACGTCACGGTCGTGCCAATGGATGACGTGTAGGCGGTGCCGGCGGCCTCTTGAATGGCGCGCGAGGCGCCCGCTTGCACGTCGAAGATCTGATCACGCGACAGGGCATAGGTGGTTTGCATCCAGACCTTTTCCGAAAGGGGGAATCCCAAGCGCACGTCGCCGCCCGTCCTCCGGCTCTTGAAGCCCGATTGGTTGGTTTGATCGATCTCCTTGTGGAAGATGTCGAAACCTGCGGCCAGGTTGCGATCGAGGAATCGCGGCTCGGTAAAGCTCAGACTGGCCTGCAGACGCTCAAGCGAGCCGGACAGTTGCAGGCGCAGGAACTGGCCGTTGCCCATCAGATTGCGCTCGGTGATGCTGACATCACCGATAACGCCTTCGGCCGTTGAGTAGCCGGCACCGAACGACAGCTCGCCGGTCGATTGCTCCACGACGTCCACGTCGAGGATCACCCGATCCTGCGCCGAGCCGGGGCGCCGCTTGACGTCGATATTCTTGAAGATACCGAGGTTCTTCAGGCGCTTCTTGGCCTGGTCGACCAACAACGGGTTGTAGGCGTCCCCTTCCGCCACGCGAAATTCGCGGCGGATGACATGATCCTTGGTGCGCGTGTTGCCGACAACGTTGATGCGCTCGATGTAGACCCGCGGGCCCTCCTCGATCACATAGTTCAACGCGATCTTGCGGGTGACCGGATCGGCCTCTGCCTTTGGTCGCACGCGCGCGAACGCGTAACCCTTCTCGGAAATGGCGACGGTAAGGTCCTCAACGCTCTTGTCGATCTGAGAAGCGTCGTAAGTGTCGCCTTCATGCGTCACCAGCTCGCCACGGTAGGCATCTGGTTGAACGGACGCCATCGTGCTCTCGATCGTGACGGCGCCGAAATTGTACAGCTCGCCCTCTTCGATCGCGTAGGTGATGAAAAAGCCGGAGCCATCGCGATCGAGCTCTGCGTTCGCCGCGGTGACCTGAACGTCGGCATAGCCATTCTTCAAATAGTACTGGCGCAGAAGCTCCCGATCGAGGTTCATGCGATCGGGATCGTAGACGCTAGTCCCCTTCAAGAAGTCGAACCAGCCCTTTTCCGTGGTGCTTATGACGTCGCGCAGCTGAGAGTCGGAGAATGCATGGTTGCCGACGAAGTGAATTCCCTTGACCTTGGTGGCGCTGCCTTCGGCGATCTCGAAGACGAGGTTCACGCGGTCCTGCTCGAGCTCGATGATCTTGGGATCGACGGTGGCCGCATAGCGGCCCTGGCGCCGATAGACGTCGAGGATACGCTGGGCGTCGGCCTGAACGCGTGCGCGCGTGAATACCGAACGGGGCTTTAGCTGCACCTCGTTACGCAACGTCTCGGTGTCGATCTCGCTGTTGCCCTCGAAGGCGATCTGATTGATGACGGGGTTCTCAACGACGGTGATGATAACGTCGGCGCCGCTGCGATCGATGCGAACGTCGGAGAAGAGCCCCGTGGCAAACAGCGCCTTGATCGAGCGGTCGGCCTTGGCCGGATCGTAGACGTCGCCGACGGAGAATTGCAGATAGGAGCGCACCGTCTCCGGCTCGACGCGCCGGTTGCCCTCCACGGCGATGCTGCGGATCGCGCTCGTTTGCGCTGCAGCGGCGGGCGCAGCGAAAAGCAGGGCGCTGGCGTACACGACCCCCGGTGAGACGAGCGCCAGCAATAACAAGAGGCGGCGGACGCTCACCGTCATGATCCGAACCAGAGGCATTCGCGGCTATGCCCTCGTTATTTGCCGAACTCCCCCACGGCCACGGCACCCGTCGGCTTCGGGACCACCGCACCACACATGATCAGTTTGCGCGCTTAAGGCCTGTAAGGCCCTGATTCTTTTGTAGGCGCTCTCCCTCTCGACGACTGTTTTTACTGGTTCAGAAAGGGGGGTGGAAGTGGCAAGATTACGTCACTGAACGCCATTTATCCAGCACCCGTCAGTCGTCGCCACACGCGCAGCAGATCGTTCAGGTTGACGTACAGCATCAGCATCAGAACGAGGGCTATTCCGATCTGAAAGCCGATTTCCTGCATGCGCTGGCTCAGCGGGCGCCGCCGCACGGCCTCGATCGCGTAGAACAAAAGATGGCCGCCATCGAGCACCGGGACCGGCAGAAGATTGAGGAAGCCGATATTGGCGGAGATGAAGGCGATCCACTGCAGCATCGGCACGACGCCGAGCTCGACGACTTTGGCGGTCACCTCGGCCATCAAAATGGGCCCGCCCATCTGATCGGCCGTCTGCCGGCGCATGATGATATCGCCGATCCCCTGCAGCGTTTGTGAAACATTGGTGTATGTTTCACGCACACCGAGACGCAAGGCCTCCACGGGTCCGACTTGCTTTACTTCCAAAGCCTCAGCCGAGTGCAAGGGCGTGATGCCGATGAGGCCCAGGCGAAAGACGCCGCCGAAGCTGTCCTTTTGCTCGCGAACGAGCGGTGTGATCTCAAGTGTGAGCTTTTGGCCGTCGCGGTTGATGCCGAACAGCAACTTACGGCCACCATTGATGCTCACGATTCTCTGGATGTCGCCGAAGCTCTCGATGTTCCACCCATCGATGCTGGTGATCACGTCGCCGCGGCGAATGCCGGCCGCCGCGGCGGGCATGTCGGGCATGACCTCATTGACGCGTGGCGCAATCGTGCGCACGCCCATCGTCAGATTGACGGCCGCATAGATGGCGACGGCCAACAGGAAGTTCGCCATCGGCCCGGCACATACAACGGCGGCGCGCTGCCACAACGGTTTGGTCTGAAACGCCCCCGAGCGCTCAGCGGGGCTCATGCGGGCGAGTGCCTCCTGCGAGGGCTGGCTGGCGGCGTTCTCATCGTCGAGAAATTTGACGTAGCCGCCTAACGGTATCCACGCGATCCGCCAGCGCGTTCCCTTGGAATCGTTGAAGCCGAAAATCTCCCTGCCGAACCCGATGGAGAACGTCTTGATGGCGACGCCGCACCAGCGTGCGACGATGAAATGCCCCAACTCGTGCACGAAAACGACGATGCTCAGCAATATGAGGAAGGAGACGACCACGACGAAGATCCACGACGCCGAGGTGACTAGGCTCGAAAGGGTCAGCATTGCACTCCTTTATTTTTTTTGCCGATGGCGCAGGACCGCGCCCGACTGGCCCCAATCGGCCCGACGATCACGCAATTTGCACTTATAGGGCGCAATTGCGTCCATTTCTGTTCCCGCCACACCGTTTCTTTGTCCCGCTAACAGTTGTAGTGGCTCCGCCGCGACACATGGGAATCCAGCAGAGACTGTGCCAGGGAGCGCGCCTCGGCGTCGACGGTCAATATGTCGCCGAGGCACTCGGGGGATCTGATCAGGCCGCGCCCCTGTGCCGCTTCGAGGCAGTCTGCGACAACGCGCGCGATGTCGGCAAAGCCGATATGGCGGCCCAGGAAGGCGGCGACCGCCACCTCGTTGGCCGCGTTAAGGATGGCCGGCGCGGTTCCTCCCCGTTGCAAGGCTTCGCGCGCCACCCGCAATGCGGGAAAGCGCGCCTCATCTGCTGCCTCAAAACTCAAGCTCCCGAGCGCGACGAGGTCAAGCCTCGGAGTCGGCGTCTTCATGCGTCGCGGCCACATCAGCGCAAGCGCAATCGGCGTGCGCATGTCGGGGAAGGACAGCTGTGCGATCACCGAGCCGTCGGTAAAGCTGACGAGGCAATGCACGATCGACTGCGGATGCACGACGACGCCGAGCTGCTCTGCCTCGACGGGAAAAAGGTGATAGGCCTCGATCAGCTCCAATCCCTTGTTCATCAGGGTCGCTGAATCGACGGAAATTTTTGCTCCCATGGACCAGTTCGGGTGGCGCAACGCCTCCTCAGGCGTCGCCGATGCCAGCCGCTCGGCATCCCAGGTGCGAAACGGCCCGCCCGAGGCCGTCAGCATGATCCTCTCGATGCTCTCGGGCTCGGCTCCGGCCAGGGCCTGCAAGGCGGCCGAGTGCTCGCTGTCGACGGGCACGAGCTCGGTGCCAGCCCTTTCGAGCGCGGCCAACAGCACCTCGCCCGCCGAAACGAGGCACTCCTTGTTGGCAAGCGCCAGACGTCCGCCCTGGCGGGCGGCCTCGAAGGTCGGCTCAAGGCCGGCGGCGCCGACGATTGCCGCCATAACGCAATCGGCCGGCTCGGCGGCCGCCGCGACCACCGCCCCATGCCCGGCCGCAACCTTGATCCCGGTTCCCGCAAGGAGCTCTTTGAGCTCGCCGTAGCGTTCCCCAGAGCCGATGACGGCAAGTCGCGCATGGGTTCTTTTGGCGGCCTCGGCGAGATCCGCCACGTTGCTCTGCGCGGTGAGCGCCACGATCTCGAAAGCGTCGGGATTGCGTTCCACGAGGTCGAGCGTGCTCTGGCCGATGGACCCCGTGGCGCCGAGAATCGTCAGGCTCTTGCGCGCTTGGCCGGACATCGGTTTGGGCGATTGCGCCGTTGCGAGGGAAGCGTGCGCCATTCCAGCTCTAATTCCTCGTGCCATCAGACGCCGAACAGAAGGGCCCTGGCGGGCGCGTGCGGTCCGAGTGCGAATGCCAACAACGCCGCCGCGGTCGCCACGGCAACAATGCTGTCCATGCGGTCCATGAAGCCGCCGTGCCCCGGGATGAGGTGGCTGGCATCCTTGCGGCCGAAGAGGCGCTTTAACGCCGACTCGGCAAGGTCACCCATTTGCGCGACCAGACTGAGGCCCAACCCCGTCAATGCCAGCCTTAGCGGCGAGGCATCCTCCAGCAGCAGAGCAACTAAGGCCGCCGCGAGCGCACCGGCCGAGATGGCCGCGATCAATCCGGCCCACGTCTTGTTCGGCGAGATCTTGGGCCACAGCTTTGGGCCGCCGATCGATCGCCCGGCGGCGTAGGCGGCGATATCCGAGCACCATACGACGGCAAAGATGAGCAGCACCGCGGCAAACCCGTAAGGCTCGCTCATGCGCAGCCACAGAAGCGAGACGGCCGGCAGCCCCACATAGAACACGCCCAGCGCCGAAAGCCGCGCCCCGTGCCCGAACACGAGCGCGATGAGGATGATTGCAGCCGACACCAAGACGGCGACACCGAGCGCCGCGAAGCCCGCGGTGGCGAGGCCAATGGCCGCCGCAACGGCGCTGGCATGGATAAAAAAGGCCAGATCGGTGGCGACACCGCGAACCATGCGCCCCCACTCCCAGCTGACAAACAGGGCGACCACCAGAATAAGAACGGCGAACGGCGTCGGCCCGGCGTAGGCGAGGCCGAAGGCGATCGCTGCCATCACTGTGCCCGAGATGATGCGCGACTTGAGGTTTGCCGACAGCCTCGGGCCATCGTGCCGGTTCGCCTCGGTGACGGTCATGTTGTCGGACATGGCGAGCCCTCACGCCGTCGAGCGCTTGGAGCGGCCGCCAAAGCGGCGCTCGCGGGCGCGGAACTGGGCCAAGGCCTCCTCAAGCAACTCGCGGCCGAACTCCGGCCAGCAGGCATCGAGAAACACGAACTCGGTGTAAGCGCACTGCCACAGCAGGAAGTTCGACAGCCGCATCTCCCCGCTGGTGCGCACCAGCAAATCCGGATCGGGAATCCCTTCGGTGTCGAGCGCACCGGACAGCGCCTCCACCGTGATCTCGTCGGGCCGCAGCTTTCCGGCCGCGACCTCCTCTGCAAGCTTCTGTGCCGCCTTGGCGATCTCGGCACGTGCTCCGTAGTTGAAGGCGATGATGAGGGTGAGGGTTTGGTTGTCGCGCGTCAGCTCGCACGCTTCGTCGATCAAGGTCGCAAGCTCCGGGTCGACGTTGTCGCGGCCGCCGATCACGTGGATCTTGACGCCGGCTTGGTGCAGCTCTGCCAAGTCGCGGCGGACGAAGCGCTTCATCAGCCCCATGAGGTCGTCGATCTCCTCGGCAGGCCGCGACCAGTTCTCCGACGAGAAGCTGTAGAGCGTGAGATAGGGGATCCCCAGCTCGATCGCCGCGCGCACCGTGCGCCGCACAGCCTCCACGCCCGTGCGGTGGCCGACCGAGCGCGGCAAACCTCGCTTGCTCGCCCATCGCCCATTGCCGTCCATGATGATGGCAATGTGAAGCGGGCGATCCTGCTCAGCCGGGCGTTCTCCGGCTCTTTCGCTGATATCCGTCACGGGCGGACAGGCTTTCGGTTGCAAGCACTAAAACCAAGATAACGGGGTGCGCCGAAGTCCTCCAGAGCTTAGACCTTGTGGATCTCGCTTTCTTTGGCCGCGAGCGTCTCGTCGATCTCTTTGACGAGCCTATCGGTGAGCTCCTGCACCTTGGCCGACGCCTTGTGATGGTCGTCCTGGCTCATCTTGGCGTCTTTTTCCAGCTTCTTGAGCAGCTCCATGCCCTCGCGGCGCACGTTGCGCACGGCCACGCGCGACTGCTCGGCGTACTTGTGGGCAAGCTTTGCCAGCTCCTGGCGCCGCTCGGCGGTCAGCGTCGGGATGGGCAGGCGGAGGAGGGCGCCGTCCACGATCGGATTGAGGCCGAGATTGGCCTCGCGGATCGCCCTGTCGACCGCAGACACGTTGCCCTTGTCCCAAACCTGCACCGAGATCGTGCGCGGCTCGGGAACGGAAATCGTCGCCACTTGGTTGAGCGGCATCTTGGAGCCGTACACGCTCACTTGCACCGGATCGAGAAGATGGGTGCTCGCTCGCCCGGTTCTCAGGCCGGACAACTCGCGCTTGAACGCGTCCAGCGAGGCGCGCATGCGCTTCTCAAGCTCATCGAGATCAAAGGGGCCGGTCAGCATTTCCTCTCCTTCGGCGCACTTTGGCGCCAGGGCATCTCAAGGCAGCTGCAAGCTCCAGCTCGGCAGCGACAGGATCTGTGTCGCGAGCGACCTTGCGCCGGCCCTCATCCTTCTATCACGGTCGCCCGCCCCTCACCCCGCAAGACCTTGAGCAGGCTGCCTGCTTCCTTGATGGAGAACACAATTACCGGAACTCCGTTGTCGCGAGCAAGGGCGATGGCCGCCCCGTCCATCACCTTGAGATTCTTTGACAATACGTCGGCATAGCTGAGGCGGTCGAAACGCTTGGCATTCGGGTGTTTCCGCGGGTCCGCGTCGTAGACGCCGTCCACCTGGGTTGCCTTTGCCACCGCATCGCAATTCATCTCGATGGCGCGCAGGGTGGCCGCGGTATCGGTGGTGAAAAACGGATTGCCGGTGCCGGCGGCAAAGATCACGACGCGCCCTCTCTCCATGTGATGCAACGCCTTGGGGCGCACATAGCTTTCGCAGACGGTCGACATCGGAATGGCGGACAGCACGCGCGCCGGCGTGTTGGCGCGCTCGAGCGCGTTGTGCAGCGCCAAGGCATTCATCACCGTTGCGAGCATGCCCATGTAGTCGGCCGTCGCCCGATCCATGCCCTTGGCGGCGCCGGCGAGACCGCGGAAGATGTTGCCGCCGCCGACCACCACGGCAATCTTGCACCCCGCTGCGACCGCCTCACCAACGTCGCGGGCCAGCCTGTCGGCAACGGCCACATCGATGCCGTAGCCGTTGTTGCCCATCAAGGCCTCGCCCGAGAGCTTCAACAGCACTCGCTTGTAGGTGAGCCCCGCCCCGCCTGCCGCCATGGTCGCTGCCTCCTCGCTGTGCTCAAGCGCAGCGCCGGGCGACCGCGGGCCGGCCGGCCGATCCTACCTAGCGCATGAAGCCCGCATTCGCCTAGACCAGGTCGCCTAGTGACAGCCGTTCGCAGCCACCGGGAGCAAACGCCCTGTGGAGAGACGACGCCGTCTAGCCGCTGGCGGCCGCCGCCACCTCGGCGGCGAAGTCGCTTTCCTTTTTTTCCAGGCCTTCGCCCAGGGCATAGCGCACGAAGCCGCTGATCTTGACCGGCCCACCCACCTTGCCTTCGGCCTCCTTCAACGCTTGCGCCACGCTCTTGGAGGGATCGTGGATGTAGGCCTGTTCCAGAAGACAGTTCTCCTTGGCAAAGCTCTTGAGGCCGCTCGCCACGATCTTCTCAAGCACTTGCGGCGGCTTGCCCTTGTTCTTATCGGCAAGGATCGCCTTCTCGCGCGCAAGCGTCTCGGGCGGCACGCCGTCGAGATCGAGCGCCACGGGATTTGCCGCCGCGACGTGCATGGCGATCATGCGGCCGAAGTTAGCAAGCGCGTCGGCGTCCTTGGCGCTCGACTCGAGGCCGACCAACACGCCGATCTTGCCAAGACCCGCCGCGGCTTGATTGTGCGCGTAGGAGCCGACGAGGCCCTTTGTCACCTGCAGCGTCGCGGTGCGGCGAACCGTCATGTTCTCGCCGATCGTCGCGATCATCTCCTTGAGGTGCTCCTCGACCGTGACCTTCTTGCCCGGGTAGGTCATGGCGAGTAGCTTGGCCACGTCGCCATCGGCTTTGCCCGCGAGCGAAGCAATCTTCAAGACCATGTCCTGGAACTGCTGGTTGCGGGCAACAAAGTCTGTCTCCGCGTTCACCTCGACGAGCGCACCCTTCGTCCCCGACGTATCGATGCCGATGAGACCCTCCGCGGCGACGCGCCCCGCCTTCTTGGCGGCTTTCGACAGGCCCTTTTTGCGCAGCCAGTCGACCGCCGCCTCGATATCGCCCTTGGTCTCGGTGAGCGCCGACTTGCAGTCCATCATTCCGGCGCCCGTCTTGTCGCGCAGTTGCTTCACCAGGCTGGCGGAAATCGTCATGGCTGAACTCTTCGTTTGGCAGGCGACTTCACGCTACGCCCGCAGGTTGACAGGAAGGTGATGACAAGCGACCGCGCGGCTCAGGCCGCGGTGACTTCGACGCGCTTCTTGGCCTGTCCGACCCATTCTTCCTTTTCGATCTGGCCCTTGAGCTTGAGCCGGCGGTCGAGTGCCGCCATCTGCTCGGGATCGAGATCGGCGATCTGCCAGAAATGAAACACGCCGGCGTCGTTGAGACGCTGCTCGAGCTTGGGCGTGATTCCGGTGATCTGCTTCAGGTCGTCGGGCTCCCCGCGCGGGGCCTCGATGCCGCGGAACTCGACGACCTTCGCCTGCTCGGGCGCGGCCACCGCCTCGGCGGGCGGCGCTTCGGCAGCCCCCACGTCGACGCCAGCCGTCGTCTGGCTGCGCTCCAGGCCGTCGAGCGCGGCACGCGCAATGAGATCGCAGTAAAGGGTGATGGCCCGCCCCGCATCGTCGTTGCCGGGAACGGGAAAGTCGATGCCGTCGGGATCGCAGTTGGTGTCCACGATGGCGACGATGGGGATGTGCAGCTTCTTCGCCTCCTTGATGGCGATGCTCTCCTTGTTGGTGTCGATGACGAACAACAGGTCGGGGGTGCCGCCCATGTCCTTGATGCCGCCGAGTGCCTGATTGAGCTTCTCGCGCTCGCGGGTCAGGTTGAGCACCTCTTTCTTGGTGCGTCCCTGCGGATCGGCGAGGATGTCGTCGAGCTGGCGCAGGCGGCGGATCGACTGGGAGATGGTCTTCCAGTTGGTGAGCGTGCCGCCGAGCCAGCGGTGGTTGATGAAGTACTGGGCGCTGCGCTTTGCCGATTCGGCAATCGCGTCCGAGGCCTGCCGCTTGGTCGCCACGAACAGCACGCGCCCGCCGCCGGCTACGGTGTCGGAAATCTTGACGAGCGCCTGATGCAGCATCGGCGTCGTCTGCGTCAGATCGACGATATGAATGTTGTTGCGGGCGCCGTAGATGAAGGGCGCCATCTTGGGGTTCCAGCGGTGCGACTGGTGACCGAAGTGCACGCCAGCTTCCAGAAGCTGACGCATGTTGAACGCGGGAAGCGTCATGGGTCGTCCTTTTCCGGTTGGTCCGCCGCGGGCCCTGAGAAGACCGCTCCCTTGACCTAAGGGAGTGGCCCACCGGAGCGATTGACGGGGCTTTTCATCCGCCAAGCGCTAAGGTCCGCGTGTGAGATGGGGCGCTTATAGAGCCTGCACCCCAAGTTGACAAGGCCGCGGCGGGGCCCTTGGGTGTTGGCCGACTGCACCCCAGGACATGGCATGAACCCCAAGGAAATTCCGGTCCGGGCGCTCCAATTGGGCGAGCGCATCGACGTCAAGGGCTTGGAGCGCGAGGACGCCTTCTCGAGCGTCCCGCTCGCCTTTCCCACCAGCCGCGAGGGCATGGCCGTGCTGTTCAAGTCCGGCGCCGCCGTCTTCATCAACATGACGCCGGTCGAGGAGGAGGAGCTGATCCTCAAGCTTTCCGCCCGCATCCTCACACCCCTGCAAGAGCGCGAGACGGAAACCGCGCGCCTCATCGTGAAGCCGGACGAGGAAGAACTGCTCGCGGTCTCGAACGCCTTGCAGATCAAGTCCGCCGACCCCAACCGGCTGCTGCTCGTCGCCGAGGCGCTCGCCATGAGCGTCACGCTCGCCTACGACGAGCGGCGCATCGCGGTCTCCTTCGATCGGATCGATGCCGTCGCCCGCACCCTGCAGGAGCGCCGCCTGCCGCCGAGCCCGCAAGGGGCCCTGCTCGAGCAGATCGGCCAGGCGCTGACCCTTCAACAGAGACTCGCCGGCCGCGTCGACCTCGACGAGAAGCCGGACGTTCTGTGGGACCACCCGGAGCTGGAGCGCTTCTGGGCGCGCCTGGTCGATGAGTACGACCTGCCCCAGCGCAGCCGCGCGGTCGCGCGCAAGCTGGAGGTCATCCGCGAGACGGCCGACACCATCACCGACCTGATGGCGACGCGCACGGGCCACCGCCTCGAGGGCTACATCATCGCGCTGATCGGCATCGAGATCGTGCTCAGCCTCTACGACATATTCCTGAAGTGAACGCGCGGGGGGCCGCCGCCGGAGGCGACGACGCCTCGCAAGGCGTAAGCTTGCCTCAGATCTCCAATACTTCGACGACGCCGGGCGTGGTGGAGAGGATCCCGGCGCGCGCGGGCGAGACGTCGTAGCGGCCGGGAATGACGAGCTCGATCTCGCGGCCGCGGTCTTCAAGCGGCAACACGAGACGGATCTCGCCCTTGCCGCCGTGCTTCAGCTGCGATTTCAGCGCGGCGATCGAACCGGCGCCCGCTTGCACGAGGCGGCGGTCGAGCACGACCTTCAAGCCGCGCTGCACGCCCGCGGCCGCCTTGTCGAGCGCCTCCAGGCCTTCGACGCGCATCTTCACCGTGTCCTCGTCGCGCTCGGCAGAGACGGCGAGCAGCACCGCCGTGCCGGGCTCCAGCAAGTCGCGGCACTTGGCGAGCGTGTCGGAAAAGACCACCGCCTCGAACTGCCCCGTCGTGTCGGAGAACAGGGCGAAGGCGAACTTGTTGCCCTTGTGCGACTTCCTTTCGCGGGCGGAAATCACGATGCCGGCGAGCCGCCCCTCGCAACTGCCGCGCTCGGTCAACGCCTCGAACTGCGAATAGCGCTTGACGCCGAGCTTGTGCAGAACGCGCTCGTATTGATCGAGCGGATGGCCCGAAAGATAGAAGCCGACCGCCTCGAACTCGTGGGAGAGCCGCTCCATCGGAGTCCAGGGCTGCGCGCGGCGCACGTCGAGCTGAGGCGCGGCGTCGCCCAAGCCGAAAAGGTCGTCGGTGCCCGACGCCCTGTTGGACTCGCGCCGCTGCGCAAGCGCCAGAATGCCCTCGACATTGGCGTTGACGAGCGCGCGGTTTGCCTCCAGCGCATCGAACGCGCCGGCGGATGCCAGCGTCTCAAGCGCGCGTTTGTTCACGGCCTTGGGGTTCATGCGCGAGGCAAAGTCGGCAACGCTCCCATAGCGTCCATTGGCAGCGCGCTCCGCAACGATGGTCGACACGGCGCCCGCGCCGATGTTCTTCAAGGCGGCCAGCGAATAGCGGATCGCGCCGAGCTTTTCCCGGTCTTGCGGCAGCTCCGCAAGGAAATCGACGTCGGAGGCGTTGACGCAGGGCGGCTTCATCTGGATGCCGCTGCGGCGCGCCTCGGCGGCAAACTGGGCAAGCTTGTCGGTGTTGCCCATGTCAAGCGTCATGGAGGCGGCGAGGAACTCCTCGCGGTAGTTCGCCTTCATGTAGGCGGTCTGGTAGCTGACGAGCGCGTAGGCCGCGGCGTGGCTCTTGTTGAAGCCGTAGCCCGCGAACTTGTTGACGAGCTCGAAGATCTCCTTGGCATCGCCTTGCCTGACGCCGCGCTCCAGCGCGCCCTTGACGAAGCGGGCCTCGTGGCGGCGCATCTCCGCCCTGTCCTTCTTGCCCATGGCACGCCGCAACATGTCGGCTTGCCCGAGCGTATAGCCGCCCATCACCTGGGCGATCTGGATCACCTGCTCCTGGTAGATGATGACGCCGTAGGTCTCCTTGAGGATCGGCGCCAACAGATCGTGGAGGTAGTCGACCGGCTCCTCGCCGTGCTTGCGGTTGATGTAGGTCGGGATGTTGTCCATGGGGCCGGGGCGGTACAGCGCCACCATGGCGATGATGTCCTCGAAGCGGTCGGGCCTGAGCCGCTTCAGGCTCTCGCGCATGCCGGTCGATTCCAGCTGGAACACGCCGACCGTGTCCGCCTTGGCCAAGATCTCGAAGGTCTTGCGGTCGTCGAGCGGGACCCTGGCAAGATTAACCTCGATGCCGCGCCCGCGTTTGACGAGATCGACGGCCTTTTTCAGCACCGTCAGGGTCTTGAGGCCGAGGAAGTCGAACTTCACGAGGCCGGCCGCCTCAACCATCTTCCAGTTGTACTGGGTGACGGGCGTGTTGGACTTGGGATCGCGCGTCAACGGCACCAGCTCGACCAGCGGCCGGTCGGCGATCACCATGCCGGCGGCATGGGTGGAGGCGTGCCGATAGAGGCCCTCAAGCTTCTGGGCAATCTCGAGCAGGCGCGCCACCAGGGGATCGGCGCCGCGCGCCTCCTGTAGCTTGGGCTCGCCGGCGATGGCCTCGGCAAGCGTCACCGGATTGGCCGGGTTGTTGGGCACGAGCTTGCACAGCCGGTCGACCTGGCCGTAGGGCATCTGCAGCACGCGGCCGACGTCACGCAGAACGGCGCGCGCCTGCAATTTGCCGTGGGTGATGATCTGCGCCACGCGGTCGTGCCCGAATTTGTCCTGCACGTAGCGGATCACCTCGTCGCGGCGGTCCTGGCAGAAGTCGATGTCGAAGTCGGGCATCGATACGCGCTCGGGGTTCAGGAAGCGCTCAAACAACAGCCCGAAGCGCAAAGGATCGAGGTCGGTGATGGTGAGCGCCCAGGCGACGACCGAGCCCGCGCCCGAGCCGCGCCCCGGGCCGACGGGAATGCCGTGCGCCTTCGCCCATTTGATGAAGTCGGCAACGATAAGGAAGTAGCCGGGAAACTTCATGCGGGCGATGACGTCGAGCTCGTAGGCGAGCCGCTGCTCGTAATCGGCGGCGGTGAAGCCCAGCGCCGGCGGGCCCGATGCCAGCCGCTCGCGCAAGCCCTGCTCGGCCTGGCGGCGCAGCTCGGCCGCCTCCAGGCGCGACTGCTCGGTCTCGCTGACGACGTCGTCGCCGGCGACGAAGCGCGGCAGAATCGGCTTGCGGCCCTTGGGACGGAAGGCGCAGCGCTTGGCGATCTCCACGGTGTTGTCGACCGCCTCGGGCAGGTCGGCGAACAACGCGGCCATTTCGTCGGGTCCCTTGAAATAGTGCTCGGGCGTGACGCGGCGCCGGTCGTCCTCCACGACGTAGCGTCCTTCCGCGATGCAGAGCAGCGCATCGTGGGCCTCGTAGTCGTCGGGGCTGGCGAAGTAGGCCTCGTTGGTGGCAACGATGGGCAGCTCATGGGTATAGGCGAGCTGCAACAGCTGCGGCTCGACGTCGTGCTCCGACCTCAGGCCGTGCCGCTGGACCTCCACGTAAAGACGGTCGCCGAAGATGGCCTTGAGGCGCAAGAGGCGGGCCTCGGCCAGAGCGTGCTGCCCCTCGCGCAGCGCCCGATCGATGGGACCGTCCGGCCCGCCCGTCAGCGCAATGAGGCTGGCTGCGTGCGCTTCAAGGGCCGCTGCCGTGGTATGCGCCTGCTCGGTGTCGGCGGCCTCCAGGTGCGCCCGGCTCACGAGCTTCATCAAGTTGGCATAGCCCGTTTCGCTCATGGCGAGCAGCGCGACCGCACCGTCACCTGCGCTGCGGGGCCCAGAACCGAACCGCTCGATCTGCTCCGATGTCCTTTCCTCGAAATCGAGGTTAAGCGCCACGCCGATGACCGGCTGAATGCCCGCGTCGGCCAGCTTGTCGGAAAACTCCAGGGCGCCGAACAGATTGTTGGTGTCGGTGAGGCCAAGCGCCGGAAACCCGTACGCGGAGGCAAGCTTGGCGAGCCTCGCGATCGTCAGCGCGCCTTCGAGCAGCGAATAGGCCGAATGCACTTTGAGGTGCACGAACCGCGCCGGCGCGGGCGCGATGGCGCCATCGGAGGACGGCTTTCGACTCGGATCGTTCATGGCCTTTTCTTAGACCACGCCCGCACCCAGCCCAAGTGCCAACCCCTGCCTGTCCCCGAAAGACAGGATCGACTCAAAAGCCCGAACCGGGCGGGATTTCGATCAAGATGCCATCCTCCACGCGCAACACGCGGTCCATGCGCCGCGCAAGGTCGAGGTTGTGCGTGGCGATGAGGGCTGCCACGCCCGTGCCGCGGATCAAGTGGATCAACGCGTCGAAAACGTGGTCGGCGGTGTGCGGATCGAGGTTGCCGGTCGGCTCGTCGGCGAGAATGAGGCGGGGATGGTTGGAAAGGGCACGGGCAATGGCCGTGCGCTGCTGCTCGCCGCCGGAAAGCTCGGCCGGGCGATGATCCAACCGCTCGGCAAGGCCGAGCGCGCCCAACAGATCGTGGGCGCGCGCTGCGGCCTTTCTGCGTGTGCGGCCCGCGATCATCTGCGGGATCACCACGTTCTCAAGCGCGGAGAACTCGGGCAAGAGCTGGTGGAACTGGTAGATGAAGCCCATCTCCACCCGGCGCACGCGCGTGCGCTCGTGGTCGTTCATCCCCGAGCAGTCGTGCCCGTTGACGATCACGTAGCCGCTGTCGGGAGTCTCGAGCAGGCCGGCGATGTGCAAAAGCGTCGACTTTCCCGCACCCGAGGGCCCGACGAGGGCCACCGCCTCGCCCGGGTGGATGTCGGCCGAGGCCCCCGCGAGCACCTCGATCCGGCGCTGCCCCTGCCGGTAGGTGCGAACGAGCTGATCGAGTCGCAGCACGGTGTGCCTCGCATGCTCTCGCACGGGTCTCAGGTCCTCGGCCAAAGCGTTCATGGCGAAACTGCTCATTCGTAGCGCAGGGCCTCCACCGGATCGAGTGTCGAGGCGCGCCACGAGGGATAAAGCGTCGCCAGCACCGAAAGCGCAAGTGCCATGGCGACGATCGCAGCGGTCTCACGCACGTCCATGTCGGCGGGAAGCCGTGTCAGATAGTAGACGTTGGGATCGAAGATGGTGGTGTCCGACAACCAAGCGGTCAGCTTGCGGATCGATTCTATGTTGAGGCAGAACACGATCCCGAGAACGAGACCGGCGAGCGTGCCGACGACGCCGATCGAGGCGCCGGTGATGAGAAAGACGCGCATCATGGCGCCGCGTGTGGCACCCATCGTCCGCAGGATGGCCACGTCGCGCCCCTTGTCTTTGACCAGCATCATGAGGCCGGAGATGATGTTGAGGGCCGCAACCAGCACGATCAGCGACAGGATCACGAACATCACGTTGCGCTCGACCTCGAGCACGGTGAAGAACGTCTCGTTGCGCTGGCGCCAGTCGGAGACGTGAACGGTGTGACCCGCGGCAGCCTTGATCACCTCCACGAGACTGTCCACCTGCGCGGGGTTGTCGACGACGACCTCCAGGGCGTCGACTTCGGGCCCGCGCGAGAAATAGCGCTGCGCCTCCTGCAGCGGCATGAACACCATGGTGCGGTCGTACTCGGACATGCCCATCTCGAACAGGGCGGTGACCTTATAAGGCTTGGTGCGCGGTGCGGTGCCGAACGGCGTCTGCGCCCCGCGCGGGGAGACGAGCGTGATGGTGTCGCCGACGTTGACCCGCAGCGAGTTGGCAAGCCGGGTGCCGATCGCGATGCCGGTTTGCTTGCCGAACCCCTCGAGCGTGCCGAAGCGGACGTTGTCGGCGATGAGCGGCAGCGCCCTCAAGCCGTCTTCCGTCATGCCGCGCACCAAAGCCCCGGTCGCCTGCACGGCGGAGGAGACCATCACCTGGCCCTCGACCAGCGGCAACACCACCCTGACGCCCGGCACGCCGGCGATGCGCTTGGCGATGTCGGGATAGTCTTCGAAGTCGCCGCCGATCTTGTTGACGATGATGTGGCCGTTGAGGCCGAGGATCTTGGCAAACAACTCGTTGCGAAATCCGTTCATCACCGCCATGACGATGATGAGGGTCGCCACGCCCAGCATGATGCCGGTGAATGAGAACCCGGCAATGACCGAGATGAAGCCCTCCTTGCGCCGCGCGCGCAGATAGCGAAGCGCCAGCATCCATTCATACGCCGCAAAGGGGCGGGTGCTTCTGGAGCGTTGCAGGCGCGATGCGGTCGAAGCTGCGGTCGTCATCCCGATAGTGCCCCCCTCCTCATGGCCGTTCTTCCCTAGCGCCTCACACGAGAACGCGCTGGCCCTTGATAGCGTCGATGACACGTGCAACCGCGGCGTCCGGCGACAGCGCCTCGCGCGCGCCGCTCTTGCGGTCCTTCACCTCGACCTCCCCCTGCTTCAGGCCCTTGGGCCCGACGATCAGCTGATAGGGAAGCCCGATGAGGTCCATGGTTGCGAACTTTGCGCCCGCGCGTTCCTCGGTGTCATCGAGAAGCACCTCGATGCCGGCGGCCTGAAGCTTCGCGTAAAGGCCGGCTGCGGCTTCGTCGGTTGCTTTGTCGCCCGGCTTCAAATTGATGATGGCGACCTCAAACGGGGCCACGGGCACCGGCCACACGATGCCGGCCTCGTCGTGGCTCGCCTCGATGATGGCACCGGCAAGGCGCGAGATGCCGACCCCATAAGAGCCCATCTGCAGCGTGATCATGTTGCCGTCCGGCCCCTGCACTTTGGCGCCCATCGGTTCGGAATACTTGGTGCCGAAGAAGAAAATGTGGCCGACCTCGATGCCGCGCGCCGCAACGCGCTTCGTTTTGGGCACCTCCTTGTCGAACCGGGCGGGCTCGTGCTTGTCCTCGGTGGCGGCGTATTTGGCCGTCCAAGCCTTGAAGATCGGGCCCAAATCGGCCTCGAAGTCGGTATTGGCGGCGGGGACTTTAACCTCGATGAGCTCCTTGTGGCAGTAGACCTGGCTTTCACCGGTTTCCGCCAAAATGATGAATTCGTGGCTCAGATCGCCGCCGATGGGCCCGGTGTCGGCCGCCATGGGAATCGACTTGAGGCCCATGCGCGCAAAGGTCCGCAAGTAGGCGACGAACATGCGGTTGTAGGCGTGGCGCGCGCCCTCCACGGTGAGGTCGAAGGAGTAGGCATCCTTCATCAGGAACTCGCGCCCGCGCATGACCCCGAACCGGGGGCGGATCTCATCGCGGAACTTCCACTGGATGTTGTAGAGGTTCTTGGGCAGGTCCTTGTAGCTCTTGATGCTGTCGCGGACGATCGTGGTGACGACCTCTTCCGCGGTCGGACCATAGAGAACCTCGCGCTTGTGCCGGTCCGGAAAGCGCAGCATCTCGGGGCCGTATGCGTCGTAGCGCCCGCTTTCCTTCCACAGGTCGGCTGATTGGATGGTGGGCATCAGGATCTCGATGGCGCCGGCCCGATCCTGCTCCTCGCGCACGATTTGCTCGATCTTCTTGAGCACCCGCAGTCCGAGCGGCAGCCAGGAATAGATGCCGGCTGCGGCCTGTTTAATCATCGCCGTGCGCAGCATCAGCTGATGCGAAACGATCTCGGCCTCTTTGGGGCTCTCGCGCAGGACCGGCAGGAAGTAGCGGGACAGGAGCATTGAGGGCCGATCTATGGCGGCGCGGCGGGGCGGCGCCCCCGAGAGCCTGATTTTTGGGCTGGTAGCGTGGATTAGGCCGGGTGGCAATCCCGCGCGCAAAGGCCTCCTGCAGCCTATCCCATGGAATTTTTCAGGGCCTCCCGCACGCCGCCGCCTTTGCCCGGGAGCACCCGGACCGGGTGCGGGCAATACTCCGTACACGGGCGAGTCGCAATAGCCTCCAGCGGAACGAATTTTTTGCATCCGAAGGCCACAAGGACCCGTGACAGAAGGCCGCGCGTCGGCTAAAGGTACTCGCCGGAAGGGTGGGTCAAAGCCGCACGAAGAGGCGGCGGGCAGCCCGAGTCTAGGGAGAATGCTGGCGCTCGCAGGCTACCCAATGGGGTGGCCGAAAAAGTGCCGTTGTGTCGAAGCGTGCCGCGCCCATCTCGTCGCAGCAAAGCTCCACGACAACAAACGCAGGCAGTGCGCGAGAGCAAGGTTCTTCGGACCTTGCTCTTTGCGTTTTCGCGGCGGCGTACCTCAAGGATAGGGAACTGATTCTGGCGTGATAAGGCCGGAGTCGATCACGGCGTAGACGATGGCAAAGACGATCGTCGCAACGACCGTGTTGATCAAAAAAATGCGCACCATCCGCTGCTTTGCCGGCGCGCTCTCCGGCGTGCCGGGCACAACGCTGCCGTCCTCGTGCTGCGTGCGCACGCCGAAGGGCAGCACGGCGAACAGAACAATCCACCAGATAAAGAAGTACACGGCGATCGCGAGCACAAGGTCCATGCGTTCCTCTTGCGCCTTCAGGCCTGCTCGAGCTCGACCAGCGTCCCGCAGAAATCCTTGGGATGCAAGAACAGCACGGGCTTGCCGTGGGCGCCGATTTTCGGCGCTCCGTCGCCGAGCACGCGCGCGCCTTGCGCTTTGAGCCGATCGCGGGCGGCCAGGATGTCGTCGACCTCGTAGCAGACGTGATGGATTCCGCCGTCGGGGCTCTTCTCCAGAAACTTGGCGATGGGCGAGGCTTCCCCCAATGGCTCCAGCAGCTCGATCTTGGTGTTGGGCAGCGTGATGAAGACAACCGTCACACCGTGCTCGGGCTGCGGCAGCGGCTCCGTGACGGTCGCGCCCAGCGCGTCCCGGTAGACGGCGGTCGCCGCGGCGAGGTCCTTCACCGCGATGGCGACGTGGTTCAACCGTCCGATCATTCCCAGTCCTCTCGATCCCCTCACCCCGCCCGCAGCGAGAGGAGTCACTTACTATCGATCACGTTCACCAGGACCTTGCAAATGGGCTTCTTGCCCCAAGCCTCATGGACGGCCGCGCGCACCGCGCGGCGCACCGCCTCAGCGACCAGATCGGCGGCCTTGCGGGATTTGCCCGGAATGCTCCGCAGCGTCCCGTCGACGGCATCGAGCACGAGGTCGAGCATCGCTTCGCCGTCGGCCGTCTCGGTGGGCACGCCGTCGAGAACGGCTTGCGGCTCGCCCAGCAGCTCGCCGCGGCGCGACAGGCACAACGTCACGATCACGATGCCGACGGCCGCGAGCTTGCGGCGGGCCCGCACCGGGCCGTCGGCCTCCGGCACGAGCAGCCGCCCATCGCGAAAGAGGCGCCCCACCGGCGCGTCGTCGATGACGGCGGGATCGGGTGCCAGCCGCGCGATCTCGCCGTCGAGCAGCGGCAGGACCGTCTGCGCCCCCGTCTCGCGCGCGAGCTCGCCTTGCGCCTTGAGGTGGCGCGCCTCCCCGTGCATGGGCACAACCACCCGCGGCTTGATCCAGCCGTACATGCGGCGCAGCTCGTCGCGGCGCGGATGCCCCGACACGTGCACCAGCGCTTCGCGGTCGGTCAGGAGATCGCAGCCGATGCGCGCCAGATTGTTCTGGATGCGGGCGACCGCCTTTTCGTTGCCGGGGATCGTGCGCGAGGAAAAGATGATGAGGTCACCCTTGCTGAGGGAGACGTCCGGATGCTCCTCCTCGGAGATGCGCGCGAGCGCCGCGCGCGATTCGCCCTGGCTGCCGGTGCATAAGAGGACGACCTCGTCGCGGCGCAGGTAGCTGAACTGCTCCTGTTCGAGACGCTTGAAGCCTGGCGGCAGATAACCGGTGTCGATCGCCACATCGATGACACGGTGCAGCGCACGCCCGGCGACGACGAGCTGCCGGCCGGCAGCCTCGGCCGCCTCTCCCACCGCCTTGATGCGCGCGACGTTGGAGGAGAAGGTTGTGATCGCCACGCGGCCTTTGGCGTTGGCGATGATCTCGGCGAGCGATTTCGCCACGTCGCGCTCCGAGGGGGAGCTGCCCTCGCGGTAGGCGTTCGTCGAGTCGATGATCAGCGCCTGCACCCCCTCCTCGCCCAGCCGGGCGAGGCGGCCTTCCTCAAGCGGCTTGCCGATCAACGGCGTGGCATCGAGCTTCCAGTCGCCCGTATGAAAGACGGTGCCAAGGGAAGTGCGGATCGCGAGCGCGCTCATCTCCGGGATCGAATGGGCGAGCGACACGAGCTCGATATCGAAGGGCCCGACCTTAAACCTGCCGTCGAGGGAAACGACGTTGATGGGAAGCTGCTGGCGACCGTTCTCGCCGATCTTGGCGCGTAACATGCCGGCGGTGAAGGGCGTGGCGTAGATGGGCGCTTTGAGCCGCGGCCACAGCTCGATCACCGCGCCGATGTGATCCTCGTGCGCGTGCGTCAGCACGATGCCGGCGAGGTCGCCACGGTTCTCCTCGATAAAACGCGGGTCGGGCAGGATCACGTCGATGCCCGGATCGAACTCGCCCTCGGGAAACGTGATGCCGCAATCGACCATCAGCCACCGGCGCGCATCCGCCGGCCCGCAGCCGTAGAGGTAGGCGTTCATGCCGATCTCGCCGAGACCGCCGAGCGCCACGAATACGAGCTCGTCGCCGCCCTTCCCCCGGCCCGCACCGCGCCCTTGCTGACTCATCGGTTCTTGTCGTCTCCCTGAGCTCCGACGCTGGAGGCACCCGCCAGGCTCACGTCCCCGAACGTGAAGCGCCGCTCAACGCCATCCGCGCCGGCAATCACCAGCGCGCCATCGGCATCAAGACCTATGAAACTGCCCTTAACGGACCCTTCGCTGGCATGGACGGTCAGTGCCTCACCCGCTGCGCCGGCGCGCTCCAGCCAGGCTGCGCGGATGCCCGCGAACCCTTCCCCGTCGTTCCATGTCTTGAGCCATCCGTCCATAGTCTCGGCCAGGAAGCACAACGCTTCGCGCGGCGAAAGGGCTAAGCCGTGCGCTGCCAGATATGTCGCGCCCCGCCCCAGCTCGGCCGGCGCGGAAACAAGGTTGAGACCAACGCCGACAACCGCGACCAACGGCGATTGCGCCCCTCGCCTGCTGCTTTCGACGAGGATGCCGCCGGTCTTGGCCGAGCCGATCAGGATGTCGTTGGGCCATTTGAGACGCGCTCTCGCGGTGCCGCCGAGCGGTCCGGCCTTGCCGATGGCGTCGAGCGCGGCAACGCCCGCAACGAGCGAAAGCTGTCCCACCTTGGCGACCGGGCAGGCGGTGGAGATGACAAGGCTCGCAAACAGGTTGCCCGGCGCGGAGGCCCACGCGCGCCCGGAGCGGCCGCGCCCGGCCGTCTGCCGATCGGCGAGCACCCACAGAGGTCCGCTCTCGCCGGCAAGCGCCCGGCGCATGGCCTCCCCATTCGTGGAGTCGGCCTCCGCGAGGTGCAGCAACCGGTAGGGCGCGGGCAGGTCAGCGGCGGCCGGGCTCATTGGCCGGGAACGGTTTGCAGCGAACGCGCCGCAGCCAGGGCGGCATTAACGAGCGGCGTCGGCACAAGGATGAACAGCAGCACGAACAGACCAGAAATCGTCATAACGAACCCGGCCCCGCGGTCCACGGGGACGAAGACCTCGGTGGCGTCATCGAAGAACATGATCTTGACGACCCTCAGATAGTAGTAGGCGGCGATGACGCTCGCCAGAACGCCGATGACGGCGAGCGCATAGAGCCCGGATTTGATCGCGGCCGCAAACACATAAAACTTGGCGAAGAATCCGGCAAGCGGCGGAACCCCGGCCATCGAGAACAGGATCATGGCCAGCACGAAAGCCATGGGCAAGTTGGTTTTGGCAAGGCCGGACAAGGCGTCGATCTCCTCCACCGTGCCGAGCTTGTTGCGCATGGAGAGAATGCAGGCAAAGGCCCCGACCGTCATGAAAAGATAAATCGCCAGATAAATGATCACCGCTTGCGTGCCGGCCTCGCTGTTGGCGGCAAGCCCGATCAAAGCGTAGCCGATGTGCCCGATCGAGGAGTACGCCATCAGCCGCTTGATGTTCGTCTGCCCGATCGCGGCGAAGGCCCCGAGCAGCATCGAGGCGATGCTCAGGAACACGATGATCTGCTGCCATTGGGCTGCGATGTCGGGAAAGGCGGTGAGCACAACGCGCATCAGCAGCGCCATGGCGGCGATCTTGGGCGCGGCTGCGAAGAACGCCGTGACCGGCGTCGGCGCGCCCTCATAGACATCAGGCGTCCACATGTGGAACGGCACCGCGGCGATCTTGAAGGCGATGCCGACCAGCAGGAACACGAGCCCGACCGTGAGGCCGATGTTCTGTGCGGCCGAAGACGCCTGGCCGACGCTGCCTACAATCCCTTTCCACTTCGCAGGGTCCGCGATCACTGCGAAATCGACTGAGCCGGTGACGCCGTAGAGGAGCGAGCAGCCGTAGAGCAGCATGCCGGAGGACAGCGAGCCCAGCACGAAATACTTGAGGCCAGCCTCGCTGGAGCGCACCGAATCGCGCCTTATTGCGGCAACCACGTAGAGCGCCAGGCTCTGCAGCTCCACGCCGAGGAAGAGCGCGATCAGGTCGCCGGCCGAGATCATCAGCAGCATGCCGAGAACGGCGAGCAGCAGCAGCACCGCGTATTCGAACGTCAGCAGCTTGGTGCGGGCAAGATCTCCCAGCGACATGATGAGAACCAGGATCGCGCCGGCGAGAACGAGCAGCTTCATGAAGCGGGCAAACCCATCGACGATGAAGGCGCCCTGAAACAGCGTCTCGCGACCATCGGGAGCGATCGCGACCAGGACTGCGGCGGCGAGCAGGAACAGAATCGCAAGCACGTTGGAGGCAAAGTCGCCGCCGGGAGCGGCGCGGCGGAATACGCCGAACATCAAGACCACCAACGCGCCTACGGCAATGACGATCTCGGGCAGCGCCGGCGCGTACTTGCTCAACTCTTCCATAACGTTGCGGCTCCTGGCTTACGGTATGGCAGCTGGGGGCGGCGGGCGGACCGACATTTCGTGGGCGGCGACGAGCTTCTTCACCGAGACCGCGGCGACGTCGAGCACCGGCGCGGGATAGAAGCCGAGCAGAATGGTGAGCACGATGAGCGGCGCTATGATCGCGATCTCGCGATAGCTCAGGTCGGCAATGGCCTTGAGGGTTGGCTTCACGAGCTCTCCGAAAATAACGCGCCGGTACACATAGAGGGCATAGGCCGCCGACCAGATGACCCCCGAGGTCGCTAAGAGCGCGACCCAGGTGTTGACCTTGAAGGAGGCAAGCAGCGTCAGAAACTCGCCGATGAAGCCGCTGGTGCCCGGCAGCCCCACGTTGGCCAAGGTGAACACCATGAAGAACGCGGCATAGACCGGCATGCGATTGACGAGGCCGCCGAACACCGAGATCTCGTGGGTATGCATGCGGTCGTAGAGCACGCCGACGCAGAGGAAGAGCCCGGCCGAGACGATGCCGTGCGAGACCATCTGGAAGATGGCACCCTCCACGCCCTGGGTGGAGAAGGTGAAGATGCCCATGGTCACGAAGCCCATGTGCGCAACAGAGGAGTAGGCGATGAGCTTTTTCAAATCGGTCTGCGCCAGCGCCACGAGCGAGGTGTAGATGATGGCGACGATCGAAAGGAAGAACATGAACCCGGTCAGCTCCTGGCTCGCGATGGGGAACATCGGCACCGAGAAGCGCAGGAAGCCGTAGGCGCCCATCTTCAAGAGGATCGCCGCCAGAATGACGGAGCCGGCCGTCGGCGCCTCCACATGCGCGTCCGGCAACCAGGTGTGCACCGGCCACATCGGCAGCTTGACCGCGAAGGAGGCGAAGAAGGCGAACCACAGCCACCACTGCATTTCGGCCGGGAACTTGGTGGTCATCAGCGTCGGGATGTCGGTCGTGCCGGTATGCCAGTACATCGCCATCAGGGCGAGCAGCATCAGGACCGAGCCGAGCAGCGTATAGAGGAAGAACTTGAAGGTCGCATAGACGCGGCGCGGTCCGCCCCAGATGCCGATGATCAGGAACATCGGGATGAGGCCGCCCTCGAAGAAAATGTAGAACAGCACCAGGTCGAGAGCGCAGAACACGCCGATCATCAGCGTTTCGAGCACCAGAAACGCGATCATGTACTCCTTGACGCGGTCCTGGATGACGACCCAGCTCGAGAGCACGCACAGCGGCAACAGGAACGTCGTCAGGATCACGAACAGCACCGAGATGCCGTCGACGCCCAGCTTGAATTTGAAGACGTCGAGCCAATTGCGGGTCTCCACGAACTGGAAGACCGCCGTCGTCGTGTCGAAGTTGAACCAGATGATGAGCGAGACCAGAAAGGTGATGGTCGTCGTCCACAGCGCAACCCAGCGCGCGTTGTCCTTGGCCTCCGGGTTGAGGCAGCCGACGATGACCGCGCCCACCAGCGGCAGGAACATGACGATCGACAGGAGGGGGGCGGCTGTGACGTCCATCTAGCGCACCCCGCCCATAAACATGAAGTAGGTGATGAGCAGCGCGAGCCCCACCAGCATCGCAAACGCATACGTGTAGATGTAGCCCGTCTGCAGCTGCACGGCGCGCGCCGTGATGCGGTAGACGCCGGCTGCCGTCCCGTCGATCAGCCCGTTGATGATGCCGATGTCGCCGACCTTCCAGAGGAAATTGGCGATCCAGAAGGTGGGACGCACGAAGATCAGGTCATAGAGCTCGTCGAAGTACCACTTGTGCAGAAGGAAAGCGTAGATCGGATAGAAGAGCCGCACGGTCAGCCCCGGCAGCGCCGGCACGAGCACGTAGTAGAGGAACGGCATGAAGGTGCCAATCGCCATGGCCGTGAAGGTCGACCAGTGCACCCACTCGGGCAGATCCGTGTGCATGTCGTGGTAGAGCGCGACCTCCTTGGTTTGCACGACAGCCGTGCCCCAAAACGAGTTGGCGCCTTCGCCGATGAAGGTGTGAATGCCGAGCGCGCCGGCGAAGGCGGCGCCCAGGCCGAGGCCTAGAAGCGCGACCGTCATCGTCGCCGGGCTCTCGTGCACGTGCGCGTAGTCCTCCGGGCTGATGCGGGTCTTGCCGTGGAACGTCATGAGAATGAGGCGCCAGATGTAGACGGCCGTCAGGAAGGCGCCGAAGAGCAGCAGCCAGAACGCGTAGTTGTTCGGCGTGCCCGCAGCATAGGAAGCGACGATGATGGCGTCCTTGGAATAGAAGCCGGCGAAACCGCCGATTTGCGGGATGCCGAAGCCCGAAAGCGCCAGCCCGCCGGCGATCATCATCAGCCAGGTGATGCGCATCTTGGGCGCAAGCCCGCCCATCTTGCGCATGTCCTGCTCCTCGTGCAGGGCGTGCTTCACCGAGCCCGCGCACAGGAACAGGAGCGACTTGAAGAAGGCGTGGCAGAAGAGGTGAAAGATGCCCATCGAGAAGGCGCCGATGCCGCAGGCGGCGAACATGTAGCCGAGCTGCGAGCAGGTCGAGTAGGCGATGACGCGCTTGATGTCGTTCTGCACCACCGCGATGGTCGCGGCGAAGAAGGCCGTGAACGAGCCGATGAAGGTGACGAACTGCAGGGCGACGGGGGCCAGATCGAACAGCGGTGACAAGCGCGCCACCATGAACACGCCGGCCGTCACCATGGTAGCGGCATGGATCAGGGCGGAGACCGGCGTCGGGCCCTCCATGGCGTCGGGAAGCCAGGTGTGCAGCAAAAACTGGGCCGACTTGCCCATTGCCCCCATGAACAGCAGCAGGCAGAGTGTCGTCAGGATGTCGACGTCGTAGCCGAGGAAGTGGAACGTCTGGCCGGCGACGCCCGGCGCGGCATCGAAGATCTGCTCGAAGTTGACCGTGCGGAAGATGAAGAAGATGCCGAAGATGCCGAGCGCGAAGCCGAAATCGCCGACGCGGTTGACGACAAACGCCTTGATCGCCGCGGCATTGGCAGACGGCTTCTGGTACCAGAACCCTATCAGGAGGTAGGAGAAAAGGCCGACGCCTTCCCAGCCGAAAAACAACTGCACCAGGTTGTCGGACGTCACCAGCACCAGCATGGAGAAGGTGAAGCCCGACAGGTAGGAGAAGAAGCGCGGCCGGGACGGATCCTCGTCCATGTAGCCGATCGAATAGACGTGCACGAGCCCGGAGACCGTGGTGACGACGCAGAACATCACCGCCGTCAGCGTGTCGATCTTGAAGGCCCAGGCGACGTCGAGCTCGCCCGATGTGATCCACCGCGCGACCGCGACGTGGGCGGTCTCGTGCCCGAAGCCGACGCGCCAGAACACGATCCACGACAGCACGCAGGAGATGAGCAGAAGCGAGGTGGTGATCAGCTCCGAGGGCCGGATACCGAGCAGCCGCCCGAATAGGCCGACGATCAGTGCGCCAACGCCTGGCAGAAACACGATGGCCGAGTAGATCATCGGCGCGCCCTCAGCCCTTCATCATGTTGATGTCCTCGACCGCGATCGAGCCGCGGTTGCGGTAGTAGACGACGACGATCGCCAGCCCGATCGCGGCCTCCGCCGCCGCAACCGTCAGATTGAAGAGGGTGAACACCTGGCCGACGATATCGTCGAGGAAATAGGAGAACGCCACCAAGTTGATGTTGACGGCGAGCAGCATCAGCTCGATCGACATCAGAATGACGATCACGTTCTTGCGGTTGAGGAAGATGCCGAGCATGCCGAGGGTGAAGAGGCAGGCCGCGACCGTAAGATAATGGCCAATGCCGATCGTCATGCGCCCCCTCCGCTTCTCTCAGCTCTGTCCGTCGGCGGCGGGAACGATCGCCCCGCCCGAAGGCACTTTGACGATTTCCACGCCGGTCTTGGGCGAGCGCGCAACCTGCGCCGCGATCGACTGGCGCCTGACGCCCACTTTATGTTGCAGCGTCAAAACGATCGCGCCGATCATCGCCACCAGAAGAATGAGACCCGCGACCTCGAAGAAGTAGACGTACTTGGTGTAGAGGACGAGCCCGAGCGCCTGCGTGTTGGTCACGCTGGTGCCCGCCTCGGCAGCGGCCGTGCCCGGCGCGCGCGCGACCCCCAGGCCAAAGCCGCGGCCGACGAACAATAAGATGAGCTCGGCGAGCACGATGCCGCCGACGAGGAGACCCACCGGCGCGTTCTTGATGAAGCCGGCCTTGAGCTCGTCGAAGTCCACGTCGAGCATCATGACGACGAAGAGGAAGAGCACGGCCACGGCGCCCACGTACACGATGACGAGGATCATCGCCAGGAACTCGGCGCCCAACAGGATGAAGAGGCCCGCCGCGTTGAAAAACGCGAGGATCAGATACAACACCGCATGCACGGGGTTCTTGGCCACGATCACCATGACCCCGGCGACGACCGAGAGAACAGCAAACAGATAGAAAAACCCCGCCGTCAGAGCCATCGGTATTGATCCAGCGCCCTCAATCGTCCGCCGCCCCGACGCGCTGCGCTAGCGCATTGCCTGGGCCGGCGGCACCGTCCGCATTAGCCGGCGATAGGGTCAGTACCCCATGCGCCCCGACAATCCAAGCGCCGAGACGCCCTGTGTGCAAAGAGCGCGCGCCGCCGCCTGCACCCTTTGTTCAGCGATAGGGTGCCTCGATCGCGAGATTCGCCGCAATCTCCCGCTCCCACCGGTCGCCGTTATCGAGCAGTTTCTCCTTGTTGAAGTAGAGCTCCTCGCGCGTCTCGGTCGCGAACTCGAAGTTCGGCCCCTCGACGATGGCATCCACCGGGCAGGCCTCCTGACAGAGCCCGCAATAGATGCACTTCACCATATCAATGTCGTAGCGCGTCGCGCGCCGCGTGCCGTCATTGCGCCGGGGGCCCGCCTCGATGGTGATCGCCTGCGCCGGGCAGATCGCCTCACACAGCTTGCAGGCGATGCAGCGCTCCTCCCCGTTGGGATAGCGCCGCAGCGCATGCTCTCCGCGGAAGCGTGGAGACAGCGGCCCGCGTTCGAAGGGATAGTCTAAGGTTTTCTTCCTGGAGAAGAAATAGCGCGTGGCGAGCCAGAAAGCGGTAACGAACTCCCACAGGAATACGGTTCTGATCGATCGGGCAACGTTCATTGGCCTCTTTCTCCCCGCGTCATCCGCTCAGTGCCATTGGGCCGAGCACGTAGCCGATAACGGGAAACAGCATGAGATCGGCGAACGCTGCGAGGCGAATAATGCCGGCCGATCTCGCCTGCTGCGCGTGCACTTTACCTTCCTCCAACCGCGCCGCCACCCATCTCAGGGCCGCAAAGCTCGCCAGTCCGAGCCCCGCGCCAACCCACGCTCCTATCATTGCCGGGCTCACACGCTCACCCTCCCGGCAGCCAAAGACCGGAACTCTGCGACTGCAGAAAGCCGGCGACGACGACCACCATCAGCAGCGACAGCGGCAGGAACACCTTCCAGCCCAGCCGCATCAGCTGGTCGTAGCGGTAACGCGGCACCATCGCCTTAGCCATCGCGAACAGGAAGAAGACGAAGATGCATTTGCCGGCAAACCAGAAGATGCCTGGAACCGCGGTGAAAGGTTCGATCGCCACCGGCGGCAGCCAGCCGCCCAGGAACAGGATCGTCGTCAGCGCGCACATGGTGACGATCGCAACGTATTCACCCAGCATGAACAGGAGATACGGCGTCGACGAATATTCGACCATGAAGCCGGCGACCAATTCGGATTCGGCTTCGACCAGGTCAAAGGGCGGCCGATTGGTCTCGGCCAGTGCGGAAACGAGGAAGACGACGAACATCGGCAGCAAAGGCAGCCAGTACCAATCGAGCAGGGAATTGGGCAGGCCTGCGCGGGTGCCGAGCCCGCTCGTTTGCGCGTGGACGATGTCGGTGAGGTTGAGCGAGCCCACGCACAAGATCACCGTGATGATGACGAAGCCGATCGACACCTCGTAGGAGACCATTTGCGCGGCCGAGCGCAGCGAGCCCATGAACGGGTATTTCGAGTTCGAGGCCCAGCCGGCCATGATGATGCCGTAGACGGCGAGCGACGACAGAGCGAGCAGATAGAGAACTCCGACGTTCATGTCGGAGATCACCCACTTGCCGAGCCCGTTCTCGTTCACCGGGATGACGGCCCACGCGGCGAGCGCAAACGTCGCGGTGGCAATCGGCGCCAGCAGGAACACGCCCTTGTTGGCGCCGGCCGGGATGATCGGCTCCTTGAACACAAACTTGAACAGGTCCGCGAACGATTGCAGCAGCCCGAAGGCGCCGACGACGTTGGGCCCGCGCCGCATCTGCACCGCAGCCCACACCTTGCGGTCCATGAGCAGGAGATAGGCGACGATCACCAGCAGCACGACAAGCGTCAGCAGGCTCCAGCCGACCATGATCGCCAGCCAAAGGCCGTAGTCCCACCAGGTCTCTAACGTGCTCGTCGTCATCGGCGCGCGGACCCCTCACTCGGCGGCTTTGAGGCGCTGAGATGCGCCCATGCTTTTTTTCAGCGCGCTCATCTCCGCCATAACGGCGGAAGCGCGGGCGATCGGGTTGGTCAGGTAGAAATCGCGGATCGGCGCGACAAACGGCTCCTGGGTTACGGGCGAGCCCTTCTTGGCCAAGGCATCGACGCCGTCGCGCCCGGCCGCCTCGATTGCATCGAGCTTGGCGAGCTGCGGGGCGGCGGCGTACATCGCCGCGCGCAACGCCGACAAGGTGTCGTAGGGGAGCGTGTGCCCCGCCGGCGCCGAAAGCGCGCGGATGATGGCCCAATCCTCCTTGGCCTCGCCGGGCGGAAAGACGGCGCGCTCCGTCAACTGCGGACGGCCTTCGGTGTTGACGTAGGTGGCGCTTTTTTCGGTGTAGGCGGCGCCCGGCAGAATGACGTCGGCGCGGTGGGCGCTTTTGTCGCCGTGGCTGCCCTGGTAGACGATGAACGCCGAGCCTGTCTCCGGCAGCTCGACCTCGTCCGCCCCCAGCAGATAGAGGACGTCGAGCTTGTCCTTGCCGGCGGCGGCAACGAGGCCGGGAGCATCGAGCGCATTCTTATCGCCCGGCACGAAGCCCAAATCGAGACCGGCGACGCGCGAGGCCGCCGTGTGCAGCACGTTAAAAGCGTTCCAGGCCGCGTCCTTGCCCTCCATGGCCGCCAGTGCGATGCGGGCGCAAAGGCCGAGGATCGCCGCGCCGTCGGCGCGCGCGGCGGCACCGGCGCCGACAATGACCAGCGGGTGCTGCGCCGCCTTGAGGGTTTCGGCGAAGGAATGCTTGCCTTCTGACAGATCGGCGAGCGTCTGCGGGCCTGCTCCGAGATACTCGCAGGCATAGGTGAGCGGCGCCTGCTCGCCGATGACGCCGACCTTGAGCCCGCCCTGGCGCCAGCGCTTGTGGATGCGCCCGTTGAGCACGGCGGCTTCCATGCGCGGGTTGGTGCCGACGAGCAGGATCGCATCGGCCTGATCGATGCCGGCGATGGAACTGTTGAAGAGATAGCTCGCGCGCCCTTGCGAGGGCATGAACTTGGCGCCGTCCTGGCGGCAGTCGAGGTTTTTCACATCGAGCCGGGTGAGCAAGTCCCTGAGGGCAAACATCTCCTCAGCGCCCGCGAGATCGCCGGCGATGGCACCGATGCGGGCCGGCTTGGCGCCCTTGAGCTTTTCCGCCACCAGGGCAAGCGCTTCGCTCCAGCTCGCGGGGCGCAGCTTGCCGTCGGCCCGGATGTAGGGATGATCGAGCCGCTGCATCCTCAACCCATCGCAGGCGAACCGCGTCTTGTCCGAGATCCACTCCTCGTTCACGTCATCGTTGATGCGCGGCAGAACACGCATCACCTCGCGCCCGCGCGTGTCGACGCGGATGGCCGAGCCGACCGCGTCCATGACGTCGAATGATTCGGTCTTCTCCAGCTCCCAGGGACGCGCGATGTAGGACCAGGGCCGGTGCGTCAGCGCGCCGACGGGGCACAGGTCGTTCACGTTGGCGGAAAGCTCCGACAGGATCCCGCGGTCGAGATAGGTGGTGATCTCCATGTCCTCGCCGCGGCCGATGGCGCCGAGCTCCTCCACGCCTGCCACCTCCGTCATGAAGCGCACGCAGCGGGTGCAGTGGATGCAGCGGCTCATGAAGGTCTTGATGAGCGGGCCGATGTACCTCTCCTCGACCGCGCGCTTGTTCTCGGCAAAGCGCGACCCGCCGAAGCCGTAGGCCATGGCCTGATCCTGCAGATCGCACTCGCCGCCCTGATCGCAGATCGGGCAGTCGAGCGGGTGATTGATGAGCAGGAACTCCATCACCCCTTCGCGCGCCGCCTTGACGAGCGGGCTGTTGGTGCGCACCTCGCGCGGCGAGCCATCCTTGTTGGGCGGCAGGTCGGTGACGCCCATGGCGCAGGAGGCGATCGGCTTGGCAATGCCGACGACCTCCACCAGGCACATGCGGCAGTTGCCGGCGATCGACAGCCGCTCGTGGTAGCAGAAGCGCGGAATCTCGGCGCCGGCCTGCTCGCACGCCTGCAGAAGCGTGGTGCCGGGCGCCACCTCGGTCAGCTTGCCGTCGATGATGATTGGCTTCGGCATCCTTTCACCCGGTCAGCGGATCAGCGCGTTGCAATTGCCAAGAGGGCGAGGCCGCCGATGAACAACAGCAGCGACAGCCATCCTTTCACGTGCGGGGACAGGGGAACGCCCGCGTAACGCCCCGCGAACCAGACGCCGGCCCCGTAGCCGGCAACGACACCTATGACGGCCCCAAGCCAACCCCAGAAGAGGAACCCCAGCGCCGCCCCAACCGCAGCGCCGATCAGCGCCGGCAGCGTCAGAGAGGCAATCATCAGGGCCAAGAGGTCCAAAGGTCCGTCCTTTTAGGCTTTGCATCTACTCGGCCGCCTCTTTCGCGGCCGCTTGGTAGGCGTCGATGCGCTCCTCGATGACGTGACGGAAGTTGCGGATGAGACCCTGCACGGGCCAGGCGGCCGCATCGCCCAGCGCGCAGATGGTGTGGCCTTCGACCTGCTTTGTCACCTTGAACAGAAGATCGATCTCGCGCTTCTCCGCCTCGCCGCGCTGCATCCTCTCCAGGACGCGGAACATCCAGCCGGTGCCCTCGCGGCACGGCGTGCACTGGCCGCAACTCTCGTGCTTGAAGAAGTAGGCGATGCGCGCGATCGCCTTGATCGGATCGGTGGACTTGTCCATGACGATCGCGGCACCGGTGCCCAGCCCCGATTTCAGCTTGGCCAGCGCATCGAAGTCCATGATCAGATCCTCGCATTGATCCGCCGGGATTAGCGGCATCGAGGCGCCGCCGGGAATGATAGCGAGCAGGTTGTCCCAGCCCCCTTGCACGCCGCCGGCATGCTCGTTGATGAGCTCCTTCACGGTAATGCCCATCTCCTCCTCGACGACGCAGGGGCGGTTCACGTGGCCGGAGATCTGGTAGAGCTTGGTGCCGGTGTTGTTGGGGCGCCCGAGCGAAGCGAACCAGGCGCCGCCACGGCGCAGAATGTCGGGCACGACCGCGATGCTCTCGACGTTATTGACGGTCGTTGGCGCGCCGTAGATGCCGACGTTGGCGGGAAACGGCGGCTTTAAGCGCGGCATGCCCTTCTTGCCTTCTATGCTCTCAAGAAGTGCGGTCTCCTCACCGCAGATGTAGGCGCCGGCGCCGTGATGGACGATGATGTCGAAGTCCCAGCCGTTGGTGTTGCCCTTGCCGATCAGTTTCGCCGCGTTGGCCTCATCGACCGCCGCCTGCAGGCGCTCGCGCTCGGCCATGAACTCGCCGCGGATGTAAATGAAGGCCGTATGCGCCCGCATGGCGAAGCCGGCGAGCAGCGCCCCCTCGATCAAGAGGTGGGGATCGTGGCGCATGATCTCCCGGTCCTTGCAGGAGCCGGGCTCGCTTTCGTCGGCGTTGACGGCGAGATAGGACGGGCGCGGATCGTTCTTGGGCATGAACGACCACTTGAGCCCCGTGGGGAAGCCGGCGCCGCCGCGGCCCCTGAGGCCTGAGCTCTTCACCTCGTTGATGATCCAGTCGTGGCCCTTCTCGATCAGCTCCTTGGTATTGCTCCAGGCACCGCGCGCGCGCGCGCCGGAAAGACGCCAATCCTCGAAACCGTAGAGGTTGCGGAAGATGCGGTCCTTGTCCTCAAGCATGCGCCTTAAGCCTCGTCAGTCTTCTAGTGTCCCGATCGCAAAGTTCGTCGGAGCTGGCGGCTGGCATTGAACGAACTTCGCGATTGAAAGGACACTAGCAAGCCAATGATTCTAGTGTGATTCAGATCGAGAAATTCGCTCAGGCCCTTGCCGCGAACGACGGCGAATTTCCCCATCATCACACTAGACCCTCGCATCCTTCTTGTCGGCGCCCCGCAGGGTGGTGGGCCCGCCCAGCGGACACGACGTCTGGCGCCCGATCTGCGAGCCGGGCTTGGGCGGCGCGCCCTCTCTCAATCCCGAGAGCAGCCTCTCGAACAATTCCGGATCGAGGTCCTCGTAGGTATTCCTGCCGATCTGCACGACGGGCGCGTTGGCGCAGCAGCCCAGGCATTCGACCTCTTCCCACGAGAAGCATCCATCGCGCGACAGCTCATAGGGATTTTCGGCGATCTGCTCCTTGCAGATCTCGATCAGGGCCTCCGAGCCGCGCAGCATGCACGGCGTGGTGCCGCACACCCACAGGTGGGCAGTGGAGCCCACGGGTGCAAGCTGGAACATCGTATAGAAGGTGGCGATCTCCAGAACGCGGATGTGGGCCATGCCCAGCATGTCGGCGACGGCGCGGATCGCGGGCTCGGTGACCCAGCCCTCCTGCTCTTGCGCGCGCCATAGAAGGGCCAGGACCGCCGAGGCCTGCTTGCCGGGCGGGTACTTGGCGATCTCCTGCTTCGCCCACGCCAAATTCTCCCCCGTGAAGGCAAAGTTCAGAGGTTGCTCGGGGTATAAGCGGCGAACGGCCAAGGCTGGCACCTCTTTTGAAGCGCGGCGGAAGCGCGCGGCAGGGCGCCGCATGTGGCCTGGCTTCGCCGCTCAGTGTCGCTGATTTTGACGCAGCGCACAATCACTGGTTCCACTACGTCCAACGGCGCCGCAAAGCAAGCACTTGAGGCTCCGCCCCACAAAGACGCCCGCATTGGTTCACAGCCCATGAATGCGGCGAACGCCGTGCAAGGCGGCGATCGCAAGGGCCGATACCGTCTAAGCCAGCGCCGCAATCAGCCAACTGAAGAGCAGAATCGCTGCGGCAACAGGCGCCAGCAAAAGCGCCGTCTGCGCGCCGACGCGCAGAAATCCGCTCCAGAAGACGCCGAGCGCCAACCCGAAGACGAGGATTACCCACCCCCCGTGCATGCTCCCGCGCGCGGCCGCAAACGCAATTCCAGCGCCAAGCGAGAGAAGGCCGAGAAGGATGGGGATGGCTGGCTGATCCGCCTGCAGCGCGCCGAGCGGCCAGCCGTTGCGCTTGGCGAGCACCCGGTAGGTCGCAAGCGAGACGCCCCAGCCGAGCGCGCCAATGGCCAAGAGAAACAGGTGGTCGACCATGACGCCCCCGTCTCACCGGTCGATCTCGCCGAAGACGACGTCGATGGAGCCGAGCACGGCCGACACGTCCGCCAGCATGTGCTTGCGGGTGAGGAAGTCCATCGCCTGCAGGTGCGGGTAGCTCGGCGCGCGGATCTTGCAGCGGTAGGGCCGGTTGGAGCCGTCAGACACCAGATACACGCCGAACTCGCCCTTGGGCGCCTCGACCGCGGCGTACACTTCGCCTTCGGGCACGTGGAAGCCCTCGGTGTAGAGCTTGAAGTGGTGGATCAGCGCCTCCATGGAGCGCTTCATGTCGGCACGCCGCGGCGGCACCACCTTGCGGTCGTCGGCGACGAACGGACCCTGCCCTTCCGCCGAGCGCAGCTTCTCGCAGCATTGTTGCATGATGCGGATCGCCTGGCGCATCTCGGCCATGCGCACGAGATAGCGGTCGTAGCAGTCGCCGTTCTTGCCGATGGGAATGTCGAAATCGAGCTCCGGGTAGCACTCGTAGGGCTGCGCCTTGCGCAAGTCCCAGGCCGCGCCCGAGCCGCGCACCATGACGCCGGAGAAGCCCCACGCGAAGCAGTCCTTGAGGCTGACGACGCCGATATCGACGTTGCGCTGCTTGAAGATGCGGTTGTTGGTCAGAAGACCCTCGATGTCGTCGAGGATCTTGGGGTGCGCCTCCGCAAACGCGTAGATGTCGTCGATAAGCTGGGGCGGCAGGTCCATGTGCACGCCGCCCATGCGGAAATACTTGGCGTGCATGCGGCTGCCCGAGGCGCGCTCGTAGAAGATCATCAGCTTCTCGCGCTCCTCAAAGCCCCACAGCGGCGGCGTCAGCGCCCCGACGTCCATCGCCTGCGTCGTCACGTTCAACAGGTGCGACAACAGGCGGCCGATCTCTGAGAAGAGCACCCGGATCAATTGCGCGCGCTTGGGGACTTGAAGGCCGAGGAGCTTTTCCGCCGCCAAGCAGAAGGCGTGCTCCTGGTTCATGGGGGCGACGTAGTCGAGCCGGTCGAAGTAGCCGATCGCCTGCAGGTAGGTCTTGTGCTCGATGAGCTTCTCGGTGCCGCGATGCAGGAGGCCGATGTGCGGATCGACGCGCTCCACCACCTCGCCGTCGAGCTCGAGCACGAGGCGCAGCACGCCGTGCGCGGCCGGGTGCTGGGGGCCGAAGTTGATGTTGAACTGGCGGATGTCGGTCTCGCCCATCAGCTGTGTCCTTCCAGAGATCCAATGGGGGCGACGCGGGCGACCTTGGCCTTCTCGTTGACGCGGGCGACGAACCTGGTCCAGGGCACGATGATGCGCTCGTGTTCGCCCTCGCCGATGAGCTCGATGCCGTCGTGGGCCTTGACGTGAAAGAAGGCGCGCCGGGCGGCGACCTTGGTGCACTCGGCATCGACCGTCACCGTCTGCCCCGGCACGGTCGCCGCGGTGTGGGAGACGTCGATGTGCACGCCGAGGCTGCCTTCGCCGGGATCGAGGTGCGGCGCCAAGAGTTTCAGGCAGGTCCACTCCATGAGGCCAACCATGAAGCCCGTGGCGAACACCGTCGGCATCTCCTTGAACTCGGGTGCCTCCGGATAAAGGTGGGGCACGGTCTTCTCCGCGGGGATGCGAAAGGAGAACCGCGCGCTGGCGCCGGGCTTGAGCGTGTCCTTCATGGCCTCATGCCTTGTCGTCCGCGCCGCTCGCCTTCTCGTCGCCGGGCAGCACGTATTGCGTGCCTTCCCAAGGCGACTCGAAGTCGAACGTGCGGAACTCCTGCGTGAGCTCGACCGGCTCGTAGACGACGCGCTTTAATTCGTCGTCGTAGCGCACCTCCACGTAGCCGGTGAGCGGGAAGTCCTTGCGCAAGGGGAAGCCCTGGAACCCGTAGTCTGTGAGGAGGCGGCGCAGGTCGGGGTGGCCCGAGAACAGGATGCCGTACATGTCGTAGGCCTCGCGCTCGAACCAGTTGGCGGCCGGGAAGATTTCGACCGCGCTCGCCACGGGCGTCGTCTCGTCGGTTTGCAGCTTGACGCGGACGCGCTGGTTGAGGCGCGGCGACAGCAGGTGGTAGACGACGTCAAAGCGGTTCTCCCGGGCCGGCCAGTCGACGCCGCAGATGTCGATCGGAACCTCGAAGCGGCAGCGGGGATCGTCGCGCAGGAACCTGAGCACCTCGATGATCTTGTCGCGCGCGATGTTGAGCGTCAGCTCGTCGTGGGCGACGGTTTTGGAGAGCACGGATGGCCCGAGCGTGGCGGCAACGTGCTCACCCAGCTCGCTTAGTTGGAGGCTCATTGAACAGGCTCCGCTTGGTCGGGCAGTAGGCAGTTGGCAGTAGGCAGTGACGTCCTCCGGTACGTGATCCGACTGCCCACTGCCGACTGCCCCACTGCCTATCTTTCGATTGTCCCGGTGCGGCGGATCTTGCGTTGCAGAAGCAGCACGCCGTAGACCAGCGCCTCCGCCGTCGGCGGACAGCCCGGCACGTAGATGTCGACGGGAACGATGCGGTCGCAGCCGCGCACCACCGCGTAAGAGTAGTGGTAGTAGCCGCCGCCGTTGGCGCAAGAGCCCATGGAGATCACATAGCGCGGCTCCGGCATCTGGTCGTAGACCTTGCGCAGGGCCGGCGCCATCTTGTTGGTCAGCGTGCCGGCGACGATCATCACATCGGACTGGCGCGGGGAAGCGCGCGGCGCGAACCCGAAGCGTTCCAGATCGTAGCGCGGCATCGAGGCCTGCATCATCTCGATCGCACAGCAGGCGAGCCCGAACGTCATCCACATGAGCGAGCCGGTGCGCGCCCAGTTGATGAGGTCGTCGGCGCTGGCGACGAGGAAACCCTTGTCGGCGAGCTTATCGGAGATCTGCGTGAAGCCCTCATCGCCGGGCTTGACCAGCAGGCCGCCAGCGTCCGGCTCGGAGCGTGCGATCAATCCCATTCCAAGGCTCCCTTGCGCCACTCGTAGATGAAGCCGACGGTCAGCACGGCCAGAAAGATGATCATCGACCAGAAGCCGAAGAGGCCCACGTCCTTGAAGGCGACCGCCCACGGAAACAGGAACGCCACCTCCAGGTCGAAGATGATGAACAGGATCGAGACCAGGTAATAGCGGATGTCGAACTTCATGCGGGCGTCGTCGAAGGCATTGAAGCCGCACTCGTAGGCCGACACCTTCTCCGGATCGGGGTTGTTGACCGCGATCAGGAACGGCACCGTCATCAGGATGAGGGCGATGGCGAGCGCGACCGCGATGAAGATGGCAATGGGCAGATAGTCGAGAAAGAGCTGGTCCATGGGCGGCCTCAACTCCCAGGGGCGCTGCACGTTGCGGTGCAGCATCGATGTTTGGTGTTAACGCAGGCCTTAAGCCCGCGCAACCGGCCTTTACGGGAAATAGGGCGACGCTTGCGTTGCCGCAACCGCTCGAGGATGGACTTGTTTCTGGAAGCGACAACCGGACCGAAGGGCGTGGCCGCACCTTGCAGAGCCATGCTTGAATGCACCAAGGCGCCGGCCCCTCTCCAGAGCACCTCGATGGGGAAGGCGCCGCATTGGCATGTCTAGGCGTCTCGCCAGTCGAGGTGTCCAATGCCAACAATGCGAGGCGCCGTTCGTCGCGCAACCCCATCGACACGGCAGACATGATTGGCAGGGCGATGATCTTGCGCAGTGCGATTTGGTCTCCGGCGAGGTGCCGCGATTCAATGACCTGCCATGCGTTATCGAATGCCCGCCCCATCGGTGCGATCGTCTCAGGATCGTAGTTTCCGGCGAACGGCATGGCGGCATGCTCCTTTGCTTCACATCTCCGTGTTGGATCCCATAAGGCGCAATAGGCCTCGGAACCACCCTTGGCACGTCCGGGTTCTTGATGACCTCGAAGGAGAACAATGGAGGTTGTCATGAGAGAGCTGTTTGTGGGGCTGGCCTTGGCAGCGATGTCTGCCATCGTGCTTCCCGCCGTCGCTCAGAACGACGCAACCGAAAACAATCCCACTGAGGAGCAGTATGCGCCCGGCACCGGTGGAACCTCGAAGCCCGGCGTTGAAGGCTTACCGGGCAACAAATCCGGGCCCGCCACGGACCAGTCTGGTGCGTCCGAGGGGGCCGGGTCGGAGCAGTCGGGCGCCAATCCGGATGATGCCGCCGGTTCGGACAATAGCAAGGTGCCGGGTCTGCCCGGCAACAAGTCGGGACCTGCCGAGGAGAACCCCGACTGAGGCAATGCGAACGTGCGAACGGCGGCCTTATGCCGCCGTTCGGCGCTACGCCATGGTGGGATTGCAGACAAAGCGGGTGGCGCCGCTGTTCGGCGGCGCCCGCTTGCGGATTTTCGGCCGCGCCGTTCCGCTCAGGGGCGCATCCGCGCCTGGCGCGCGGGCGGCTCCGGGATTTTGAGGCGCCAGCTCAGGCGAGTTTGCCGAGAATCGTCTTCATCTCTGGTGCCGAGAAGGCGCGCATCGTCTGCGTCCTGACGTAGCCGCGCGAGGCGACGCTCAACGACAGCGCGGTTGCGGTCTCGTCGTCGGCTGCCTCGCAGATCGTCACCACGTCCCAAGCCCCCAGCGTCCAGTACATGTCCTTGACGGTGATGCCGGCCTTCTTCGCCATCTCCTTGAACTTGTCGGCGCGCTCGAGGGTGTCCTTGGCGTCGTGGACGCCCTTGTCGGTGAAATTGGCCAAAACGACATAGGTTGCCATGGGTCCCTCCAGAGGGTTTACCGCGGGTGGGGCTTGATCATAGCCGAGCCGCCGCTGTCTTGTTCGAAATTCGGCCGAGACGCGGTTGCAGGCGGAATGCCGGCAGAGCGGGAGCAGAATCCGGCGCGCGCCCCGGCTCTCAGCAGAGCACGACGCCCCTCGAGCGAAGCTTCTCTCAGCTTGTGTCAGCGAAACAAAGAGTGGCGCGAGAGACGGGACTTGAACCCGCGACCTCCGGCGTGACAGGCCGGCGCTCTAACCAACTGAGCTACTCCCGCAAGCGAAAACGCGCGCCCTAAAAGAGCGCGCCGCCACAGGCCGATCAATTACGTGGTAACGGCCCTTTTAGTCAAGGCAGGCGCCTGAACGCTTTCTATCCTTACGACGCCAAAAGGCTTAGGCCGACTTCCAACCCGGTCCCAGCATGCTGTCATACCAGCCCCTGATGACCCTTTCCTGCCCCCTGCCCGTGTAGACGCACCCACAATAGGCGCAGCGTGTTGCCTCGGAACGAAGCCAGTGCCCAGTCGCTCCTGCATCCAAGAGCACGTTACTGGAAATACCTACCTGTGGCGGGTTGCCCGCTTTGCAATCTTCCGCCGGACAGGCGCTTCGATCCCTTGTCACGACACATCTCCCAGCAAACCGTTGGTGATCTAAGTGACGATAACCGAAAGTGACTTCTGTAGCTCAATGGCGACCGGGGCGCGAGCGCGCCCGTCATGGCGGAGCCATGCTTCGCACGGACGCGCGTCGCGCCGCCCTTCCACAGAGCACCACGCCCATTGAACGAAGCTTGCAGCAGCTTGCGTCACTAGAAAAGTGGTGGGCGGTGAGAGGGTCGAACTCCCGACATCCTCGGTGTAAACGAGGCGCTCTACCACTGAGCTAACCGCCCGAAACCTGTTCCCACAATGGACCGCAAGGTCCACGCGGCCAAGGGCCGCCGGCGCGAGCGCCGCCACCGCGGAGCGCGCCCGATCGCTTTGCGATCGGAACAGCGCGCGTGAGCGACAAAACCGGCGCTCTACCAGTGAGCTAACCGCAAGTCTGCTGCCTACTGCCGGCTGCCCATTGCCGAGTGCCGCAAAAATAAGGCGCGCCGCACTAGCCACGACGCGCCCAATTTCACCGCGATGACCGGACAGGGCCGCTTGGGCCGCTTAGTTGAGCAGGTCCTTCAGGCCTTTGGACGGGCTGAACTTGGCCACCCGCGAGGCCGGGATGTTGATCGTCGCGCCGGTCGCCGGATTGCGTCCCTCGCGCGCCTTGCGCTTTGCCACCTTGAACGTGCCGAAATCGGGGATGCGCACCTCTTCGCCCTTCCTCATGGCGCCGCGGATGTGCTCCAGCACGGCATCGACGGCCACACTCGCCTTCTCCTTCGTGAGCTCGGCTTCCTTGGCGACGGCGTCGATCAAATCTTTCTTGCTCATCTCTTGTCCGTCCTTTGCGATCGGAATGGGTTTTGGGGGGTGCGGGGAAGCTGCTAAACCCCGTACGGACGGCTTTTTCAGCCGCAACAAAGGTGGACACAAGCGCCCAATGCGCGCCCTCGTCAAGGGGGGAATCGTGCGAATTTGCCCGAAAAACCTGGGAAAACCGGCCTATGCCGCGCACGGGGCAGGAACACAAGACCCCCGCGCCGGCAAGCGCGGGGGCCTGAAATTGCTCTTCTCCATTAAGGGCTTAGGCGTGCGGGATAAAGTTGTGCTTACACCTTGCCCCGTCAGTGTGCGGTCGCGCGCGGGGGCGTCGTGCCCTCCTCGGCCTGGACCGCTTGGGCTTCGGCGACTTCATCCCAGCTCATACGTTCGGGCGTCTTGATGAGGGCCGCCTTCAAGACGTCGTCGACGCGGGCCGCCGGGATGATGTCGATCTTGTTCTTGATCTCCACGGAGATCTCGGACAGGTCCTTAACGTTCTCTTCAGGAATAATCACGCTTTTGATGCCGCCGCGCAGCGCGGCAAGCAGCTTCTCCTTCAAGCCGCCGATGGGCAGCACGCGGCCGCGCAGCGTGATCTCGCCCGTCATGGCGACATCCTTGCGCACCGCGATACCGGTCAGCACCGAGATGATTGCCGTCACCATGGCGATGCCCGCCGAGGGGCCGTCCTTGGGAGTGGCGCCTTCCGGCACGTGCACGTGGATGTCCTTTTTCTCGAACAGCGACGGGTGGATGCCGAAGTCGACCGAGCGCGAGCGCACGTAGGCGTTGGCCGCCTGGATCGACTCCTTCATCACGTCGCGCAGGTTGCCGGTGACCGTCATCTTGCCCTTGCCGGGCATCATGACGCCTTCGATGGTCAGAAGCTCGCCGCCGACCTCGGTCCAGGCCAGGCCCGTGACGATGCCGATCTGGTCCTCCAGCTCCGCCTCGCCGTAACGGTACTTGGTCACGCCAAGGTAGGACTCCAGGTTCTCCGCCGTCACCTTCACCGTCTTGTTTTCAGAGGTGAGGATCTCCTTGACCGCCTTGCGCGCGAGCTTGGCGATCTCGCGCTCGAGCGAGCGCACGCCCGCCTCGCGCGTGTAGCGGCGGATCATCTCCAGGAGCGCCGCGTCCTCGATGCTCCACTCCTCGGCCTCGAGCCCGTGCGCCTGCCGCTGGTTGAGGATCAAGTGGCGCTTGGCGATCTCAAGCTTCTCGTCCTCGGTGTAGCCGGCGAGACGGATGATCTCCATGCGATCCATGAGGGCCGGGGGAATATTGAGGGTGTTGGCCGTCGTCACGAACATCACGTTCGACAGGTCGTAGTCGACCTCGAGGTAATGGTCGTTGAAGGTGGCGTTCTGCTCGGGGTCCAGCACCTCCAGCAGCGCGGCTGCCGGATCGCCCCGGAAGTCGGAGCCCATCTTGTCGATCTCGTCGAAGAGGAACAGCGGATTGACCCGCTTGGCCTTGCGCATGGACTGGATCACCTTGCCGGGCATCGAGCCGATGTAGGTGCGCCGGTGCCCGCGGATCTCCGCCTCATCGCGCACGCCGCCGAGGCTCATGCGCACGAACTCGCGGCCCGTGGCGTTCGCCATGGACTTGCCGAGCGACGTCTTGCCCACGCCGGGCGGGCCGACGAGGCACAGGATCGGGCCTTTCAGCTTGTTGGTGCGCGCCTGCACGGCGAGATATTCGACAATGCGCTCCTTGACCTTGTCGAGCCCGTAGTGCTCGGCGTCGAGGATCTGCTGCGCCTCGTCGAGATCCTTCTTGATCTTGCCCTTGATGCCCCAGGGGATCGACAAGAGCCAATCGAGGTAGTTGCGCACCACCGTCGCTTCCGCCGACATGGGGCTCATCTGCTTGAGCTTCTTGAGCTCGGCGAGCGCCTTGTCGCGGGCCTCCTTCGACAGCTTGGTGTTCTCGATCTTGTCCTCGAACTCGGCGATGTCGTCGCGCTCGTCTGAGTCACCGAGCTCCTTCTGGATCGCCTTCATCTGCTCGTTGAGGTAGTACTCGCGCTGCGTCTTCTCCATCTGCCGCTTGACGCGCGAGCGGATCTTGCGCTCCACCTGAAGCACGGAGATTTCGCTCTCCATCAGGGTGTAGACGCGCTCCAGCCGCTCGGAGATGGTCGAGGTCTCCAAGATTTCCTGCTTGTCGGCGATCTTGATGGCGAGGTGCGAGGCGATGGTGTCGGCGAGCTTGGAGTAGTCCTCGATCTGCGCGACGTTGCCCAGGACCTCCGGCGAGATCTTCTTGTTGAGCTTCACGTAGCTCTCGAACTGGGTGACCGCCGAGCGCGCGAGCGCCTCGATTTCGTCCTTGGTACCCACGCTCTCGGAAACCTGCTCCACCTCGGCTTCGAAATAGTTGGTGTTGTCGGTGTAGCGCACGATGCGGGCGCGCGAAGTGCCTTCCACGAGCACCTTCACCGTGCCGTCGGGCAGCTTGAGTAATTGCAGCACGGAGGCGAGCGTGCCCATCGGATAGATGGCATCGGTCGCCGGATCGTCGTCGCCGGCGTTCTTCTGCGCGGCGAGCAGGATGTGCTTATCCGTCCGCATCACCTCCTCGAGCGCATTGATCGACTTGTCGCGCCCGACGAACAGCGGAACGATCATGTAGGGAAAGACCACGATGTCGCGCAACGGGAGCACCGGGTAGACCCCCTTGCCGGCGGCCTTTTCTTTCATCTGTTTCTCTTCGCCCATATTGCTACCCATTCGCGTGTGGCCGCTTGCCGATCCGACCGCTGACCTCAGACTTTACTTCGACTGCGCCGGCGCTTTTGAGGCGGGAGGGACACCGGCTCTTGTTCCGATCAAACAAACCCTGCCAACACAGCGACCCAAATCAGATGGGGCGAACTGGCGCCGGATCAAGAGTTCGTTGCGCAACGTGCTGCCCGTGGCGCTGTCAGATCTAGGGATAAGCCGCTTTTCCCCAGTAGCGGCCGTGATGATCAAGAGGCACTCGAGCCCTTTTCCTCGGCGCGGTCCGAATAGATGCGCAAGGGACGAGCGCTGCCGTCGACGACTTCCGGCCCGATAACGACTTCCTCCACGCCCTTGAGCGCTGGAAGCTCGAACATCGTTTCGAGCAGATTTGCCTCCATGATGGAGCGAAGCCCACGGGCGCCCGTCTTGCGCTCGATGGCCCTCCTGGCGATGGCCTTCAAGGCGTCGTTGGTGATCGTCAGCCTCACGTCCTCCATCTCGAAGAGACGCTGATACTGCTTGACCAGGGCATTCTTGGGCTCGGTCAGGATCTGCACCAGGGCCCCTTCGTCGAGGTCCTCAAGCGTGGCGATCACCGGCAGGCGGCCAATGAACTCCGGGATCAGACCAAACTTCAGCAGGTCCTCCGGCTCCACGCCGCGCAGAACCTCGCCCGTGCGCCGCTCGTCGGAGCCGATGACCTTGGCCGAGAAGCCGATCGAGGTGCCCTTGCCACGCCGCGAGATGATCTTTTCCAGGCCCGCAAAGGCGCCGCCGCAGATGAACAGGATGTTGGTCGTATCGACCTGGAGAAACTCCTGCTGCGGATGCTTGCGGCCGCCCTGCGGGGGCACCGAAGCGACCGTGCCCTCCATGATCTTCAAAAGCGCCTGCTGCACACCCTCGCCCGATACGTCGCGGGTGATCGAGGGGTTGTCCGACTTGCGGCTGATCTTGTCGACCTCGTCGATATAGACGATCCCGCGCTGCGCCCGCTCGACGTTGTAGTCGGCGTTCTGCAAAAGCTTCAGGATGATGTTCTCGACATCCTCGCCGACGTAACCGGCCTCGGTGAGCGTCGTCGCGTCGGCCATCGTGAACGGCACGTCGAGGATGCGCGCGAGCGTCTGCGCGAGCAGCGTCTTGCCGCAGCCGGTTGGGCCGACGAGCAGGATGTTGGACTTGGCCAATTCCACGTCGTTGTTCTTCGATGCGTGGTTCAGCCGCTTGTAGTGGTTATGCACCGCAACCGAGAGCACGCGCTTGGCGTGCTCTTGGCCGATCACATAAGAGTCGAGAACGGTGCAGATCTCCTGGGGGGTCGGCACGCCGTCGCGCGACTTCACCAGGGTGTTTTTGTTCTCCTCCCTGATGATGTCCATGCACAGCTCGACGCATTCATCGCAGATGAACACGGTCGGGCCGGCAATAAGCTTGCGGACCTCATGCTGGCTCTTGCCGCAAAACGAGCAATAGAGGGTGTTCTTCTCTTGAGCCATTCCTGATGTCTCACCCCTCCTTTGGGCATTGCGCGACCGGCGTCGACCGGCCTTCGCCCTCGAGAAACCTTATGCCATGCTGGCCTGCTGCCAGGCCTCTCGTCCGGCCCGAGTCCAATTAGCGTGATCTGAGCACGCTAGCGTTCTCAAGATCAACATTGGATTAATGACCGGTACCGCCGACGCCGTCAAAGCGGCCCTATTGCCACAGTCTTATTGCCGCCTCGGGTCTATCCCCGATTGGGCCGTGCCCACTGCTGCAAGGCGTCCCCCAAGGCTGCGGACAAGACACAAGCGGGCCGCGGCGATGGCAACCCAAGGGCGAAAAAGTCCGTGGTCTGCTGATCAGGCCGGAGCCTTGGCCTCGACCGTGCCGAACTCGGCCTCATCGCGGCGGCTCAGAACCCTGTCGATAATACCGAACTCCTGCGCCTGCTCGGCCGTCATGAAGTAATCACGGTCAAGCGTCCGTTCAATGACTTCGTAGCTCTGGCCGGTGTGCTTGACGTAAATCTCGTTCAGGCGCCTCTTCATTTTGATGATGTCTTCCGCGTGGCGCTCGATGTCGGAGGCTTGGCCCGAGAAGCCGCCCGAGGGCTGATGCACCAAGATGCGCGCATTGGGCAGTGCATAGCGCATGCCTTTGGTGCCGGCGCACAGCAGCAGCGAGCCCATCGATGCCGCCTGCCCGATGCACAGCGTCGCAACGGGCGGACGCACGAACTGCAGCGTGTCGTAGATCGCGAAGCCGGCGGTCACCACGCCACCCGGCGAGTTGACGTACATCGAGATTTCTTTTTTCGGGTTCTCGGCCTCCAGGAACAGAAGCTGCATGCAGACCGAGGCTGCCATGTGGTCCTCGATCGGTCCGGTCACGAAGATGATGCGTTCCTTCAAGAGCCGCGAGGGCAGATCGTAGCCCCGCTCGCCGCGGTTCGTCTGCTCGACGACCATGGGCCAGAACGTGTTTGTCAATGTGCTGACCGGATCGCGCATGGCGTTTCGTTCCTCTTGCAATGAGCCCGTTTGCCTTGAATTGCACCCGGGCCCTCTCTTTTGGGTGGGCGCTCGCCCGGGTGCAAGGCCCGTTATCCTACAGTACAGTCCCTAACCGGCCCTAGCTCTCGGTCGCGGCCTCCGCGCTCTGGAAGAGCTCCTCCTTTGCCACCTTTTTTTGGGCCGGCGCCACCTTTTCCAGGATGAAGTCGATGACCTTGTCCTCGAAAATGGGCGCCCGCAACTCCGCCAGCGCCCCCGGCGTCTTCTCGTAGTACTCGTAGACCTCTTTCTCGTGACCGGGAAAGCGCCGCGCCTGCTCGATCAGCGCCCGGCGCATCTCGTCCTGGCTGATCTTGATCGCGTTCCTCTCTGCGATCTCTCCGATAATGAGCCCGAGCCGAACGCGGCGCTCCGCCATCTGCCGGTACTTTGCGCGCATCTCGTCTTCCGACTTGCTGTCCTCGTCCAAGGTCTTGCCCGCCTGCTTCAGGCTGTTGGTGAGCTGCTGCCAAATCGTTGCAAACTCGGTCTCCACGAGGGTCGGGGGCAGCTCGAAGCTGTGGGTTTTTTCCAGCTGATCGAGCAGTTCGCGCTTGAGCTTGGTCCGCGAGGCGGCCTCGTATTCGCGCCCGAGCTGGGCGCCGACGAGCTCCTTGAGCTTGTCGAGGCTGTCCGCACCGAACGTCTTGGCGAAGGCGTCGTCGACCTGCGGCTTGACCGGGACCGCGACTTCTTTGACCTTCAGCGCAAAAGTTGCCTCTTTGCCGGCAAGGGCCTCGACGGGATAGTCGGCGGGAAACGTCGCCGAAACGCTGCGCTCCTCACCCGCCTTGGCGCCCGCAAGGCCCTCCTCGAAACCAGGGATGAACTTGCCCTCGCCGAGCACGATCTGGGCATCCTCCGCGGTGCCGCCCTCGAATGCTTCCTCGCCGATCTTGCCGACGAAATCGATCGTCACACGGTCGCCGGAGGCGGCGGCGCGGGCCTCCTCGGGCGTCCAACTCACGCTGCGCTCGACCAGCTCGCCGATCGCCTTGTCGACGGCCTCCGGCGCGACATCGGCAACGAGGCGCTGCAGCTTCAGCTTTTTGAAATCCGCAAGCTCGATCTTGGGGAGCACCTCGAAGGTCATGGAGTAGGCAAGGTCGGCCTCGCCCGCCAGCACCCGCTCGATCTCCGCCTGATCCTCCGGCAGGCTGACGCTCGGCTGCATGGCCGGGCGCTCTTGGCGATCGGCCAGCGCTTTCGAGCTCGACTCCTTGACGGCCTCCTGGAGCACTTCCGCCATCAGCGAGCGCCCGAAGACTTTCTTCAAGTGCGGAACGGGCACCTTGCCTTTGCGGAAGCCCTTGAGCTGAACGCGGTCCTTGATCTCGCCAAGGCGCTCTGTGAAACGCCGGCCGAGCTCGTCGGCGCCGACCACGACCTTGAGCGTGCGCTTCAGACCCTCGGTGCTCGTTTCCGTGATTTGCATTGCTCTCCAACCTGCCTTGAAGCCGGCTCTCTCCGCGATCGCATTTCCGGCTTCGTATCGCACCGCTGACTTGCGGCAATTGCGTGGTGCGGGCGGAGGGACTTGAACCCCCACGGCCGAGGCCACCAGAACCTAAATCTGGCGTGTCTACCAATTCCACCACGCCCGCGCGCCGCCCCTGCTTTGGCGCACACCTTGCGCCGACCCGCAGAGCCTCGCCCCCGGTGCAAGCCTCGCCTCGTTACAAGGGAACGGTCGGCCGAAGGTATATCTGCCGCGGCGGCGCAAAATCAACGCCATTTGCTCCCGGGCGGCGATGCGCCAGCGCCGCAAGCCGCGGGCAGGCCCTACGGCGCCCGCGGACAGGCGGGCAAATGGCACTGGAAAACCGGCCGGGGTCGCCGGTTGCGAGGCCGCCACCCCGTCGCTACGCTATATTTGCCCCGTCCCTCGAGGAGTTGCCCCTTGACAATGAGCTCGAGCGTTGCCGCCGCGGTCGGGCGCACGCCCCTCATCAAACTCCGCCGGGCCTCCGAGGAAACGGGTTGTACAATCCTCGGCAAGGCGGAGTTCATGAATCCTGGCCAATCGGTCAAGGATCGCGCCGCGCTCGGGATCATTACCGACGCCGTCGAACGCGGACGTCTGAAGCCCGGCGGCACCATCGTCGAGGGCACCGCCGGCAATACCGGGATCGGCCTCACGGTGCTCGGCAACGCGCTCGGCTTCCGCACCGTCATCGTCATCCCCGATACCCAGGCCAAGGAGAAAAAGGAAACCCTGCGCCTGCTCGGCGCCGAGGTCGTCGAGGTGCCGGCCGTGCCTTACCGCAACCCCAACAACTATGTGAAGTACTCTGCGCGCCTCGCCGAGGCTCTCGACGCGAGCGAGGCGGAGGGTGCGGTGTGGGCCAACCAGTTCGACAACACGGCCAACCGCGACATTCACCAGAGGACAACCGCTGAGGAGATCTGGGCCGATACCGGCGGCCGCATCGACGGCTTTGTCGCCGCCGTCGGATCCGGCGGCACGCTCGGCGGCGTCGCGCGCGCCCTCAAGAGCAAGCGCGCCGACATCCGCATCGCCCTTGCCGACCCGCCGGGATCAGCCCTCTATGCCTATTACACACAAGGCGTTCTGAAAGCGGAAGGCTCCTCGATCACGGAAGGCATCGGCCAGGGCCGCATTACCAAGAATTTGGAAGGCACCCCGATCGACCGCGCCTTTTTCATTCCCGACGATGAGGCTTTGCGCATCGTCTTTGCCCTGATCGCCGAGGAGGGCCTCTGCGTGGGTGCTTCCAGCGGAGTCAACGTTGCAGGCGCGATCCGCCTGGCCAAGGAGCTGGGGCCCGGTCATACGATCGTGACGGTGCTGTGCGATCCTGGCACGCGCTATCAGTCCCGGCTTTTCAACCCTAGCTTTCTCCAGTCGAAATCGCTTCCCGCGCCGGCCTGGCTTACGGCCAAGCCGCGATCGCTGCCCACTGTTTTCGCCGACCCTGCGGTCGGCTGAGCAAACGCCAATGCCGGAGCCGCAATCCTTGCGGGGCAGGAAAGTTTTGCCTATGTCGCTAAGCGAAAGAGCCGCCCAGGCCGTCGGGCCGCGGACAATCGAGGAACGGAGTGGGGAACGTGCTCAATACCGCGAAAAAGTGGATCATCGAGACGGACTGGCTGGCGCAGCATCTCAATGCACCCGACCTCGTCGTCTTTGACGGCAGCTGGCACCTGCCGACAACGGGGCGGAACGCGCAGGCGGAGTACCTCGACGCGCACATCCCCAACGCGCTCTTTTTCGACATCGACGATTTGTCCGATGAGAAGTCGTCCTTGCCGCATATGCTGCCGTCCACAGTGAAATTCGCGTCGCGCATGAAGAAAATGGGCGTCGGCGACGGCATTCGGATCGTCGTCTACGACAGCGAAGGCCTGTTCTCGGCCGCGCGCGTCTGGTGGACCTTCCGCGCCATGGGGCACGAGGACGTCGCCGTCCTCAACGGCGGATTGAAGAAGTGGAGTGCGGAAGGGCGCGAGGTCGAGGACGGGATCCCGCGAAAAAGGCCGGAGTGCCATTACACCCCGGTGATGAACGCCTCGCTCGTACGCGACATGGACGACATCAAGCAGGCGCTCGAAAGGCAATCGGCGCAAATCGTCGATGCGCGCCCGGAGGGACGCTTCGTGGGCCGCGAGGCAGAGCCGCGACCTGGTTTGCGCGGCGGCCACTTGCCGGGCGCGCGCAATGTTCCCTCCCAGTCGCTGATCAACGGCGATGGGACGCTCAAGGCGCCGGCCGAGCTAGCCAAGATCTTCTCTCAGGCCGGGATCGATCCCGCCTCCCCCGTGATCACCACCTGCGGCTCGGGCGTCACGGCCTCCATTCTGTCGCTGGCCTTGGCCGTGCTCGGCCAGACCAATGCAGCCGTCTATGATGGAAGCTGGGCCGAGTGGGGGGCCGATAACGGGCTGCCGATCGAAACGGGCCCGGCGCGCTGACGGACGCGGCCGCGTTCTCCTGCTATCCCGATTGGGCCCGCTTGCTCCGCCTTGCGGTCTTCGGCCGCGCGTTCTCCTCCACGGCTGGCCCGCCAGAGGCAGGCTGCGTCCTTGCTTTCGCAGACGACGCGCGTCTCGGCTTCCGTGTCGGCCGATAAAGATCATAGTCCTTCGCAATCTCTGCGGCGCTTTTGGGCACACTGATCCAGAACCCTTGCACCTCGGTGAACCCCTCCTTGCGCGCGACGTCGAACTGCGAACGCGTCTCCACACCCTCCGCGGTGGTCGCGATGCCGAGGTTCGTTCCCAGCTGCGCCACCGCGCGCACAATGGCCAGCGCTTCATCGTTTCCCTCGCCGAGACCGGCGATGAAGCAGCGGTCGATCTTGATCTTGTCGAAGGGAAAGATGCGCAGATAGCTGAGGGAGGAAAATCCCGTGCCGAAGTCGTCGAGCGCGATGCGAACGCCCAGATCGCGCAACTGATGCAGGGTCGCAAGCGTCGTGTCGCGGTCCTGCAGCAGCAGCGATTCGGTGATCTCCAGCTCCAGCCGGTTGGGCGACACGCCCGATGCGGCGAGCGCGCTCATGACCACCTGCGCCAGGTTTCTGGAATTGAACTGCACCGGCGAAAGATTGACGGCGATCCGGATCTGGCGCGGCCATTTGGCGGCTTCCGCCAAGGCCTGCCGCAGCGCCCATTCGCCCATGGGCACAATGAGCCCGGTCTCCTCGGCCAGGCGTATGAACTCCGTCGGCTGGATCTCCACGCCGTGCGGATCGCGCCAGCGCATCAGCGCTTCGAAGCAGGAGATCTCCTTGCGCTTCAAATTCATCAGCGGCTGGAAGTGAAGGTCGAGCTCGCCGTTGGCGAGCGCGCTGCGCAGATTGCGCTCCATCTCGTGGCGGGCCCGCATGCGGGCGTCCATTTCCTGCTCGAAGAAGCGGTATTGTCCCCGCTCCTCCTCCTTGGCGCGGTAAAGCGCCAGGTTGGCATCCTTGAGCAACTGGTCGGCCTCGGTTCCGTCGCCCGGCGCCATGGCGATGCCGATGCTGACCCCGAGCACGACCTGGAAGCGCTCGCCCAGCGTGAACGGCTCGTTCATCTTGGCGATCACCTCCGCGGCAAGGTCGGTCGCGTCCGTTGGCGAATATGCGGGGGACTGCACGATCACGAATTCGTCGCCACCGATGCGCGCAAGCGTGTCGATCTCGCCCGTGAGCTCGCGCAGCCGTGCGGCAACGGCCTGCAATAGTTCGTCGCCGATCGCATGGCCGAGCGCGTCGTTGACCTCCTTGAAGCGGTCGAGATCGAGGCAGTGCACGGCGAGTCCCTCGCCGGGACGCATGCGCGACAGAGCCTGTTGCAGCCTTTCGCGCACCAGCACGCGGTTGGGCAGATCGGTGAGGCCGTCGTGGCGGGCCAGGTGCTCGATCTGCGCCTGGGCCTGGTGCTGTCGGGTGACGTCCTCGTGGGTGCACACCCAGCCCCCGCCGGGCATCGGCACGTGCGCCAGGGCGATGTAGCGGCCGTCGCTCATGTCCTGAATGGAATAGCCGCTGGTGGTTATGGGCAGCGTGCGCTGGTGCAGATAGGCCTCGGGCGAAGCCCCCGCCCAGACGCCATGTGCGACGCGCATCTCGATAATCTCGCGCCGCGCCATGCCGGGCTTCACCTTGTCCGGCGCCAGCTTATAGATGGTTGCATAGTGCTCATTGCACACGACGATGCGCTCGTCCTTGTCGTACATGCACAGCCCCTGCGACATGTGCCGCAGGGCCGTGTCGAGCTGCAGGTTGCGCGAGCGCAGCTCTTCCTCGCGCTCTTGCAAGACCCTGTTGCGCCGCTGCAATTCCTTCTCGACGGCGCGCCGCTCGGTGAGGTCGTGGATGGCGTAGACCTCATCGCCAAAACCCAGCGGCCGGCGCACCACTTTGACAGGGACCAGCGCCCCCCCCGCCGCGTGCAGCCTCGTTTCGCACGCGCCCTCTGCGACCTCCCGCTCGAGCAGCTGCCCCACGATGTTTGCGCCAATCAACTCCTTGGGTGCCACACCGCACAAATCGGCAAGCGGGCGATTGACGTTTACGATGCGTCCGTTCTTCGCCACCGCGATGCCTTCGATGGTCGCGTCGACGAGCTGCTGCATGATCTTTATGTTGTCATGCATCGTCTGCCGGTCGATCAGCGTCGACACGAAGCCGAGGATCAGCACGATGAGGGCCGTCCCCACCACGATGGCGGCGAGGACCCAATGCTGGGCTGCGCCCGGCGCCGCGGCGATCGCAGCATCGGAAACGACGTGCGTCGCCCGCACCGCGGTAAAGTGCAGACCGAAGAATGCCAAGGTGAGCAGCGCGGCTGCGCACCAGATCGCCGGCCGGCCCTTGAGCCGCTGAAAGACCGTCAACGCCGCGGAATTTAAGCCGACCCCCAAGCCGATCGAAAGCAGCACCAGCGGGATGTCCCACTCGAGCACACCGGGAACGGCAACGGCATAAAGGCCGAGGTAATGCAGGATGCCCATGCCGGTGCCGTTGACGGCCCCGCCCACCGGAGCGTGCCAGTGGTTGCCCCGGGCCGCGATCGCAAAGCCGGCATATGTGATCAAGATCACGCAAAGGAGCGAGGCAACCGCCAGCAGCGCTTCCAACTCCGCCGCTGTTTGTACATTGTGGGCCAGCATGGCGACGTAGTGCGCCGCCCAGATGCCGAAGGCGGTGCACGCCGCGGCCAGAAAAAGCCAGCCCATTCGCCGCTCGGCTCGTCCCTGGACGGCGTGACCGAAAATCTGCAGAGAGACAAAGCTTGCCGCGACGGCAAGCGTGATCGCCAACAGCGTTAGGCGAACATCAGGTTGCATGAAAAAGGCAACGGGCGGGGCATCCACCGGCGACTCCGAGCGCAATTCGCGCTCATGGCTAGCAATACTATTTCAATTTCCCGTAAAGGATCCGCCTTGCGGCGTTCCCCCGAGGGCCCCGGCCCAAATACTGGGATGAAGACTTCATGTCGTGGCCGCGCGTCGGAAAGGCCCTATGCTCGCAAATTGCGGTCATTTGGCCCGCCGGTTGGCCGTCTGTCGGCCTGCTGGCTTGGAAAGGCTGGTGAGCCCGGATGGGATCGAACCATCGACACCCTGATTAAAAGTCAGGTGCTCTACCGCTGAGCTACGGGCCCTAGAGGGCCGCAAATACAGAGGTCATGAAGTAATGGCAAGAGTTGGATCTAGGATCAGACTGACAAGAACCAAAAAACTCTCGCTGCATCGCGCCCTCTCAAGAACGATCATCACCTCTGGTGCCTGCCCCAACGCCAGCGACCTGTTGATGGAGAGGAAGACTCCATTGGCGGACCTTAACGGCCACGCTCGCAGCCCTTGACGCGGGTCGGCGCATCGAAGACGAGATGCACGACGACGGAGGTGTCAACCCTAATCCTGATCAACAAACTGGCGCTCACGCTCTAACGCGAACCATCAAAGAGAGGGTCGATGAGAAAAAAGTGGACGCTCACTAGGCGCATTCGCCGACGCTTGAACCGCATCTTTGTTGCAGTCTGGCGCAGGCGACTTTGCAGCTGGCTTCCGCGCCTCGTCTGGCTTGACGACGAAATCGACGTGGTGGTGACGCTAGCCAATGATACGGCTCGGCCGGATCAACACTCTCCGGCGCTTTTCAACCGCGGTTCTTTTGAGATCGAAAAGGCGCTCCGCAATCTGGGCATCACGTTTGACATTTGCATGGGTCAAGGCGGTTGTGATTGGCAGTGGGATTACTCGCTTTCGGGGCCCATCAGCGTGCGCTTCAAGGGCCGCGCCAAGAGGCCAGAGCGGCGCCTGCGCAGAGACCCTACAATTTAGAGCAAGACCCTTGGCGCAATCGCCGAGCTGAACCGGCTTGCGCGCCGTGTACGTCGTCCACACCTGCATCGGAATACGTCTCGATTAAATCAGCGAAATCAGCAAAGTAGCGGCGCAGCGCCCCCTCTCAACAGGCAGGGGCTCTACCGCTGAGCTACGGGCCCCAACGAGCCGTGCTTGTAGGCGGCACCGCCGGGGCGGTCAAGCAAGCCGGGCCGCGGATTGGCGCGGCATGCGAAGCAGGCAAAGGACGTGTGCGAATTGACGCCTCGGCGCCGAGCCCCCGGCGGGGTATGAGGACGCGCCATGGAGAACCGTCAGTCAGAGGAGGAAGCGCCCAGCGCGCCTGCGCGCCTTGGCCAAGCGCGGCGCGAGGAGCGTGCCCATGCCGGCGACCGGCTGAAGGCGGTCGCGCTTTTGCTGTTGGCACTGGTGCTCTTCTCCGGCCTGGACAGCTCGGCCAAATATCTCGCCACGCGCTCCGATCTGCCCATGGTGCAGATCGTGTGGGTGCGCTTTGCCGGCCAGTTCCTGCTCACGCTGTCGGTTCTGAGCGCGCTGCCCCTGTCTTCCCTCTTGGGAACGCGCAAGCTCGGCTGGGAGCTCCTTCGCTCCGTCCTGATGGCCGCCACGACCGCCTTCAACTTCCTCGCCCTTCAGCAATTGCGCCTCGATCAGACGGTGACGGTGATCTTTCTCGGCCCCCTCATCGTCGCCCTGCTCGCAGGCCCCTTGCTCGGCGAGTGGGTCGGCTGGCGCCGGCTCGCGGCGATCCTGGTGGGGTTTGCCGGGATTCTGATCGCGGTGCGCCCGGGCATCAACCTGCATCCGGCGTTCGGCTACGCGTTCGGCGCGGTTGCCGTTTTCTCGCTCTTCATGCTGCTCACCCGCTATCTGGCGGCCTACGACCGCCCGCTCACCATGCTGTTCTATTCCATCCTGGTGGGGACGTTCGGCCTCGCCCCGTTCGCGCTGTGGGCGTGGGTGTGGCCGCAGTCGCTTGGGCAATGGCTGCTGCTTGCCGCGCTCGGCACGCTGGGCGGGATCGGCCACTATCTTTTCATCCACGCCTACCGTCTGGCACCGGCCCCAGTGATCGCGCCGTTTCTCTATCTTCAGTTGTTGACCATGGTCGGCTTTGGCTACGCCGTGTTCGGCCAGGTGCCGGATGCGTGGACGATTGCCGGCTCGGTCGTAATCATCGGCTCGGGCATCTACCTGATCCACCGCGAGCGCGTGACGCGGACGCCGGTACCGGTGGTTGATCCCATTTAGGTCTCTTGCGCGGCGGCGAGCCGGCGTTTCGTCGCCTCTGCAAAGTCCGCAAAGCGCCCCTCGGCAATCGCCGCACGCATGCCCCCCATCAGCTCCTGATAGAAAGCGGTGTTGGCCCACGACAGCAGCATGGAGCCCAGGTACTCGCCCGATTTCACCAGGTGGTGCAGGTAGGCGCGCGAATAGTCGCGCGCGGCCGGACACATGCTCTGGGCGTCGAGCGGCGCCCGGTCGTCCGCGTAGCAGGCGTTCTTCAGGTTGAGGCGGCCGTTCCAGGTGTAGGCGAGGCCGTGGCGCCCGTTGCGCGTCGGCAGCACGCAGTCGAACATGTCGATGCCGCGCGCAACAGACTCGATGAGATCGAGCGGCGCTCCGACTCCCATCAGATAGCGCGGCTTGTCGGCGGGCAACAACGGCACCACGCCCTCCAGCGTGCGCAGCATGACGTCGTGGCCCTCGCCGACCGCAAGGCCGCCGATGGCATAGCCGGGAAAATCCATGGCGATGAGGGCTTGCGCCGAGCGCTGCCGCAGCTCGGGGTCCGTCGCGCCCTGGACGATCGCGAACAGCGCCTGGCCCGGATTGGCGAGCCGCGCGAAGGCCGCGCGCGCGCGCTCCGCCCAGCGCAGAGACAGCTCCATCGCGCGTTGCGCCTCTCCGCGCTCGGCCGGCAGCTCGAGGCACTCGTCGAGCTGCATCTGAATGTCGGCGCCGAGCAGGCACTGGATCTCGATCGCGCGCTCGGGGCTCAGCATGTGGGGCGAGCCGTCGAGATGCGACTGGAAGCGCACGCCCGCCTCGCTCACCTGCCTCAGCTTGGCGAGCGACATGACCTGGAAGCCGCCGGAATCGGTGAGGATCGGGCCGTCCCAGCGCATGAAGGCGTGCAGGCCGCCGAGCTTTGCAATGCGCTCGGGCCCGGGACGCAGCATCAGGTGGTAGGTGTTGGCGAGCACGATGTCGGCGCCCGCCGCCTTCACCTGCTCGGGGTAGAGCGCCTTGACGGTGCCCGCCGTGCCCACCGGCATGAACGCCGGCGTGCGCACGGGTCCATGCGGCGTTGCGATCTCGCCGACGCGGGCCGCCCCGTCCTCGGCGATGAGCCTGTAGCCGAACCTGGGCAACGCGTCCTGCATTTCAATCCTTCGTCTCGTGGCAAGCGTTCTCTTTCACCTCTCCCGGAGGGAGAGGTCGCGTCAGCGGCGCCAGCCGGTGGCGCGGGTGAGGGGTTACGACCTCAACGAAGCACACGCCCCTCACCCGGCTGTCGTGCTTCGCACGTCCAGCCGACCTCTCCCTCTGGGAGAGGTGAAGTGGAGGCCTCTCCTACCCTTTGATTGGGGCAGAGGGAAAGAGCAGGCAGGCGTCGCCGTAGGAATAGAAGCGATAGCCCGACTGCAGCGCGTGCGCATAAGCCTCTTTCATCACGCTGAGCCCCGAGAAGGCCGCCACCAGCATGAACAGCGTTGAGCGCGGGAGATGGAAGTTGGTCATCAAGATGTCGACGGCGCGGAACCGGTAGCCCGGCGTGATGAAAATATCGGTCGGCCCGCGGAAGGGTGCAATCTCGCCCGCCTGCGCGGCGCTTTCAATCAGCCGCAGCGAGGTCGTGCCGACCGCGACGATGCGCCCGCCGGCGGCGCGCGCCGCAGTGAGTGCCGCCGCGGTTGCGGGTGAGACCTCGCCCCATTCCGGGTGCATCTTGTGGGCGTCGGTGTCCGCGGCTTTCACCGGCAAGAACGTGCCGGCGCCAACGTGAAGCGTCACGAAATGGCAGGCGATCTTGCGCGCCGTGAGCGCGGCCATCAGCTCGGACGTAAAATGCAGACCCGCCGTCGGCGCGGCGACGGCGCCGTCGTTGGCCGCATAGATCGTCTGATAATCGCGCCGGTCGACGTCCTCAGGCGGACGGCGTCCGGCGATGTAGGGCGGCAGCGGCATGTTGCCGGCGCTTGCGATCGCCGCATCGAGGTCGGGCCCGGCGAGATCGAAGCTGAGCTCCACCTCGCCCTCCCCGCCCGTCGCGGCGACGCTTGCGTCAAGCGCACCGGCAAGACACGCGCTGCCGGCGTGCCCGAACTGCAGCCGGTCGCCGGCCTTGAGCCGCTTGGCCGGCCGTGCCAGCGCCCGCCAACGGCTCTGATCGCAGCGTTTAATCAGCGTGACGGACACACGCGCCACGTGCTCGCCGCGCCGGCGCACGCCTACGAGGGCTGCTGGAATGACGCGCGTATCGTTGAAAACGAGGGCATCGCCCGGCCGCAGCAGGTCCGGCAGATCGCGAACGCCGCGATCCTCAAACGGCTGGCCGGGGCGCACGACGAGCAGACGGGCGGCGTCGCGCGGGCTAACGGGATGCAGCGCGATCCGGTCCTCTGGCAGGGCGAAGTCGAACAGGTCGGTGCGCATGCACCCTCATACCGCATGGAGCACAGCCACGCCTGTCCTCGAGGCACGCGCCGGCGGCGACGCATCAGCCGCGATGAGCGATGACTTCCCAGAGGCCGGCCGCCGACAACACCAGCCAGCCGACGATCATGGTCGTGCCGCCGATCGGGGCCGCCATGGGAAACAGGCGGTTGCCCCAGAACGTCCGCACGGCAATGTCGCCGCCGAACAGCGACGCACCCACCAGCAGGATCGGCGCCGCGATCAGAAAGCCGATGGGATGCACTGCACGCGTGGCGATCGCCGCAACGGAAAGTGCCGCCGCCGCGTGCATGATCAGGAGGTATGCGGGCGGGGTGAGGTCGGAGAGCGCCGTGCCGTGGGCGCCAGCGGCCGCCAACGCCACACCGGCGGCGCCCGCGAGCCCGGCATAGACGGCGAGCGCCGCTGCGGCCTGCATGACGTCCATGGCTCAAGCCTCCTGACGCGACGCTGGCCTACGCCGCGTCGGCCGCCACCTTCACCGAGACCATCTTATCGGGGTCCTGCACGGGCTCGCCGCGCTTGATCTTGTCGACGTTGTCCATGCCCTCGATCACCTCGCCCCACACGGTGTACTTCTTGTCGAGGAAGGTGGCGTCGTCGAGGCAGATGAAGAACTGCGAATTCGCGCTGTCGGGGCTCTGCGCGCGCGCCATGGAGCAGACGCCGCGCACGTGCGGCTCGGCGTTGAACTCGGCCTCGAGGTTTGGATATTTCGAGCCGCCGGTGCCGGTGCCGTGCGGGCAGCCGGTCTGCGCCATGAAGCCTTCGATGACCCGGTGAAAGGGGACGCCGTCGTAGAACCCCTCGCGGGCGAGCGTCTTGATGCGCTCCACGTGCTTGGGCGCGAGGTCGGGCCTGAGCGCGATGACGACGCGCCCCTTGGTCGTTTCGATGATGAGCGTGTTCTCTGGGTCGTGAGCCGTGGCCATGACAAGCTCCGTTCGGTCGGGGTTGGCAATTCCGGGAAGGGACGAATGCGCAGCCGATCGCTGCCCTGTCAAGTCACCGGCCCGGCCGCTTGTCTTATGTGCCAGCAGACACCTGCCGGATCGATGATGTGGATCTCGCGGCCCCAGGCAAAGTCCGTGGGCGGTCGCGTCCGCACGCCGGGATATTTGCTGCCGAGATCCTTTGCCTCGAGCTCGGACCAATAGGACTCAAGATCATCGACTTCGAGCGTGAGCATCTGGTTTTCCTGCCAGGCGGCGACCTCGATGTCCTGCAGCAGGAAGAATGCAGCGCCAAACCTCAGGCCCGCCAGGCCGTCGCGTTGCCACTCGGTGGCAAACCCGAGCTCGGCGAAGAAGGCAAGCGACGTCGCGAAGTTGCGACCAGAAGGCACGAAAGGATGGAGGGCGGTGGCCTGCGCCTTCATGAACCCGAGCGTGCCTTCCTTGCGTCAGCTCTTGGCGTCAGATTGCAGATAGACCTTTTCCATCATGTCGGGGATGGCGGGCGGCTCACCGGGCGCGATCTGGTCGACGTGCTCCATGCCGTCGATGACCTCGCCCCACACGGTGTATTGCCCGGTCAGGCTGCTGCACCCGCTATCGTCGAAGCAAATGAAGAACTGGCTGTTGGCGCTGTTGGGATCGGCGGTGCGCGCAGCACCGACCGTCCCGCGCTTAAAAGGCTCTTGCGAGAACTCGGCCGGCAGATCGGGATAGTTCGAGCCCCCCAATCCGGTACCGGTCGGATCGCCGGTCTGCGCCATGAAACCCCTGATGACGCGGTGAAACTTTACGCCGTCATAGAATCCTTCCTTGGCCAGCTTCTTGAAGCGCTCGACGTGCTTGGGCGCCAGGTCGGGACGCATCTTGACCAGGACCTTGCCGGTTTTCAGCTCGATGACCAGGATATTGCTCTGCCCACCGCCCTTGTTGTGGTCCGAGCAGGCCGCCCCCAAAGCCACGCAGAACGCCAGGGCCAAGCATGTGAACAATCGCATGGTGCGTTCTTCCCCAACTTATTGCTGTCGCCCGCCGCGCAAGGCGGCACCTCTTACAGCGCCACACTTATCGCGCGTCGGCGCGCGGGCTGCAACATTCGCTCGGTTTGCGTTGCAACGAAACTAGCGTCGACCCTTGGCTTTTGCCTGAAGCTGCTGGGCAACGGCAGCGGAGACGAAGGCCGACACGTCACCGCCCATCAGTGCGATCTGCCGAACAAGGTTGGCGGCGATATGCCGAACGCTGGGCGAGGCCGCAACGAAAACGGTCTGGATGCCGGGCGCCATCGCTCCGTTCATGCCCGCCATCTGCATCTCGTAGTCGAAGTCGGCGCCGTCGCGCAGGCCGCGAAAGATGACGCTGGCGTCGTGGGCCTTGGCGGCATCGACAACCAGATTGGCGAAGGTGGCGATCTCGATCGCGGTCCCGGTCGCCTTGGCGATCGGCTCGGTCTCCGCGGTGAGCATGGCGATGCGCTCTTGGGCGCTGAACAGCGGCGTCTTGTCGGGGTGCACGCCGATGCCGATCACCAACTTGTCGACAAGGCGGCAGGCCCGCTCGATCACGTCGGTATGCCCGAGCGTGACGGGGTCGAAGGTGCCGGAGTAGTAGCCGATGCGTTTCATGGTACCCGAGCGTAGCTGGCACTCCCCTCTTATCGTGGGGGCAAGGCTCGGCACAACGTCCTATCGCATCGGCGTAAACAAAAAGGCCCGGACCCGCCGGGCCTTGCAATCGATCCTGGTCGCCAACCTCACTTCAAGGGGACAAGCGCAGACCGCCGCCCCACAAGATCTTCAAGATTGAACCGGTAGCCGACGCCCGCGCTGATGATCCACGGATCGATGTCCACGTCGGCGACGACCTCGCCAAGGGCACCGGCGTTGTGCCAGGTCACATCGGTATTGAGCCATACCTTCTTCACGTCGGCGTTGAGGTACCAGCCGCCACCGAGAGACACGTCCGCACCCGCCTGCAGGGCAAAGCCGAACGCACTATCGATATCGACGCTCGTCGCGCCGAGCGCGTTGGCGCCCGTGCCTTCGCTGAAGAAGTACATGTATTCCACGCCCGCACCCACATAAGGCTTGAAGGTGCCCATGTGGTCGAAGTGATACTGCAGGGTGACGACCGGCGGGAAAATCCAAGAGTCGGCCAGCCTGCCCGCTCCTGCCAGCGCCCCTTTGCCGTCGATGTTGTGCTTCGTGAAGCAGCAGAATAGCTCCAGCGCCCAGTTGTTGGTGACGAAGTAGCTGAGCGTCAGAGCCGGGATGACCTGGGTGCTTACGTCGGCGTCTCCGGGGATTGCGACGCCGTTGGACGTGAGCGAGTTCACATCTGTCTGCGGAGCGACGACGGCGCCGAGCACCCGGACCATGACGTTGCCGTTCTCATCACCCGCTTGCGCGGGCCACGCCCCTGCCGCACCGGCCATGAGCGCCACGGCCCCGACCCACAGTCTCGCTTTGCGCATCGTGCTTTGCCCCGTTCTCACCGGCCGCGGCAGAGCGACTCGGTTTCATCACGGGTTACCCTTTTCGCAAATCTCCCCAATTCCGAGCGATTGCTTGCGCTTGCGCCTGATGCAGGTCAGCAGAAACCGCATCTGCGCCGCGATGTTGCGCGGGCGACACGCGAATGTTGATGCAGATCAAACCAAGGTGCTCCTGCATGCGCGCCCTTCGTCGCACCTGCCGTTGACATAGGTCAAGGCACCAAGTCCGCATCCCCGCGAGGGTTGAAAATCCTGCTTTCTGCCAAGCCTGAGCGAACCGCGCCAACGTGATCACGTCCCGGGCCCCTCGACGATCGCCGCCCCGCCTGGTCAAGGCTGTTTTGCCAATTCCGGCCGAGGATGAGCCTCTCGGCGCGCTGCAGCAGCGCGCGACCGTCGTGCGCGCGCGCCGGCGCCGAGAGGTCCCCTTGACGGTGGGGTCAACAGAAGCCGTTTATATCGTGCGTACGGGGCTGCTGGTTCTGCAGACCAAGCCGCCGGGCAGGACCCGGCAATTGCTGACGCTGCTCTACCCGCACGATGTCTTCCGCGCCGCCTACGCCCCGCCGCTTCCGGCTGCGGCACTGAGCGCGGTGACCGCCTCGGAGCTGTGGCGTCTGCCGGCGCGGATATTCGAAATGCAGCTTGGCAGCGACCCCGCCCTCGGGCTGCACGTCAACCGCCGGCTTGCCAATCAGCATGCGCGCGCCATCCTGCACGTGGCGATGATCGGTGGCCTGTGCGGCGAGGAGCGGGTCGCCTCGTTGCTCATCGAGCTGGCGCTGCGCGTCGGCGTAACATGCGCCGGCGGCATCTCCCTCGAGATCCCCTTGTCACGCAACGACATCGCCGACTATCTGGCGCTCAATCCCGACACGCTGAGCCGGATCATGTCGCGTCTCAAGGCGCGCGGGCTGGTGGTGCAGAGCGGACGCAGCCGCGCGCTTCTGCCCGACTGGGAGGCCTTGTGCGCGCACAGCCCCATCGCGAGCGCGCTCGTTGCCCTGCACGGCAACGCAAGCGGCTGAGCCGTGCGCAGCTAACTTCAAGGTCCTGTGCGGGCATGGCGATCATTCGGCTGCGGAGTCGTCCTCGCCGTTGTCGTCCTCCTCCTCGCCCTCGTCGGGGATATGCTCGACGGAGACCACGCGCTCTTCGGCATCGGTCTTGAAAATCCGCACCCCTTGCGTATTGCGGCCGGCGATGCGGACGTCGTCCACGGGGCAGCGGATGAGCTGGCCGCCATCGGTCACCAGCATGATCTGATCGCTTTGCGCCACGGGGAAGGACGCAACGAGCGGCCCGTTGCGCTCATTGACGACCATGGCGACGATGCCCTTGCCGCCGCGGCCCGAGGTCCGGTACTCGTAGGACGAGGTCCGCTTGCCGAACCCCTTCTCCGAAACGGTCAGCACGAACTGCTCCTTGGCGCCGAGCTCGGCGAACCGTTCCGGCGTCAGCTCCGCCTCGCCGTTTCCCTCCGCCTCCACCTCGGCCGCCCCCTCGCTGGCCTCCTCGCCTTGCGCACGGCGCAGCATCGTTGCCTGCTTCAGATAGGCCGCCCGCTCCGGCGCCTCCGCGTCGACGTGGGTCAGGATCGCCATGGAGATGACCGCATCGCCGGCCTCGAGCTTGATGCCGCGCACGCCGTCGGACTCGCGGCCCTTGAACAGGCGCACCTCGTCCTTCAAGAGGAAGCGGATGCACTGGCCCCGCGCCGTCGTCAGAAGAACGTCGTCGCCGGGGGTGCAGATCTCGACCGCGACGATCTGGTCGCCGTCGTCGAGCTTCATGGCGATCTTGCCGTTGCGGTTGATGTTCTCGAAGTCGGAGAGCGCATTGCGCCGCGCTCTGCCCGAGCGCGTGGCAAACGCGAGCTGCAGCGCGCCCCAAGTCTCGGGGTCCTCCGGCAACGGCAGGATGGAGGTTATCGCCTCGCCCTGCGCAAGCGGCAGCAGATTGACAAGCGCCTTGCCGATAGCCTGCGGCGTCGCCGCCGGCAGCCGCCACACCTTCATCCGGTAGCACATGCCGCGCGAGGAAAAGAACAACACCGGCGTGTGCGTCGAGGCGATGAAGAGCTTGGTGACGACGTCCTCCTCCCGCGTCGCCATGCCGGAGCGGCCCTTGCCGCCGCGGCGCTGCGCGCGATAGGTGGCGAGCGGCACCCGCTTGACGTAGCCCTTCAAGGAGACCGTGACCACGCAGTCCTCGCGCTGGATCAGATCCTCGTCCTCGACCTCGCCCTCGATGTCGACGATCTCGGTCTTGCGCGGGGTGGCGAACTCTTGCCTGATGGCATTGAGCTCGCCCTTGACGATGTCGACGATGCGCAGGCGCGAGGCGAGGATCGCCAGGTACTCCTTGATCTCCTCGCCGATCTTCGTCAGCTCCTCGGCGATTTCATCGCGCCCCAGCGCCGTCAGGCGGGCGAGCCGCAGCTCTAGAATCGCCTTCGCCTGCTCCTCCGACAGCCGGTAGGTGCCTTCGCTCGACACCTTGTGACGCGGGTCGGCGATGAGCTCCACCAGCGGAGCGATGTCGCGCGCCGGCCAATCGCGTTGCATGAGTTGCTCGCGCGCCACCGCCGGGCTCGGCGCATTGCGGATGAGCTTGATCACCTCGTCGATGTTGGCGACGGCGATGGCCAAGCCCACGAGCACGTGCGCGCGGTCGCGTGCCTTCGTCAGAAGATGCTTGGTGCGGCGGCTCACGACCTCCTGACGGAATGCCGTGAAGGCCTCGATCATGTCCTTGATGTTGAGGCTTTCGGGGCGGCCGCCGTTGATGGCGAGCATGTTGGCGCCGAAGGTCGTCTGCAGGTCGGAGTAGCGCCACAGCTGGTTGAGGACGACGTCGGCCACCGCATCGCGCTTTAACTCGATGACGATGCGCATGCCTTCCCGGTTCGACTCGTCCCAGATGTCGGAGATGCCCTCAATGCGCTTGTCACGCACGGCATCGGCGATCTTCTCGATTAGCGTCTTCTTGTTCACCTGGTAGGGGATGGCGGCGACGATCAGGGCTTCGCGGTCCTTGCGGATCTCCTCCACCTCGACCTTGGCGCGCATGATGATGGAGCCGCGGCCCTTGTGATAGGCGGAAAGAATGCCGCTGCGGCCGAGGATCAGACCGCCGGTGGGGAAGTCGGGGCCGGGGACGATCTGGCACAACTCGTCGATGGAGATTTCCGGGTTGTCGAGGTGGGCAAGGCACGCATCGATCACCTCTCCCAAGTTGTGCGGGGGGATGTTGGTCGCCATGCCGACCGCGATGCCGCCCGCGCCGTTGACCAGCAGGTTGGGAAATTTGGCGGGGAGCACGGAAGGCTCCTCGAGGCGGTCGTCGTAATTGGACTTGAAGTCGACCGTCTGCTTGTCGAGGTCGTCGAGAAGGTATTGCGCGATCTTGGCCAGGCGGACTTCCGTATAGCGGGACGCGGCGGGCGGATCGCCGTCGATGGAGCCGAAGTTGCCTTGTCCATCGATGAGCGGCACCCGCATGGAAAAGTCCTGCGCCAACCGCACCAGCGCGTCGTAGATGGCGAGGTCCCCGTGGGGGTGGAAGTCGCCCATGGTGTCGCCGACGACCTTCGACGACTTCATGTGCTTCTTGTTCCAGTCGAGGCCCAGGCGCTGCATCGCGTAAAGGATGCGCCGGTGCACGGGCTTCAACCCGTCGCGCACGTCGGGAAGCGCGCGCGAGATGATCACGCTCATGGCGTATTCGAGATAGGAGCGCTTCATCTCGTCGGAGATGGACACCGGGCGGATGTCGCTCGGCTCCTTGCCGCCAGGGGTCTGGTCGTCGGTTCTTTCGGCCACTTTTCAGATTTCCGGTGGAACGCGAGATGTCCGCTGGAACGGCCGACGCACGCCGTCGGGGCGTGCGTCGCGGGAAGGCGAATTTGAGCTTGAGAATACCCCAAATCACGGCGGCGACGCAACGCGCGCGAGGTGTCTCCCCGGACCCCGTTTGTGCAGAACAGTGCCCCTTATAACAACAAGCTAGGGTTTAGGGTCGATGCCGCCTGGAAGTCCAGCGGCGTCTTGTCCGCGACACAAGGAACCGCTAGAGCAGCGGCGCGCCGGAGCGTAGTTAACGCTGCGGCGTCTAGTGTGATGATCGAGAAATTCGCCGCCGCTCGCGGCAATCTGAACCAGACTAGCAACTCTATGAAACCAGTGTCCCTTTTGATTGCGAAGTTCGCCTGGGGGACCTGGCATCAAACACGGGGCGAACTTCGCAATCGGGACACTAGGGGGCGCGCGCAGTTGCGCCCGCGACGCAAAAGGAGAGTTCGATGACGAGAGGCGTTCTGACCTTGGCGGCCGTGGCGGCGCTTTGGGCGTTGCCGGTGCTCGCCGATCCGGCGGAGGCTCCGGCGGACGTATTTCTCGCGACCCAAGGCGATGACCAGTATCTTGCAAGGAATTTTTTGCTCTTCGCCAAGGTGGAAAACGCCGACGGCCGGATCATCGGCGACGTGGAGGACCTGATCCTCAACGGCGACAATCAGGTCGTGGGCGTGGTGATGGGAACCGGTGGCTTTCTCGGGTTCGGCGAGAAGCGCATCGCCGTCAGCCTTTCTGCCCTGCACATCAAGAACGAGGACGGCAAGGTGACGGTGTCGCTGCCGCCGGCGACCAAGGAGGTGCTCGACGCACTGCCGGAGTTCGAGCGCAAGCAGCCGCCCAAGTCGCTGCTCGACCGCGCCATCGAGAGGGCCAAGGAGCTCTCCGCCAAGAGCAGCGTGACCGCAAAGGACGCTTACGAGAAGGCCAAGGAGGAGGCAGGCCCCGCGCTCGAGAGGGCGAGGGAAACCGCCAAGGACGCCTACGAGAAGGCCAAGGAGAAGGCCGTCCCCGCACTCGAGAAGGCGGGCGAGGTCGCCAAGGGCGCCTACAAAGGCGCGCGTGATGCTCTTGAGGCCGAGCCCGGCAAGACCCCGCCCTCCGATGCTGCGCCTCCCGCGGCGACCCCGCCGAGCGGCCCTGGCGAGTCTGCGCCCGAGGCGCCGGCAACGCAGCCTTGAGCCAAGGCAAAGAGCCCCGCCGGGCGGCGGGGCTCCATCTCATTGCACGTGCACGGACTGGGCCCGCAGCTATTGGCGCCCATCGACGCACAGCCGCGCCGAGCCTCTGAGGCTGGGGATCGAGCTGTAGACCAGCTCGACCTGCTGGATCGCGCGCCGCTCGCCGCGCAGATCGAGCGGCCGCGTCTCTTCGCCGGCACGGATGTGGTTCTTGACGTCGAAATCGTCGGGCGCCCCGTGCTCGTAGACGACCCTGAGACTGATGATCACCACGTCGCTGCGTTCGACCCGGAGGCGGATGGCGTTGAAGCGGCCCTCCCCGCGTCCCACTTTGATGACGTCGCGATCGGCGCCAAAGCCGACCTTCTGACAGCCGAGCTCCTCCCAATCCTCGCGCGGCGGCGACGGTCGCCAGCGCTCGCGGGCCTTAAGGCCATAGACCGAAACCGTGGCGCGGCCGCGGTCGCGGTCGTGCGAACGGTAGACGAGCTCGATGCGATCAATGACGCGGTCGCGGCCTTCCAGATCGATCGGGCGGGTGCGCTCGCCCGCGCGGATGAACTCGCGCACGCGAACGTCCTGCGGCGGTCCGCGGCGGAAGAACACCTTGAGATCCTGGATCTCGACGTCGTTGTCGGTGACCCAGAGCGCGATCTTCTCGAACCGGCCCTCGCGCCGCCCCACGCGAATGACGTCGTGGTCGACGCGGAATGCGACCCTCTCCTCGCCGAGCAGCTCCCAATCGCCGGGGTCGCCATAGACCTCGAGAATGGCACGCCGCCGGCGCCGCTCCGGGCTTTGCAGCGCCCGCGCCGCGATCTCGATGCGCCGGATCGGGCGCCCATCGCCTCCCAGCTCAATTGGCGGCGTACGTTCCCCTTCCCTGAGCCGCCGGCGCACGGTGATGCGTTGCTCCTGGTCGTTGCCGAAAATGATGCGGATCTCCAGGATGTAGGCGGCCCCGCGTCTCACCTCGAAGGCGATCCTCTCGAAGCGCCCTTTGTCGGGGCCGACGTCGATCACATCGCGGTCGACACCGAAGCCGCCGATGCGCGTGGAGCCCAGAAGCTCCCAATCGTCGGCCGCGCCGCGATCGGCACGTGTGCTGTCGCGGTGTCCTCGCTCGACATCGCGATCGCGGCCGCGGTCGGGCCGTTGTGCGGACGCCGTGCTTGCAAGCACCGGCATCAGGATGAGCAGGGCCCCCAGCGCCGCTGCGAGTGATCGCCCCAACATGGCATTCTCCTCAGCTGGTACGCTTCGACTCCGAATCGGAATCTGCCCACCGCCGAAGTCCAAATTGTGATACCGCAGCGCCAAGGAGCCCGCGGCCGACGACCGGCGGCGGGGACGCCCGAAAACGCAAGGAAAAAGCAGACCGAGGAAAAAAGCCGTGGCCTCGAGCGGGTCGAGAACGATCGTCCTGATCGCGCTGGCAGCCAATCTGGCCATCGCCGTCGCAAAGTTCATCGCGGCGGCCTGGACCCGTTCCTCGGCCATGCTGTCGGAAGCGATTCACTCCCTCGTCGACACCTCCAACCAGGCGTTGCTGCTCTACGGGCTCACCCGCGCGCGGCGCCCGGCCGATGCGCAACATCCCTTCGGCTATTCCAGGGAGATCTATTTCTGGAGCTTCGTCGTCGCCGTGCTGCTGTTCTCGATGGGGGCCGGCGTATCGATCTATGAAGGCATCGAGAAGCTGCGCAACCCGCACCCCATCGGCGACTTCTGGGTGAACTACCTGGTGCTCGCCATCGCGCTGGCGCTCGAGGGTTTCTCGGCCTTCAAGGCGATGACCGCCTTCGACTCCGACCGCGGCCCGCGCGGCTGGCTCGCGGCGCTCCGCGCCTCCAAGGACGCGGCACTGTTCACCGTTCTGCTCGAGGACGTCGCCGCCGTCACCGGCCTGCTGATTGTGGTCGCCGCCCTGATGTGCGTCCAGCTCTTGGGCTGGGAGCGGGCCGACGGCATCGCTTCACTCCTCATTGGTCTGCTGCTGGCGACCGTCGCCGCCTTCATGAGCGTCGAGATCAAGGGGCTCATCGTGGGCGAAGCGGTCAATCCCAAGGTGCTGGCCGGCATCGAGGACATCCTCAAGCGCGAGGTCTCGCCCAAGGGACCGCTGATCGCCATCAACGAGATCCGCACCATGCATCTGGGGCCGGAGGACGTGCTGGTCGCGGCCAGCGTCGACGCGATCGACGGACTCCCGGCGGAGAAGGTGGAGGCGGTGACGTCCGAGCTGGAGCGCGCCATCAAGACCAAATACCCCGAGGTGCGCCGCCTCTTCATCGAGACGCAGTCGGTCGCCGGCCACAAGGCGGCATCGAGCGCGCAAGCTGGCGCCCAGCTTGCAAAGCCGACCGGGCGGGCGCCCGACGCCGCGCCGCTCAGCCGCAAGGCCAAGAAGCGCGCCAAGAAACAGAAGGCCTAGAATTTCTGCATCAGAACCGTTTGGGAGAGTTGCGTGGGTCCCGCCTTACGGCGGGATGACGCTTTTTTGGGGCAAGCCGCTCGCGTCCTCTCTTCCGTCATCCCGGCGCAGGCCGGGACCCACGCCAGCGTCAGCAATCGCAACGAATCAAGCGGGCAGGACGCCCCAAACACATGTCGTAGGGGGTAGGATTGGCAATACGGGGGGAGCGGCATGAAATCGCCCTGCGTCTACATCCTGGCCAGCAAACGTAACGGCATCCTCTACATCGGGGTGACGAGCGATCTCGAAGGGCGCATGGCCCAGCACGACCAGGGGCTCATCAAAGGCTTCACGCTGCGCTACGGGGTGAAACGGCTCGTCTATTACGAATTTCACGAAACGATGGATGAAGCCATACGCCGCGAAAAGCGCCTGAAGGAATGGAATCGAGCCTGGAAGGTCCGGCTAATCGAAAGCATGAACCCGGAGTGGCGCAACCTCTTCGATCCCGCAGCTGGTGAGATCGCCGAAGGCCCGTTGATGTGCTGCGCGAGAAGCGCTAGCGGAGCGCAAGAAGAGAGTTGCGTGGGTCCCGCCCTACGGCGGGATGACGTTTGTGGATGAGGACACCGGCTCCGTTATCTCAACGTTATTCCGGCGCAGGCCGGGACCCACGCCAGCTTCAACAATCGCCTTTGACGAAGATCGGCAGCCGAGCCGGCGGCACCCCTAAAACGGGATCTCGTCGTCGAGCTGCTTGTCGATGCCGCCCTTTGCGGAGGCGCCCTTGCCGCCGCCGTAGCCGGTGTCGGAGCCGTAGTCGGCCTGGCCGTTCTCCTGCATGCTGGCGCCAGCCCCGCCGCTGCGCCCGTCGAGCATGGTGAGATTGCCGTTGAAGCCCTGCAGCACCACCTCGGTCGAATAGCGGTCCTGACCGTCCTGGCCCTGCCACTTGCGCGTCTGCAGCGACCCCTCGATGAACACCTTGGAGCCCTTCTTCAGGTACTGCTCGACGATCTTGCACAGGTTCTCGTTGAAGATCACGACGGAGTGCCACTCCGTCTTCTCGCGCCGCTCGCCGGTTGCCTTGTCGCGCCAGGTGTCGCTGGTGGCGATGCGCAGGTTGGCGATGGGACGCCCGTCCTGGGTGCGGCGGATTTCGGGATCCTTGCCGAGGTTGCCGATGAGGATCACCTTGTTGACGGAACCTGCCATGCGTTGCACTCCTCAAATCTATCGGCGCCGCAACTGGGTGTGGGCGGCGCGCGCGAAATTCTCTGGTCGCCCTCTCACCGGGAAAGGCCAGGGCGCAGCTCCTCGTTCCGAGTCGCACCCCCCAACCTAGTCCGCCGCGAGTGGCGCGCCCCGGGCGCCAGCCCATTCGCCATCCACTTGTCCACGCCTTTCGCCGTGGGACGGCGCCGGGGGCCGATGTTCCACTAATGTTCTACAAATAGGGCAGAGGAAAGGCGCTGGCAAGGGGCTTGCCGGCCGGCAGCGGGCTCAGTTGTAGCGCGCCTGCTCGGCCGCCGAGGACAGCTTGCGCATCACCTCGGCGGGCGTCTGCTTGGAAGCCGGGCAGGAGGTGCTCCTGAGCCCGTCGTAGATGGCGACGACGTCGCCGCGGAACTGCTGGGCGATGGCACGCCGGGCGATGCCCGTGGCGATCGCGCCGTCGCTCCAGCGCGCGCTGCACATGAGCTTGGTCAGGTAGGTCGTCAGCTCGTACTTGTAGTTCGTAGCCGGAGGTGGCGGCGAGGCGCCGATCCAGCTCTGCCACCGCGCTTGCGCGGCCGTGCCGTTCCAGTTGGTGTTGATGAGGGACCCGATCGCCTCACGTGAGCGCGCGCGTGCATCTTCGTCCGTGATGCGGTCGACCGCAATCATGAGCGCGGCCTGCTCGCTCTTATCGAGCGGCTTGATCGCGAGCTCGGACAGATCGGCCAGTCCCGTCGTATCCCATTCGGGGACCAGGGTCATCCAGATGGTCGCCCCGCGCAGGTCGGTGCCCGCCATCTTCATGCCGCTCATGTCGGCGCCTTGCAGCTTGACGCGCTGCAGGCTCGCCCCCTCGAAGTCGGCGTCGCGCAGAACGGCGCCTTGCAGTTGCGCGAAATTGAGAACGGTGCCCTGCATCGACGCGCTGGAGAGATCGGCAAACTGCAGTTGCGCCCCCGTCAAATCGGTGCCCTGCAGCGAGGCATTGAGAAAATTGGCGCCCTGTGCTTGCACGCCGCCCGTCAGGTCGGCCTTCTCCAGGTGGGCGTTGGAAAAGCTTGCCCCCGCCAGTATTGCGTTGGCGAGATCGGCGCCGTCGAGTTGCGCCTCCTCCAGTTTGGCGCCGCGCAAATCGATGCCCGCCATGTGCGCACCGCTGAGCTGGGCGCGTGACAGATCGACGTGGCGCGCCGAGGGACACTTGGCCGCCACCCGGTCATCGCTCAAGAGCAGCCGGTCCAGCTCCGCGCAGTTCAGCCACGCGTTCTTCAAGTTGGCGCCGATGAGGCTCGCGCCGTCGAGCCGGGCCCCGGTGAGATCCGCACCGTGCAGGTCCGTGCGATCGAGCTTGGCATAGCGCAGATCGCGCCCGCGCAAGTTGATCGTCTTCTCGCCCCCTCTGCGCCTGCTGCCGGCGATCAGGTCGGAATCGGTGACGGCGATGTTGCGGCGGAAGACACCGAACAACGTTCCGTCGGCCCTTTGCGCCAGAAACGGCAGGACGAAGCCGCTCTGCTGCATGCGCGCTACATCTTCCTCGCCGGCCCACGCCGCCAGGTCCCGGCTGATCCCGTCAAGCGGCTCGCCCGGCACCGTCGCCGCGAAGAACGACATGTAGGCGACGAGGGCGAGCACGATCGTGGTCGCAAATGAGCTAAAGGGATGGGTGGCGGTGGAGCGCCAAAACGCCTGGAAGAACGAGGTCTCGGCCCGCATCAGGAACACGCCGATCAGCATCAGCATCGTGATGTCGACCACGAGCGCAATCCGGTTGATCCAGGTCGTGGTCACGTCGTGATAGGGCAGAAACGCGACCTGCATGTAGAGCAGCAGGACGACGGGCAGGATCACGATCGTCAGCCACGACATGATGTGCAGGAAGCCGCTCATGACGGCTGAGCGCTGCGGGCCGGCGATCCCCTGCACGAAAAAGAAGTTGTGCAATTCGAGCCGCAGGGGATGGGTGCGCTTGTCGTTGGTCTCCAGCAAGCGGATCGCGTGATCGAACTCCAGGGTTTTGCGCGCCAGCAGCACCAGCTGCGCTAAGAGCCCCAAGTGGAAGAGCACGAGAACGACAGGGGCAAACTGGAAGAACTGCTTGAGCTGGATATTGACCTGCAGGATCGGCAGTTGGACCGGCGTCTCCAGAAGCAGGGCCTCATGGGTGACGCCGGCCACGGCGATCACGAGATAGGCCATGATGGCCAGGAAGATCAGCCAGCCCGCGTGCGCCGTCTCGCTCGAGCTATTTACGGCCTCAAGCAGACTGTATGGGTTAACCGGCGTGTCCGATTCCGGAGCAACTCGAGCCATATCCACCATGCCGACCCCCACCAACACACGCTTTACGGATTGCGCCAGACCTTAACGGAGAAAGTGTGGCCTCGCCTACACCGAAGTGCCCCTCCCCGTCTCTGGCCCCTTGCTCTTTCCCCTCGGACCATTGCATGAGTCAAGCGGCAGTGCCCCTCTTTCGCCGCTCGCCATAATCGGGCGGCCCAGGGCCCTCATGGAGTGCACCGCGTGAGCCCACCGCAATACAAGTGCGAGAAATGCCCCGGTTATTGCTGCTCCTATCCCCTCATCCCCCTCAACAAGCGCGACCTGGAGCGGCTCGCCAAGCATCACGGGCTGTCCTTCGAGCAGGCGCGACGCTCCTTCACGAAGGAGGCCCACGGCCGCAAATACGCGATGCGGCGCAAGAAGGACAAGATTTTCGGGCGCATCTGCCGTTTCTTCGACACCGAGAAGCGCCGCTGCACCGTTTATAAGGCGCGTCCGTCCGTGTGCCGGGCCTTTCCCGGCGGCGGGCGCTGCGGCTATTACGACTTCTTGAGCTTCGAGCGCCGCGCCCAGGACGATCCCGAGTTCATCGCGCTCACCAATCACGAGGACTGATACCGATCTCCCCCTCACCCGCTCGCCCAGCGAAGTGCCGGGCTCGCGACCTCTCCCCGCCGGGGAGAGGTGGGCATCGATTGCGGCGCGCGAAAACTTCCACCTCTCCCATAGGGAGAGGTCGGGCGCGATCATGCGGAGCATGATGCGACCGGGTGAGGGGTTAGTCGTTCAGATTGAGCTGCTAGCTAACCGGTGGTGACGGCCGTCTCCACGTCGGAGGTCTCCACCCGGCGGCTGAGCCCCGTCGCCAGCGCCGCCCGGTCGAGCTCGCCTTCCCACGCCGAAACGACGATGGTGGCAACCCCGTTGCCGATGAAGTTGGTGACCGCCCGGCACTCGCTCATGAACTTGTCGATGCCGAGAACGATCGCCATGCCCGGCACCAGCTCCGGCCGCACCACGGCGAGCGTCGCCGCAAGCGTCACGAAGCCCGCACCCGTCACCCCGCTCGCCCCCTTGGAGGTCAGCATGGCAACACCGACAATGGCGAGCTGCTCGCCAAGCGACAGCTCGACGCCCAGCGCCTGGGCGATGAACAGCGTTGCCAGCGTCAGATAGATGTTGGTGCCGTCGAGGTTGAAGGAATATCCCGTCGGCACCACGAGCCCGACGACCGACTTGGAGCAGCCGAGCCGCTCCAGCTTTTCCATCAGTTGCGGCAGCGCGCTCTCCGACGAGCTGGTGCCGAGCACGACCAGGATCTCGTCGCGGATGTAGGCGATGAACTGCCAGATGCGAAACCCCGTCGCCCAGGCAACGAGCCCCAGCACGAGCAGGATGAAGATCGCCGCCGTCGCATAGAAGGTGACGATCAGCCCCGCGAGATTGCCGATCGCCTCGGGCCCGTACCTGCCGATCGTATAGGCCATGGCGCCGAACGCGCCGATGGGCGCAGCCTTCATGATGACGGCGATCACGCCGAAAAAGGCGTGGCCCAGATCGTCGATCAGCACGCGCACCGTGTGCCCACGCTCGCCCAGCACCATCAGCGCGAACCCGAACAGCACCGAGAACAGCAAAACCTGGAGGATGTCGCCGCGGGCGAAGGCGCCGACCACGCTGTCGGGGATGATGTGGAGAAGGAACTCCACCGTGCTCTGATGCGAGGCGCGCGCTGCGTAGTCGGCGACGGCGCCGGCGTCGACCGCGCCGCTGAAGCCGGCGCCGGGGCGCGCAACGTTGCCGACGAGGAGGCCAAGGGCGAGCGCAAGGGTGGAGACGGCCTCGAAATAGACGAGCGCCTTGATGCCGACGCGGCCGACTTTCCGCGCGCTGTCGATATGCGCGATCCCCGACGTCACCGTGCAGAAGATGATGGGGGCGATGACCATCTTGATGAGCTTGATGAAGCCGTCGCCCAGGGCCTTGACCCACTCGCTCTCGGCGATGCCGGGCGCCAGCCAGCCGAGCAGGAAACCCAGCCCAATCGCGACCAGCACCTGCACGTAGAGCTGCTTGTAGATGGGCTTGCGTGCTCGGCCCGCCGCGGTCTCCGCCATTTTTCGCCCTGCCCGATCGCTCTGCCCAAGGTCGCGATCTAAGCAATTCGCTCAGCGGGCGGCAATCGCGGCGTTGGAGGAACCGGGCGGGTTTTGCGCAGGCGCGGCGGCGGGCGTGTGCACGTGCTCGGGGCGCACGCCGATGCCCACGAGGCGGGCGGGGAATTGCTGCAGCCACGGCCAGCGGTTGATGAGCCGCAACGGCCACGGCGGCCGTAGCGGCGCCGTGCTCGCGAGCACCGGCTTCACCACGTTGTTCTGCGCCAGCACCTGCAGGCGCTGCGTCACCTTCATGGGGAACTCGCGCCGCTTTTGCACCGCGGCGAGATCGGCCTCGGTGGCCGTGCCGTCCTTCAAGGGCTTCCACAAGAGGTTGGCGGTGGCGACCGCATCCTGGATCGCCAGGTTGATCCCGACGCCGCCGATGGGGGACATGGCGTGCGCCGCGTCGCCGATGCACAAGAGCCCCGGCTCGTACCACGTGCGCAAGCGGTCGATGGCGACGGTCAGAAGCTTGACGTCGTCCCAGCTCTTGATCTCGCCGACGCGGGGGGCGAGGAACGGTGCGGCCTTGGCGATCATGGCGCGGAACGCCGGCAGCCCCTCGGCCTTGACGCGCTCAGCGCCCCCTTTGGGGATCACGTAGGCGAGCTGCCAGTAGTCGCCGCGATCGAGCATCACCAGAAAGCTGCCCCTGTTGAGGCGCCCGCCGGTCCCGGGCTCGCCTTCGCGGCGCGAGACGCGCATCCACAAGACGTCAATGGGCGCGCCGATGTCCTCGACCTCGAAGCCGGCGCGCGCGCGCACCGTCGAGTGGCGCCCGTCGCAGCCGACGACGAGATCGGCATTGACCTCGAGCGGGCCGTTGGGCGTCTCCGCGTGCACGCCGGTGACGCGTCCGCCCGCCTCCAGCAGGCCCGTGACGTTCGCCTGCATGAAGAGATGGAAATTGGGATAGCGGCGTCCCTGCTCGGCGAGAAAGTTGAGGAAGTGCCATTGCGGCATCATGGCGATGAAGGCGCGCTGCGGCGGGAGGAAGGAGAAGTTGGCAAGATTGATGGTCTCGTCGCCGATCTGCACCTGCAGCTCGCGCACCGGGTTGTGCGGCAGCTGCATCAGCGCATCGAGCAGGCCCAGCTCCTCCATCACGCAAAGCGTCGAGGGATGGATGGTGTCGCCGCGAAAATCGCGCAGGAAGTCGGCGTGCTTCTCGAGCACCGTCACATCGATCCCGGCGCGCGCCAGCAGGAAGCCGAGCATCATGCCGGCGGGGCCGCCGCCGACGATGCAGCAGGTGCTCGTGACCGTCCGCCGCCCGTTTCTGTCCGAGCCTGTCATCTTTCCTCCAAGGCACAAGTTTCGATCAGGTCATTGATGCGGGTGGTCGAGCTGTGACTCGCAGAGTCGGCCTCAGCCTGCGGCATACCGGTATCGCGCAGCCGGTCAACGAGCGCGAAGACCTTGTCTGCGTTTCTCTCAAGTTCGGCGGTCATCAACAGGCGCCCGAAGCGCGAAAGCACGGTCCCCGCCATGTCCGCGACGCAACCGCACCGGCTTTTGTTTTCGACCGGCACCTTGAAGTTGCCTTGGCAGGCGCCGAGCAACGCCTGGCGCTCCTGCGCCGGGTAAGAGCCGCCCACCTTGAGGTCGGCCGGCTCGAGCGTCACGCTTTCGACCGCGCTCGCCCGGCAGGAGAGGCCGATGGTTCCGGCAAGGAGCGCCAGGAGAAAGCCCAGCATCATGCCGGGGCCACCGCCGACAATGCAGCAGGTCGTGGTGAGGGCCTTTGCCGCTTGTCGGTCGGAGCCCGTCATGTCTTTTCCAGGTTGCACGATTTCATCAGGTCGCCCATGCGCGTCTCGGAGTTTGCCTGCATGGCGTCGACTTGCGCCTGGGGAATGCCGCTTTGCATCAGCCCCTTGGAGAGGGCCACGATCTTGATCGCGCTGCCTTCAAATCCGGCCGTCAGCGCCAAGCGTTCGAAGCGGGATATGACGGTGCCGGCCTTCTCCGCAATGCACGAGCACGCGTCCTTGTCCGCAGCCGGCGTCTTCAGGTTCTTGCGGCAGGCCTCGAGGAGCGTCTGCCGCTCCTCGGGCGGATAAGCCCCGCCGGCCTTGAGGTCTTCCGCCGTCAGCTTCACGCCCTCGACCGAGGTCGCCCAAAAGTAGCCGCCGATCGCCACGGCCAGCACGATCAGCACTAAGGCGCCGAATACGATCAAGACCCATTTGAGAACCGCCATCGTCCCTTGCCTTTCCGCCGAATTGGAGTGCGAGCCTAGCCGCGAATCGCGCGCGGGACCATTGCGGCCGCTGCAGGAGACGCCGACGTTTTCCACTTCAACCACAGCAGGCCGAAGCTGACGAGAGGGAAGAGAATATCGCTGTAGAGCATTATGCCGGCATTGTCCGGCGCATAGTCTGCATTCGCGATGATCTCGTGGATATGCCCGGTAGCAGCACCCCACAGAAAGAGCGACGGGCCCAGGATCGCCGCCAGTCGCATGTCGAAGCTGCCCTTGAAGGCGAGCAGTCCGACGGCGGCGAAGCCGACGCTCGCGAAACCGACCTCATGCTGAAACGGGCTCGTCGCCCAGCCGACGTAGGCCGCGGCGATCTGCGAGAAGAAGACGTGCATGACGAAGTTGTAGAAGAAGCTCAACGTGATCGAGAAAAGGATGAAATAGGCGAGCAGTTCCTCGGCCACGTTGGGGAACGTGACGCCGCCGGGCTTGAGCGCGATGGCGACGCCCGCCGCGATGAGCCCGAGCACGAAAAAGGTCAATGGAAAGTTCGAAAGAACGAATGCGATCAGCGTAGCCATTCCGCGAAGTCCCTGCGTTCGTTGGGATTGTCGGGTTAGGTGCGGAGCGAGCGTGCCAGCGTCGCGTGCCGGGACGGCGCGCTTGCCCGCCACTTGAGCCACAGGAACGCAAAACCGACGATGGGCAGGAAGATGTCGGTGTAGAGCACGGCTCCCGCATTGCCGGGCGCGAGATTGCCGGTCGTGATGATCTGGTAGATGTGGCCTGCGGCGGCGCCCCACAGAAAGAATGCAGGTCCTAGGATTGCCGCGCAGCGCACGGCGAGCGTGTTCTTGAAGGCAAAGAAGCCGACGGCGGAAAAGCCGAGACTGGCAAAGGCGACCTCGAGCTGAAACGGGCTGTCGGCCCAGCCGATGAAGCGGGCGACCATCTCGCCGTAGAAGGCGTGCACCACGAAATTGTAGAGATAGCCGATCCCGATCGTGAACAGCACGAAGTAGGCGAGCAGCGCCTCGGCCACGTTCGCCAACGTCGGGCCGTCCGGCTTGAGCGCGATCGCGATCCCGGCGGCGAGCACCCCGGCGACCAGAAGCGTGACCGTGTCGTTGCTGAGGAGAGTGGTGATCAGGGTATCCATGAGGCCTCCCGGATGCGGGGGACCATAGCGGCCGCCTCCTAAGCATTCGTGAGGCCGCGCGCGCGAAATGTAGGCACGCCGGCAAGATACGAGGGGCGGAGCGCTGCAAGCATTCGCCGCCGTCTTTGTGAATAGTTACACTATTACACTATCACACAAAGCGGCGCCGCGGCCCGATGCAGCGTGGGGATTGCAGAGAGCCACTCATCTCCGCCGCTCTGATTTTCCTGTTCCTGTTGGCCGTCGGCACTGTCTGCGCAGCCTTGTCCTTTTCGTCCTCGTCTATGTCCTCGGCGATCTCGCCCGTAGCGATCTTGGCGACCTTGATGGCCGCTCCGATCACGTCGACGGGGCGTTTCTCTCCGCGGAGACCTTTAGGCACTGATGATCCCCACTGGAACCAGCTCCGCCTTGTCGAAGCCCGCTTCCTTGATGTAAGCGCCTACTGCTTGGCAAATCCTCAAAGGCTGTCTTATCAAAACGCGGATCATCTGCGCTAAGAGCAAGGTCAGTCTCCACCACATAAACCGTCGTTCTGAACAGCATGCCGTCCAGGCGTACAGTTGGATAGCCGCGCTTTGCATGTGGGTGTTTCAACACCTCCGGCACCTCCATATTTGTCGCCAAGCAGATGCTGCTTTGGAGCGTCGTATCAACTAGGTTTCGCCCCTTAGTTGCAGATTCGCTCGACCTATTCCGACGTCACGGGCCAGGCGCTTTGGGCTGGGGCGCGGGCGCGGTTTGCTCGGGCACGTCTGGCGGGGCGGCACCTTGGGGCGTCGCAGCGTCCGTTGCCTTCTTTTTCGTGTGCCCGCGCTTGTGGCAATAGGGGGGCTTCACATTGCCGGACTTGTCGGGCTCCTTGGGGATAATCCAGTAGCAGTTATTGTTCTTCCGGCACGGCTTTTCCTCGAGGCCTTTGCATCCTGAGGGATCCGTGCCCGTCGCAGCGGGTTTGCGCGGCGCAGTCTCGGTCGCTTCCGGAGCTACGGGCGTGGCAGAATCGTCAGCCGGGGGCGCTGGTGCAGCGGTGGGCGGCTCCTGAGCCGAAACGAAAGTAGGACTTAGGACCAGCGCAAGCACCGCAACTGCTGCCCCGCGAGTTGCCCAGCATGAAAGTCGCTTCACCAAGGTTATCTCCGATGGCTGATAGGACTAGGGTCGCGAGAAAGCGGCTTTTCTTTGATTATTGCAGCGCAACCTGACCATTGCGCGCGTGGCGGCACGCTCGCCCCGCCGCAGGTTGAAGAGCGCCGGGGCCAAGGCCGAGAGGTTTAGGATCGGCGTTCGTGCCAACCCTCGTTCGGAAGTCACGCGCTTAGATCGGATTAAGGGCCGTTCTAGCCGCAATGCTGCATTCGGGAAAGGGCCACAAGCCGCTTAGGTCGGTGCAAGTCTTACATCGAGACAAACAACGTCCGACCCGTCGTGGCAAACTTCGATCTCCGCTTCCGCGCAGCACTTGACGACGGCTTGAGAGAATCTCCTCGGCGGTAAAGGCGAAAGGCCCTGCTCATCGCACCAATCGAGGAACCGCAGATGGAGCGCCGGCAGCGGCGCCCGCTCGCCGCGAGCCCGGCTCATACACTCATTTACAAATCGAGCTAGATCCTCCTCCCCTAAAGGCACACGACTTCTGCGGCGAGGTCGTATGTCCCCCCGGTGGACAGGGGCCGGGCTGCTTGGCTCATCCGGGATGCTCCATACTATCAGTGCACCTGCTATGGCGAATTCGCCCATCAAAACCAAGGCAACTTGCTGCCAGGCTGGTCGCGCCGGTGCGTCCGACACCCGTTGGTGTGCCGATTGCACTTCTAGGAGTTGCACTTCTAGGGGAGGGGACTTCGAAGCGCGTCTCGCTCGGATGCTGGCGATTTTAGCGTCAAGTTCTTCGGCGTGTTTGGTTGCAATGCGATCCGTCACTGCGGCCAAGAACACGTCCTGTTTTGCTTTGCGCTCAGCAGCGAGCTCATCGCACTTTGCGTCGTGCTCATCATCACATTGCGCACTGTATGCGGCATTGATGTCCATGAACTCGGCCCGCGCCGCGGCAATGGCGGCTTTTGATGTCGGATTGAAATAAAGTGCGGACCGCTCGGCGATCAGTCGATTGAGCTCGTTCTCATCCTTGTCGGCGCCTTCGGAGGTTCGCGAAGAGACGGTGGCGGAAGCCGGCGCGGCAATGCGACGAGCAGGTGAAACAACGCCTTGTTGATCGGGCCTTGATGCGATGAAAAGCGCAACGTTGGCGGTCAGTGCAGCCGCGGAGATCAGGCCCACAAGAATACCCAACGGTCTCATCCTTGGTGACCGGCAAAAACGATAGGCGAGGGCGGGGCCGCCCATGCCAGTGAGCGCGATGATCGAGAACCCAAGTGCATGGATGATGCGGCTGGCTGGCGTGGCGCCAGCCGCGTACCCTTCATTGGCCACGAGCGCGATTGCACCAAATAGTGCAACCAGCCCAGCGGCCCCAATCAGGTACTTTAGGATCTTCACGAGGACCTCGAGATTCGCGGAGGATTTCCTGAGGCGACGATGTCCTGAGGTCCATTAAAGAATGAACAAGCCCGAATTGTCGAATGTTGATTGGTCCGCTAATGGGATGGACCGGCTGCTTCCCCGGAACGGCGGGTTAGCCTGAAAGGCTTTCGCGCCTCAATCAGGAGAAGCAGCCCATGACGAGCGACCCCGGTCAGTCCGCACAGACCTTTGC